>Ga0222714_10002336_pt1 | contig 20197 bp, 16 predicted proteins | sample C33_3DmetaG_FD_165048 | JGI IMG/M metagenome (GOLD analysis project Ga0222714, IMG submission 165048) | Estuarine water microbial communities from San Francisco Bay, California, United States - C33_3D | ecosystem: Environmental > Aquatic > Marine > Unclassified | place: USA: California...
GAACTCAGACCACCGAACGACGGGCCACCACACAAAGAGGAGCGATCAGGATAGGGTGCTTGCACGCTATACTCGCTCCTTTTTTCGTTCGTGACGGGCGAGAAGACTGTTTGGGGATGGAGGCATCGCTTATGCACAGACCAGATGATCGCTGCCAACTGCCCACTGCCTTGCGTGAGGTGTTCGCCGAATTCAGCGAGTTCGAGATAATCGATTCGACCAATGCCGAGGCCTTGCGGCAGATTGCGGCAGGCCACACGGGTACACGGGTATTTCTGGCGCGGGCCCAGTCCGCCGGACGCGGTCGCCGTGGCCGGGAATGGGTGAGTCCGCGAGATGCCGGGATCTATCTGTCGGTAGCGCGGCCTTTCGCCCTGAGCCCGCAAGCGCTGCAAGGACTCAGTCTGGTGACGGCCTTGAGCGTGCGGCAAGCCCTGAGTCAGTGTGGTGCGTCCGGCATCCACGTAAAATGGCCCAATGATTTGTTGGTAGCAAATCGCAAGCTGGCGGGTATTCTGCTGGAATTGAAGCAGGGGGCAGGGCAGAACCACGTCGTGTTCGGCATCGGCATCAATCTGGCGCTACCGCCGGCCAGCGTCGCCGAAATCAGCCAGCCGGTGACCGATCTGCAGATGCTCATGGCCGGTGCGGTCGATCGCAGCGCCATAGTCAGTGCCTTGCTGACAGAGCTCCTGGGCCATCTGGAGCGCTTCGAACAACACGGGTTCCAGCCGTTTCGCGAGCAATGGAATCGGCATGACCGCTATTGCAATGAGGATATTGTGTTGCAGGAAGGAGAACAGAAGCATCTCGGTAAGTCGCTGGGAGTGAATGATTTCGGTGCCTTGTTGTTGCAAACCGCAGACGGCATCGTCACCATCAACGGCGGCGAGATCTTTCCCTCGCTACGGCCTGCGGCGCCGGAGAAATTTGCGTGATTCTGGAACTGGACGCGGGCAATTCCCGGATTAAATGGCGACTGCTTGCAGACGGCAGCGTCCATAATGAGGGCAGCGTTCCCGGCCCCGACGCGCTGGCCGAGGTATTGCGCTCGCTCACGCCTCCCCGTTGCGTGCGCATGAGCAGCGTGCGGGGTGAAGACGCGAACAGTGCCATCAGCGCGGCGATTCGCGCTATCTGGGGGCTGCCAGTCACCCTCGCCAAGGTCGAATCGACCTGCGCCGGCGTACGTAACCAGTATCAGGATCCAACGCGGCTCGGCATCGACCGCTGGCTGGCGATGCTCGCCGCCTATCATCGGGCGCCCGGTGGCTGTGTCGTCGTGGACAGTGGCACCGCTCTGACGATCGATGTTGTGGACGGGGAGGGCTTGCATCAGGGGGGATACATCACGCCCGGACTGTCACTCATGCGCGAGAGTCTGGTCGCCAATACCCGTATCCGCCTCGCTGCGGATCCCGTAATTCCCTCGTTGGCACCTGGTCATGGCACCGATGCCGCGGTTAATAACGGGACGCTCGCCATGCAAGTAGCCCTGATCGATAGAGTACTGGCGGCAGCACGCCTGAGCTTACCCGGCATACGGCTGTACCTGACCGGGGGTGATGCCCCCTTGCTGGCCCGCCTCGTCGCGGCGACCGATGCCGAGGTGGTGCCAGGTCTGGTGATGGATGGTCTCGCGCTGGCCTGTCCTGTGCCGGCAGGAGACAGTGCCTGATGCGCTATATCCTGATTTTCCTGGTAGTAGCCAATGCTATCTATTTCGGGTGGCAGGTCTGGTGGCCGCAGCCGACAAGCCCCGCGATCAGCCCGGCCCCCCGGCCGCTGCTGAACCGTGGCCTGACCCTTGTCAGCGAATTTGAGGCCCAGACCGCGGAACTCACCCAGGAATCAGTTGTGGCGCCTCGCGTCTGCTCACTGGTGGGCGATTTTCCGAGCGTCGACGAGGCCAACAGCTTTCTGCAAAGGGCCGCAGCACGGGGCCTGCCGGCAGAATTGCATCTGGCCGGAACACCTCTGCCCCCGCATTATCGGGTGCTGCTGCCGCCCGCTTCCTCCCGGGAGGTGGCGACGATTACGTTGGAGGGACTGAGTGACAGGCTGCGGGAAGACAATCAGCAGATCGACACTTATCTGATTACCCGGGGCCTGCTGGCGAATGCCATCGCGCTGGGAGTGTTCAGCAGCAGCGACAACGCGAACCGGGTGCGCGACCTGGTCTCGGGCATGGGTTATACGGTGCAGGTCGACGAAATTCCCCGGTCCGATGGGGCCGTGCAAGTGGTGCTGTCAGCCCCGGATTTTACCCCCCTCGATGAGGCTGAATGGCTCGATTTTGCAGGTGATGCGCCGGGTTTGACCCGGTCAGAAAATCTCTGTGAAACGATTGCACACGGGACTCAATTCCCCTAAAATGCCGCACTCTGAATAAGAGTGCCAGGGATTTTGACCCTTAGTAGCTCTTTTGGGAGGGGTTCCCGAGCGGCCAAAGGGATCAGACTGTAAATCTGACGCGAAAGCTTCGGTGGTTCAAATCCACCCCCCTCCACCATATCGGTGAAGGCAGGGTGATTGACTGCGCGAAGGCTCGCTAGCGTGAAGGTTTTTCGGACTGAAAGTATTCAGGCCCGAAGGTGTTTAGGATAGTTCCTTCCGAAGTAGGGTCCGTTTCCAGAAGGCGGGTATAGTTCAGAGGTAGAACTCCAGCCTTCCAAGCTGGTCGCGCGGGTTCGATTCCCGCTACCCGCTCCAATTTACAGAGAGCTCTTGAGAGAGATCAGAGTTGGCACAATGCGGGCTGGCTTAACAGCTTGGAGCTGATACACGTTAAGCTCGCATAGCTCAGGCGGTAGAGCACTTCATTGGTAATGAAGAGGTCTCCGGTTCGACTCCGGATGTGAGCACCATAATTAACCTGAAAAAGTAGAAAATTAAAAACCGACGCTAGCTTCATCTATAGTCCTGTATATATCCCATATCGGCATGGTCAGGCTCGAACGTCAGTTTTTTTTCAATTTGATCAAAAGTTAGAGATATAGAGGCAGTCAATAATGGCAAAGGAAAAATTCGAAAGAAAAAAGGTTCACGTCAACGTAGGTACGATTGGTCACGTTGACCATGGCAAGACGACATTGACTGCGGCACTGACGAAAGTCTGTGCGGAAGCTTTCGGTGGTACAGCGACGAACTTTGACCAGATTGACAATGCACCGGAAGAAAGAGAGCGTGGTATCACGATCGCGACTTCCCACGTGGAGTATGACTCAGCAAACCGTCACTACGCCCACGTTGACTGCCCCGGCCACGCCGACTACGTGAAGAACATGATTACCGGTGCGGCGCAGATGGACGGCGCTATCCTGGTTTGTTCAGCCGCTGACGGCCCCATGCCACAGACCCGCGAGCACATCCTGCTGTCCCGTCAGGTGGGCGTTCCCTACATCGTCGTGTTCATGAACAAGGCGGACATGGTAGATGACGCGGAACTGCTGGAACTGGTTGAGATGGAAATCCGCGAGCTTCTGGACGTTTACGAATTCCCGGGTGACGACACCCCGATCATCATCGGTTCTGCGCTGAAGGCGCTGGAAGGTGACCAGTCAGACATCGGCGTTCCTTCTGTCGTGAAGCTGGTTGAGACACTGGATACGTATATCCCTGAGCCGGTACGTGACGTTGAGAAGCCGTTCCTGCTGCCGATCGAAGACGTGTTCTCGATCTCTGGTCGCGGTACGGTGGTGACTGGTCGTGTAGAGCGCGGCGTGGTCAAGGTTGGCGACGAGCTGGCTATCGTTGGTATCAGGGATACCGCGAAGACTACCTGTACAGGTGTTGAGATGTTCCGCAAGCTGCTGGACGAAGGTCGTGCAGGCGAGAACGTCGGTGTGTTGCTGCGTGGCACGAAGCGTGAAGAAGTTGAGCGTGGCCAGGTATTGGCGGCGCCGGGTTCGATCACCCCGCACACGAAGTTCGAAGCGGAAGTGTACATTCTGAGCAAGGACGAAGGTGGTCGTCACACGCCATTCTTCAAGGGTTACCGTCCGCAGTTCTACTTCCGAACAACCGACGTGACTGGTTCGTGCGAACTGCCGGAAGGCGTCGAGATGGTGATGCCGGGTGACAACGTGAAGATGACTGTGACGTTGATCAACCCGATCGCGATGGACGAAGGTCTGCGCTTTGCGATTCGTGAAGGCGGCCGAACTGTTGGTGCCGGAGTTGTAGCAAAGATCTTCGAATAAGAAGCAGTATGCGCAAGAGAAGCCAGCTCACCTTAACGGGTGCGCTGGCTTAGTCGTCTTGAAGGTACCGATTAAGTAACTCACTAAAGTACAGGTTCCGGGATCCCAAAAGATTACGTATTGATCGGCCAGGTCATTGATCTTCGCCGAACCGGCTCCCGCTCACCGGGGATTCGGAAAGCACTAACAGCGGTGAAACGATTTGACGAAACTAGGCCAGTAGCTCAATTGGCAGAGCGGCGGTCTCCAAAACCGCAGGTTGGGGGTTCGATTCCCTCCTGGCCTGCCATTACGGCAGGTGCGAAGCAGGCAAGGACTTAAATCGCCGGTTTAAGTTGGTGCTAATACACACACAACGCAGAAGATTATGTCAGAAAAAATAGAAAGCACGGATTCGAAACTGGACTGGCTGAAATGGGCCGTAGTCGCTTTCATCATCGCGGCCGCGGTGTATGCGAATTCCTATTTCGCGGCCGAGTCGCTGTTGTTGCGCACGATTGGCCTGCTGATTGCGGCCGGTATCGCAGGTTGGGTCGCAGCACAAACCGCGAAGGGGCATACATTCGTGAACCTGTGCCTCGACGCTCGAACTGAAATTCGCAAAGTAGTATGGCCGACACGTCAGGAAACAACGCAAACGACAATCGTCGTACTGATAGTGATCTTCGTACTGGCAGTGATTTTGTGGCTGCTGGACTGGGGATTGAACAGCGCTGTCTCCGGCATCATCGGCTAGGCACTTGAGGTAAACATGGCAAAACGTTGGTATGTAGTGCACGCGTATTCCGGCTACGAGAAGAAGGTGATGCACGCATTGAAAGAGCGCATCGCACTTTCCGGCATGGAAGAGTATTTCGACGAAGTATTGGTGCCGACTGAAGAAGTACTGGAGATGCGCGCGGGCCAGAAGCGGAAGAGTGAGCGCAAGTTCTTCCCCGGTTATGTGCTGGTCCACATGGATTTGAACGACGATACCTGGCACCTCGTCAAAGAGACGCCACGGGTCATGGGATTCATCGGTGGCACAGCCGAGAAACCGGCGCCGATTACCGACAAGGAAGCGTTGAAGATATTACAGCGCATGGAAGACAGTGAAGATAAGCCGACTCATAAGACAATCTACGAGCCGGGCGAGATGGTACGGGTGATCAATGGTCCGTTCAACGACTTCACTGGCACCGTTGAAGAAGTGAATTACGAGAAGAACCGCCTGCGCGTCGCAGTGTTGATCTTCGGCCGTTCGACTCCGGTTGAGCTCGAATTCGGCCAGGTAGAAAAGAGTTAGAAAGCAGTACCTAGCACGTAAATGCAGTAAAGAGCGTCAGTCGGGCTGCCAGGCCAGGTTGACATAGCCAAGTCGAACTTCCAGTGTGAAGTGCGCCGGGGAGTTAGAAAGCACGAAGCAGGATCAGGCCGGGAATTCGGATTGATTCGGCATCGCATAGCGCTAACGCTTGTACCCAAAGGAGATTGTTATGGCAAAGAAAGTAACGGCTTACATCAAGCTGCAAGTTGGCGCGGGTAAAGCCAACCCAAGTCCGCCCGTCGGTCCGGCCCTCGGCCAACACGGCGTAAACATCATGGATTTCTGTAAAGCGTTCAATGCCGAGACTCAGGGCATGGAGCTAGGCCTGCCAATTCCGGTCGTTATCACCGTGTATGCAGACCGCAGCTTTACCTTCATCAAGAAAACTCCTCCTGCCTCGATCCTGCTCAAGAAAGCCGCAGGTGTCACGTCAGGCAGTGCTCGTCCGAATACCGAAAAAGTTGGCACCGTGACTCGCGCCCAGCTGGAAGAAATCGCCACTGTGAAGATGGCCGATTTGACCGCCGCCGATATGGAAGCCGCCGTCAGAACTCTGGCAGGCAGTGCTCGCAGTGCCGGTCTGAAAGTTGAGGGAGTGTAGTCACATGGCCAAGTTAACCAAGAAACAGAAATTGATGGCTGAAAAGCTGCAAGCTGGCAAGAGCTACACAGTTGAAGAAGCGGTCTCCCTGATTTCGCAATTTGCTTCTCCTAAATTTGTTGAGTCTATCGACGTTGCAGTGAATCTCGGCATCGACGCGCGTAAATCCGATCAGGTCGTGCGTGGCTCAACTGTATTGCCAAACGGCACAGGCAAGGTCGTACGTGTCGCCGTGTTTGCCCAGGGTGCCAATGCCGAGAAGGCCAAGGCAGCTGGTGCGGACGTGGTTGGTTTCGACGATCTGGCTGAAAGCATTCAAGGCGGCAATCTGGACTTTGATGTAGTCATCGCAACTCCAGACGCCATGCGCGTTGTAGGCAAACTCGGCACCGTATTGGGTCCACGTGGCCTGATGCCAAACCCGAAGGTCGGCACAGTAACTCCCGATGTGGAAACCGCGGTCAAGAATGCCAAGTCTGGTCAGGTACGTTTCCGTACTGACAAGAATGGCATCGTTCACGGTGGCATCGGCAAGATTGGCCTGGAAGGCACCGCTGTCAAGGCGAACCTTGAAGCCCTGTTGTCAGACCTGAAGAAAGCCAAGCCTAGCTCCTCCAAGGGAGTCTATATCAAGAAGGTGATGCTCTCTTCAACCATGGGTCCGGGATTGCTGATCGATCAGTCATCGCTCACGATCTAAAATCGAATTCAGAAATAGTAAACCGCTTGATGCACAACGCTGGATCAAGCAGTTTCCATGACTTTGGGGTTTTGTCGGGTTCGCCCGGCAAGGCTGTCAAAGACCGTAGGTGAGGCAGGAAACTGCCTTCTTAATTTCCTACGCAGATGGTGAAGCCCGATTCGACACGTGTGTCGAATTAATCTCACCGAACAGAACGGGCGTCCCGGATTCATCCGACGACGTCTCAGTCTCGACTGGTAACAGTCGAAGTCGGCCGGAAACCGGAGTCGACAGATACCGAGGCACAGTCAGCATTGCGCTGTTGCGTCCCGGCATCTTCGGCAAACGAATCCGGCTACTAAGGAGTTGAATAGTGGCTATACGATTGGAAGACAAGAAACAAATCGTTTCCGAAGTCAATCAGGCTGCTAGTAGTGCTTTGTCTGCGGTGCTCGCCGATTATCGCGGCGTTACCGTTAGTCAGATGACCGCACTTCGCAAGTCTGCACGAGATAACAAGGTATATCTGCGCGTTGTTCGCAACACACTGCTGAAGAAGGCAGTGGCAGCTACCGAGTTCGAGTGCATCAGCGAAGTTCTGGTCGGACCTACGATCCTCGCCTTCTCTCAGGAAGATCCAGGTGCTGCGGCACGTGTATTAAAGGATTTTGCGAAAGAGAACGCCAAGTTCGAGATCAAGGCACTCTCTGTTGGTGGCAAGCTGTTGAATGCAAGCCAGATCGACGTGTTGGCAACTCTGCCTACGCACGATCAGGCTCTGTCTATGTTGATGAGCGTCATGTTGGCGCCTGTCACGAAGCTTGCACGCACCTTGAAAGAAGTCCCGACCAAAGCAACACGCGCTGTTGCAGCCGTCAGAGACCAAAAACAGAACGCAGCTTAGTTCCTTTTAGAAAAGGTTATTTAAATTAATTTATAGAAAGCAGGAGATCGAGCATGGCTCTTTCTAGAGAAGATGTATTAAACGCAATTGCAGAAATGTCAGTTATGGATGTTGTTGAACTGGTATCTGCAATGGAAGAGAAATTTGGCGTGTCAGCAGCAGCCGCTGTTGCGGTCGCCCCAGTAGCAGCCGCGGCCGGTGCCGCTGCAGAAGAAGAGAAGACCGAGTTTGATATCGTTCTCTCCGCCGCTGGCGACAAGAAAGTTAACGTCATCAAGGCAGTACGTGCAATCACTGGTCTGGGTCTGAAAGAAGCCAAAGACATGGTTGACGGCGCACCTGCCACTGTTAAAGAAGGTGCTTCTAAAGCAGAAGCGGAAGACGCCAAGAAGCAGTTGGAAGAAGCTGGCGCAACCGTTGAGCTTAAGTAAGACAATCGCTTGCTGATTCAAACCGGGTGTGGCTTTGCTGCACCCGGTTTTAGTCGTTAAAGAAATTGGTAATGGTCGTCGCTTACGCTGACGGCTGTTCGCAGCAAGACCCCTGAGCCGTTACCGGTGGCATCAGACAAGCTTGCAAATTCGCAGAATTGTTCTGCCAGTAGTAATTAGTAATAGTTTATAACGCTAGGAATACACTAATGGCCTATTCGTATACAGAGAAAAAACGTATCCGCAAGAACTTCGGTAAGTTACCGAGTGCGATGGATATCCCGTACTTACTGTCTATACAAATCGATTCGTACCGACAGTTTACGCAAACCGGGGTTCCCGTGGCGGAGCGTGTTGATCAGGGCTTGCATGCCGCGTTCAAATCTGTATTCCCAATTGTCAGCTATTCCGGAAAAGCCGTTCTGGAATATGTGAGCTATGACCTCGGGAAGCCCGCATTTGACGTCAAGGAATGTCAATTACGCGGTTCCACCTATTCTGTTTCCTTGCGTGTGAAAGTCCGGTTGATCCTCTACGATAAGGAGTCAACAGTACAGACAATCAAGGACATCAAAGAACAGGAAGTGTACATGGGAGAAATCCCCTTGATGACGGATTCCGGTACTTTCGTCATCAATGGTACCGAGCGTGTGGTTGTGTCTCAGCTGCATCGCTCACCCGGTGTGTTCTTCGATCATGATCGCGGCAAGACTCACAGCTCCGGTAAATTGCTGTATTCAGCCCGCATCATTCCTTACCGTGGTTCCTGGCTCGATTTCGAATTCGATCCGAAAGACATGGTCTATGTGCGTATCGACCGTCGTCGCAAACTGCCTGCGACGGTACTGTTGCGCGCCCTCGGGTTCAGCTCTCAGGAAATCCTGGAGATGTTCTACGAGAACAACACATACAAGATTTCCAAAGGAAAAGAGCCGACTATCTCAATTAAGCTCGTGCCTTCCCGTCTGCGTGGTGAAGTACTGAACTTCCCGATCAAGGACAAGAAAGGCAAGGTTATCGTTGAGGAAGGTCGTCGTATTACCAGCCGTCACATCCGTCTGATGGAAACGGCCAAGTTGACCGATCTCGTCGTCACCAATGATTTCCTTATTGAAGCCTCTTTGGCGACTGACGTCATCAACGAAGAAACAGGCGAGATTATGTATGCCTGTAACTCACAGATTACCCAGGAGATGCTGAATTCCTTCATCGAAAATGGCGTGAAGGAATTCCAGACTATTTACACGAACGACCTCGACTGCGGTCCGTTCATCTCCGACACATTGCGCATCGATGGCACCACATCCAAGCTGGAAGCGATGGTGGAAATCTATCGCATGATGCGCCCTGGCGAACCGCCGACCAAGGAATCAGCCGAGAACCTGTTCTCGAACCTGTTCTTCTCGCCGGAACGTTACGACCTGTCTGCCGTCGGTCGCATGAAGTTCAACCGCCGTATCGGCCGTCCTGAGACCGAGGGCAAGCCGGTACTCGATACCGATGACATCGTCGAAGTGTTGAAGACACTGGTCGGCATCCGCAACGGCTTCGGCTCGGTGGATGACATCGATCACCTGGGCAATCGTCGCATCCGTTCTGTCGGTGAAATGGCCGAGAACCAATTCCGCGTTGGTCTGGTGCGTGTCGAACGCGCCGTGAAAGAGCGCCTGAGCATGGCCGACTCTGAAGGCTTGATGCCGCAGGATATGATCAATGCCAAGCCAGTCGCGGCCGCGATCAAGGAATTCTTCGGTTCCAGCCAGTTGTCCCAGTTCATGGACCAGAACAACCCGCTGTCAGAAGTCACGCACAAGCGTCGTGTATCGGCGTTGGGACCGGGCGGTCTGACCCGCGAGCGCGCCGGCTTCGAAGTGCGCGACGTGCATCCGACGCATTACGGTCGCGTGTGCCCGATTGAGACACCGGAAGGACCGAATATTGGTCTGATCAACTCGTTGGCGACCTATGCCCGCACCAATAACTACGGCTTCCTCGAGAGTCCGTACCGCAAGGTTGTGAACAACAAGGTCACGGACGAGATTCATTATCTGTCGGCGATCGACGAGAGCGATTTCGTTATCGCGCAGGCCAGCGCGGCGCTCGACAAGAAGCGCGGCTTCATCGATAACCTCGTGACCGTCCGCTACAAGAGCGAGACCACGCTGAAATCCCGTGAAGAAGTGGACTACATGGACGTGGCTCCGCAGCAGATGGTGTCAGTGGCTGCGGCTCTGATTCCGTTCCTGGAACACGACGACGCGAACCGGGCCCTCATGGGTTCCAACATGCAACGTCAGGCGGTGCCGACGTTGAAGACCGAGAAGCCGCTTGTCGGCACTGGCATGGAGCGCAACGTCGCGAGCGACTCCGGTGTGTGTGTCGTCGCCTTCCGCGGGGGTGTCATCGAGAGCGTGGACGCCGCCCGTATCATCGTGCGCGTTAACGACGAAGAGACTGACGCCGGTGAGGCGGGTGTGGACATCTACAACCTGACCAAATACACCCGCTCCAACCAGAATACCTGCATCAGCCAGCGTCCGCTGGTGAAAGAAGGCGATGCAATCAGCCGTGGCGACATTCTTGCCGATGGTCCGTCCATCGACATGGGTGAGTTGGCACTGGGTCAGAACATGCGCATCGCGTTCATGCCCTGGAACGGTTACAACTTCGAGGACTCCATCCTCATCTCCGAGCGCGTCGTGAAGGAAGATCGCTTCACCACGATTCACATCCAGGAACTGACCTGTGTGGCTCGTGACACGAAACTGGGTTCCGAAGAAATTACCGCCGACATCCCGAACGTGGGTGAGGGCGCACTGAGCAAGCTTGACGAGTCCGGTATTGTCTACATCGGTGCCGAAGTTGGCGCAGGCGACATTCTGGTCGGCAAGGTTACGCCGAAGGGCGAGACCCAGCTGACTCCGGAAGAAAAGCTGCTGCGCGCGATCTTCGGTGAGAAGGCCTCCGACGTGAAAGACACGTCACTGCGCGTGCCTACCAGCGTGAAGGGTACGGTTATCGACGTCCAGGTCTTCACCCGCGACGGTCTGGAAAAAGACCAGCGTGCGATCGAGATCGAAGAGTATCAACTGGCCCAGGTCCGCAAGGATATCGAGGATGAATACCGTATCGTCGAAGGCGCCACCTTCGAGCGTCTGCAGAAGGCGCTGGTGGGCAAGGTTGCAGCCGGTGGTCCGAAGATCAAGAAAGGCCAGAAGGTGACAGTTGATTACCTGAGCAATCTGCCTCGGGACGACTGGTTCAAGTTGCGCATGTCCAATGAGGCCATGAACAAGCAGCTCGAACGTGCCGAAGAACAATTGAAAGAACGTCGCAAGGATCTGGACGAGCGCTTCGAAGACAAGAAGAAGAAACTGACTCAGGGCGATGACCTCGCTCCTGGCGTGTTGAAGATCGTCAAGGTCTATCTTGCCATCAAGCGTCGCATCCAGCCGGGTGACAAGATGGCGGGTCGACATGGTAACAAGGGTGTTATCTCGGTCATCATGCCGGTCGAAGACATGCCTTATGACGCCGATGGCGAGCCGGTAGATATCGTCCTTAACCCCTTGGGCGTACCGTCGCGTATGAACGTCGGTCAGATTCTGGAGACCCACCTCGGTGCGGCATCCAGAGGCCTTGGCGCGCGTATCGGCAAAATGCTCGACGCCCAGACCAAGGCGGCAGGCATTCGCAAGTTGCTCAACGACATCTACAACAAGATTGGCGATCGTCAGGAAGATCTCAAGAGTCTGACAGATGACGAGATCATGGAGTTGGCTGACAACCTGCGCGAAGGCGTGCCGATGGCGACGCCGGTATTCGACGGTGCAGTCGAGTCCGAAATCAAGGAGATGTTGAAACTCGCCGAGATGGATGAAAGCGGACAGGTCACCCTGTATGACGGCCGCACCGGTGAAGCATTCGATCGTCAGGTCACAGTCGGCATCATGTACATGCTGAAACTGAACCATCTCGTCGATGACAAGATGCACGCGCGTTCGACTGGTTCGTACAGTCTGGTTACGCAGCAGCCGCTGGGTGGTAAGGCCCAGTTCGGTGGTCAGCGCTTCGGTGAGATGGAAGTGTGGGCACTGGAAGCCTACGGTGCCGCCTACACCCTGCAGGAGATGCTGACAGTCAAGTCAGACGACGTCGCTGGTCGAACCAAGATGTACAAGAACATCGTGGATGGTGACCACCGCATGGAGCCTGCAATGCCGGAATCCTTCAACGTGCTGGTGAAGGAAATCAGGTCTCTCGGCATCGATATGGAGCTGGATGTTAGTAAGTAGCCCATCGTTTGATATGAGCTTCTAACTTAAATAATTTGTGATGAATTAAGCCGACGCTCCTGCTCAGGGGAGTCGGCGGAGGAAACAGAATGAAAGACCTTTTAGGTTTGCTTAAGTCGCAATCACATTCAGATGAATTTGATTCCATCCGGATTGGACTGGCATCGCCGGAGATGATCCGCGCCTGGTCCTTCGGTGAAGTCAAGAAACCAGAAACAATCAACTACCGCACGTTCAAGCCGGAGCGTGACGGCCTGTTCTGCGCCAAGATCTTCGGACCAGTGAAAGACTATGAGTGTCTGTGCGGCAAGTACAAGCGACTCAAACACCGCGGTGTCATCTGCGAAAAATGTGGCGTGGAAGTGGCCTTGTCCAAAGTGCGTCGTGATCGCATGGGCCATATCGAACTGGCCAGCCCGGTCGCGCACATCTGGTTCCTGAAATCCCTGCCTTCTCGCATCGGCCTGTTGCTCGACATGACCTTGCGTGATATCGAACGCATCCTCTATTTCGAGTCATTCGTCGTGACTGATCCGGGCATGACAACGCTCGAGAAAGGCCAGCTACTGACCGACGAGCAGTACTACGAGGCGATGGAAGAATTCAGCGATGAGTTCGAGGCCAAGATGGGCGCCGAAGCGGTGCAGGCCCTGATGAAAGATATGGATGTCGACGCTGAAGTCGCGCGCCTGCGTGAAGAGATCCCGGCAACCAACTCCGAGACCAAGCTGAAGAAACTGTCAAAGCGCTTAAAGCTGCTGGAAGCGTTCTCAGAGTCCGGCAACAAGCCGGAGTGGATGGTGATGACTGTGCTGCCTGTGCTGCCACCGGATCTGCGTCCGCTGGTCCCACTGGATGGTGGTCGTTTCGCCACGTCTGACCTGAATGACCTGTACCGTCGGGTCATCAACCGTAATAACCGTCTGAAGCGCCTGCTCGACCTGAACGCGCCGGACATCATCGTGCGCAACGAAAAGCGCATGCTGCAGGAAGCCGTCGATGCACTGCTGGACAACGGTCGTCGTGGCCGCGCCATCACCGGTTCCAACAAGCGTCCTCTGAAGTCCCTGGCAGATATGATCAAGGGCAAGCAGGGTCGCTTCCGCCAAAACCTGCTCGGCAAGCGTGTCGACTACTCCGGTCGTTCCGTAATCGTGGTGGGCCCGACCCTGAAACTGCACCAATGCGGTCTGCCCAAGAAAATGGCGCTGGAGCTGTTCAAGCCCTTCATCTTCGGCAAGCTGGAGCGTCGTGGTCTCGCCACAACGATCAAGGCTGCCAAGAAGATGGTGGAACGCGAGACAGCCGAAGTCTGGGATATTCTCGCTGACGTGATCCGCGAGCACCCGGTCCTGCTGAACCGTGCGCCGACCCTGCACCGACTGGGCATCCAGGCGTTCGAGCCGGTCCTCATCGAAGGCAAGGCGATCCAGTTGCACCCGCTGGTGTGTGCCGCTTACAACGCCGACTTCGACGGTGACCAGATGGCGGTTCACGTACCGCTGACGCTGGAAGCCCAGCTCGAAGCCCGTACCCTGATGATGTCAACCAACAACATTCTGGCGCCAGCCAACGGCGAGCCGATCATCGTGCCTTCACAGGACGTGGTACTCGGTCTGTATTACATGACTCGCGAGCGCGTCAACGCGAAGGGCGAGGGCATGGTGTTCGCGAATGCGAAGGAAGTACAACGCGCCTATGAAACCGGCAATGTCCACTTGCAGGCACGCATCAAGGTACGCGTGACTGAGGTCGAAATCGTCGACGGCGAAAAGAAATCCAAGACCGAGCTTGTACAGACGACAACCGGACGTGTGCTGTTGTTCAATGTCGTCCCCGCTGGTCTGCCGTACTCAATGGTCAACCAGAAGATGACGAAGAAGGCGATCTCACAGATTCTGAACGCCTGTTATCGCAACGTTGGTCTGAAAGAGACCGTTATCTTCGCCGACCAGTTGATGTACACAGGCTACAAGTACTCAACCCGCTCCGGTTCCTCCATCGGTGTGAACGACTTCGTGATTCCGAAAGAAAAGGCCGCGATCATCAACTCCGCCAATGCGGAAGTGGAAGAGATCGAAGCCCAGTTCGCCTCCGGTCTCGTGACCCAGGGCGAAAAATACAACAAGGTCATCGACATCTGGTCCCGTGCCAATGACATCGTGGCGAAGTCCATGATGGAAGGCCTGTCCACCGAGAAGGTGATCAACAAGCAAGGCAAGGAAGAAGTCCAGGAGTCATTCAACTCGGTCTATGTTTACGCGGACTCCGGTGCTCGAGGCTCCCCCGCACAGATTCGTCAGCTCGCCGGTATGCGTGGCCTGATGGCGCGTCCCGATGGTTCGATCATCGAGACGCCGATCACGGCGAACTTCCGGGAAGGTCTGAACGTGTCCCAATACTTCACCTCAACACACGGTGCTCGTAAGGGTCTCGCGGATACGGCCTTGAAGACAGCGAACTCCGGTTACCTGACTCGTCGTCTGGTGGACATCTCTCAGGACTTGGTCATCACCGAGCATGACTGTGGCACCACTGCCGGTCTGTACATGTCTCCCGTCATCGAGGGCGGCGACATCATCGCACCGCTGGGCGACCGCGTACTCGGTCGAATTCTCGCGGCCGATGTCATCGAAGAAGCGAACGGCAATGTCGTTGCGACGGCCGGCAGCGTGATCAACGAGCCACTCGTGGACAAGCTGGAAACCTGTGGTGTTGACCAGGTGTACGTGCGCTCGCCGATTACCTGCGAAACACGCTTTGGTATCTGCAGCATGTGTTACGGACGCGACCTCGCTCGCGGCCACATCGCCAATGTCGGTGAGGCCATCGGCGTGATCGCGGCCCAATCCATCGGCGAGCCGGGTACCCAGCTCACGATGCGTACTTTCCACATCGGTGGTGCGGCTTCGCGAGCTACTGCGAGTGATAACGTTCAGGTCAAGAATACCGGTACGATTAATCTGCACAACATGAAGACTGTGGAGAACGTGAAGGGCGAACTGGTTGTCGTCTCCCGTTCCGGCGAACTCATCGTGAACGACGAAAACGGCCGCGAGCGCGAGCGTTACAAGCTGCCGTACGGCGCCGTCGTTACTGTCGGCAAGAAGGTTGAGGTCAAGGCCGGTCAGATCGTTGCTACCTGGGATCCGCACACGCACCCAATCGTGTCGGAAGTGGCCGGTAAGGTTAAATTTGCGGCGATGGAAGAAGGCATCACCGTGCGCGAGCAGACTGACGAGATCACTGGTCTCAGCAGCCGCTCCGTGATCGATCCGGCAGAGCGCTCTTCCTCTGCGAAAGAACTGCGTCCGGCGATTACGGTCGTCGACAAGAAAGGCAAGGACGTGTGCCTCCCGGGTACTACTGTTCCGGCACATTACTTCCTGCCGGCTGACAGTATTATCAGCCTGAAGGATGGCGCGGAACTGAACATCGGTGACGTTATCGCACGTATCCCGCAGGAAGGTTCCAAGACCCGCGATATCACCGGTGGTCTGCCGCGTGTTGCCGACCTGTTCGAAGCGCGCAAGCCGAAAGAGCCGGCCATTCTGGCGGAAATCTCCGGTACGGTCAGCTTCGGCAAGGAAACAAAAGGCAAGCGTCGTCTGATTATCACGCCGAAAGACGGGGTTAACCCGATCGACGGAACCGATCATTACGAGGCCCTGATTCCGAAGTGGCGTACGATGACCGTATTCGAAGGCGAATACATCGAGAAGGGTGAGGTCGTGTCCGAAGGACCGCCCGCACCACACGATATCCTGCGTCTGAAAGGCATCGAGGCACTGGCGGAGTACATCGTCAATGAGGTACAGGACGTCTACCGACTGCAGGGTGTACGCATCAACGACAAGCACATCGAAGTGATCGTGCGGCAGATGTTGCGCAAGATCGAGATTACCCATCCGGGCGATTCCAACCTGATCAAGGGCGAGCAGATCACCCTGAACCAGGTACTGGATGTGAACGACAAGCTGCGCGAGGAGGGCAAGGAAGAGGCCCGTTACGAGCGCATGCTGCTGGGTATCACGAAGGCGTCACTGGCGACCGAATCGTTCATCTCGGCGGCCTCTTTCCAGGAGACCACCCGGGTATTGACCGAAGCAGCGGTTACCGGCAAGCGCGATTTCCTCCGCGGTCTGAAGGAAAACGTGGTGGTTGGACGTCTGATTCCGGCCGGTACCGGTCTTGCCTACCACGAAGCGCGCAAGAAGAGCTACGCGGTAGTGCCCGAGAGCGAAGGCCCCAGCGCCAGCGAAGTCGAGGCGGCCTTGTCCGAGGCGCTGAGCATGACGCAGGCAGACAGCTAGGCGGTCTGAAAGCCGGGAAAGTGTTGACTCCAAGAGGCGGGATCATTAAACTCTCGCCTCTTTTCAACGCCCGTCAACGCCCCGTTTTACGCCCCTCCAGACTGGCTGCAGGCCGCGGGATCGGCGCTTCGGGCAGACCTGCCGCCGACTCAGTCGGATGGGTAATGTAAGTTGTTGAAAATTAACGAATAAAATAGAGGTTTAGATCAGCATCGATGGCCACAATTAACCAGCTAGTACGTAAGCCGCGAAGCAGCAAGGTCGCCAAGAGTGGCGTTCCAGCCCTGCAAGGCTCACCCCAGAAGCGCGGCGTGTGTACACGGGTTTACACCACTACGCCCAAGAAGCCGAATTCGGCTCTGCGTAAGGTCTGTCGTGTGCGCCTCGTCAACGGCTACGAAGTCTCCTCTTATATTGGTGGCGAAGGCCACAACCTGCAGGAACACTCCGTGGTTCTGATCCGCGGCGGCCGTGTCAAGGACTTGCCGGGTGTGCGTTACCACACTGTGCGCGGCAGCCTGGATACCTCCGGCGTGTCTGATCGTCGTCAGTCTCGTTCCAAATACGGTGCCAAGCGGCCTAAATAACCCGTAAGCAAGAATTACTGCTGTACCTACAAGCGTATGGATGCGCGGCTGTCTGGAAGCAGACAGATTGAGTAAGGCCAGGTGTACATGCCGAAAGGCTGTCGTTGAATCCTGGGTTCACCTGAATAAACAAGAGGTCTCAAATGCCAAGAAGAAGAGTTGCGGCAAAACGTGAAGTTCTGCCAGATCCAAAATTCGGAAGTAAAATCCTCGCTAAATTCATGAACCACGTCATGGTCGACGGCAAGAAGTCTGTTGCCGAGAAGATCGTCTATGGCGCACTGGACATGGTTGCCAAGAAATCTGGCGGCGATCCCCTCGAAACCTTCGAGAAAGCCCTCGACGCGATCGCGCCGATGGTCGAAGTCAAATCGCGTCGCGTCGGCGGTGCTACCTATCAGGTCCCCGTTGAAGTACGCGCAGAACGTCGTAATGCCCTGGCAATGCGCTGGCTGGTGGAGCACTCCCGTGCCCGCGGCGAGAAATCCATGGCTATGCGTCTTGCCGGAGAAATCTCCGATGCCGCTGAAGGCAGAGGCAGTGCAGTTCGCAAGCGTGAAGACGTGCATCGTATGGCAGAAGCGAACCGCGCGTTCTCCCATTACCGTTTCTAATTGAATTAATCCAGATTGAGGGCATAGCTGTGGCCAGAAAAACCCCATTAAGCCGTTATCGCAATATTGGTATTGCTGCGCACGTTGACGCCGGCAAGACCACGACTACGGAACGCGTGTTGTTCTATACCGGTGTTTCACACAAGATTGGTGAAGTACACGATGGTGCGGCAATTATGGACTGGATGGAGCAGGAGCAGGAGCGTGGCATCACGATCACATCTGCTGCGACCACCTGTTTCTGGGTCGGCATGGACAAGCAGTACGAAGAACATCGTATCAACATCATCGACACCCCCGGCCACGTTGACTTCACAATCGAAGTAGAGCGCTCACTGCGCGTACTCGATGGTGCCGTCGTTGTGTTGTGTGCGTCTTCCGGTGTGCAACCTCAGACTGAAACGGTCTGGCGTCAGGCGAATCGCTACGAAGTTCCCCGCATGGTGTTCGTGAACAAGATGGACCGTGCCGGTGCCGATTTCCTGAAAGTCGTCGGACAGATGAAGTCGCGCCTTGGTGCGATCCCGGTGCCCCTGCAACTGGCCATCGGTGCAGAAGATGAATTCAAGGGCGTTATCGACCTGGTGAAGATGAAGTCCATTCTCTGGAATGAAGCAGACCAGGGCACGACTTTCGAGTACGGCGAAATTCCTGCTGACATGAAAGACCTGTGTGACGAGTGGCGCGAAGTGCTGGTCGAAGCCGCCGCCGAAGCGAACGAAGAGTACATGAATAAATATCTCGAAGGCGAACAGCTGACCGAGAAGGAAATCATGAAAGGTATTCGTCAGCGCACACTGGCTAACGAGATTGTACCGACCCTCTGCGGTTCTGCGTTCAAGAACAAGGGCGTACAGGCGATGCTGGATGCGGTCATCGACTACATGCCGGCTCCGACCGAAGTAAAAGCGATCGAAGGCGTGCTGGAAGACGGCACACCGACAACCTGTGAAGTGGATGACAAGGCGCCGTTCGCGGCCCTCGCGTTCAAGATCGCCACCGACCCCTACGTGGGCACGCTGACGTTCTTCCGGGTGTACTCCGGCATGCTGAATTCCGGTGACTCGGTCTACAACCCGCTCAAGTTCAGAAAAGAGCGCATCGGCCGTATGGTGCAGATGCATGCGAATTCACGGGAAGAGATCAAGGAAGTAATGGCGGGCGACATCGCCGCCGCCATCGGTCTGAAAGACGTCACGACCGGTGAGACACTGTGTTCACCCGATCACATCGTGACACTGGAAAAGATGGACTTCCCGGATCCGGTAATCTCGGTTGCAGTGGAGCCGAAGAGTAAGGCAGACCAGGAAAAAATGGGTATTGCCCTCGGCAAGCTGGCCCAGGAAGACCCGTCCTTCCGCGTCGAGACTGACGAAGAGTCAGGTCAGACCATCATCTCCGGTATGGGTGAGCTGCACCTGGACGTACTGGTCGACAGAATGCGTCGCGAATTCTCGGTCGAGGCCAACATCGGCAAGCCGCAGGTGGCTTACCGTGAAACGATTCGCAAGTCGATCGAGATCGAAGGCAAACACGTCAAGCAGTCCGGTGGTCGAGGTCAATACGGCCACGTCTGGCTGCGACTGGAGCCGCTGGATCCCGATGCGGAATACGAATTTGTCAACGCGATCGTCGGTGGTGTGGTTCCGAAGGAATACATTCCCGCGGTGGACAAGGGTGTACAGGAGCAGATGAAGAATGGCTGTCTCGCTGGCTACCCGCTGCTGGCGATGCGCGTCACGATCTTCGATGGCTCCTACCACGATGTGGACTCCAGTGAAATGGCGTTCAAGATCGCCGGTTCCATGGCGCTGAAGAAGGGTGCTCTGCAAGCCGACCCAGCCCTGCTGGAGCCAATCATGAAAGTCGAGGTGGTCACACCGGAAGATTACATGGGCGATGTTATGGGCGACCTGAACCGTCGTCGAGGCATGGTACAGGGCATGGAAGACAGCGCCAGCGGCAAGGTAATTAACGCCGAAGTCCCGCTGTCAGAGATGTTTGGTTATTCCACCGATCTGCGTTCTGCGACCCAGGGCCGGGCAACTTATACGATGGAATTCCTGAAATACGCCGAGGTGCCTGGCAACATCGCGCAAGGCATCATCACTAAATCGTAAGCTAATCGCTATCGCACATTAAGTTTTGAACGAGGTGGAATTGTGGCAAAGGAAAAATTCGAAAGAAAAAAGGTTCACGTCAACGTAGGTACGATTGGTCACGTTGACCATGGCAAGACGACATTGACTGCGGCACTGACGA
>Ga0222714_10002337_pt1 | contig 20189 bp, 16 predicted proteins | sample C33_3DmetaG_FD_165048 | JGI IMG/M metagenome (GOLD analysis project Ga0222714, IMG submission 165048) | Estuarine water microbial communities from San Francisco Bay, California, United States - C33_3D | ecosystem: Environmental > Aquatic > Marine > Unclassified | place: USA: California...
TTACTTTTTACCAAAAGACAAGGTTTTTTACTCTTTATTTGAAGAAGCAAGTAATAACCTAGAACACATTGCTCAGAAACTACTTCAAGTGGTTCATGAGTCAGATTTTAATAAAAGAGCTGCCCTTATCGAAGAAATGCGAGAAATTGAGCATCAAAATGACAATATCACGCACAAAATTTTTATAGAATTAGGAAAGAATTTCATTACACCATTTGACCGTGAAGATATTCACTCATTGGCATCAGCTCTAGACGACATTGCAGACTACATATATGCATCTGGTAAAAAAATTAATTTTTATAAAATTGACCCAATTGCAGATCAAGGTATTCAAAAAACAGCGTCGGCAATCAATGATGCGGTAATAGCTGTTAAAGCTGCCGTGATGGAATTGCGCAACCTGAAAAACACGCAAAAAATCATTGAGTGCGTCATTAAAATTAATAGCATTGAAAACAATGCCGACAACATTTTCGATATGAGTATCGAGCAGCTCTTCAATTCAGATGTAGATGCCAAAGAATTAATCAAGCGTCGCGAGCTTTACACAATTATGGAAACTGCAACAGATAAATGTGAAGATGCTGGAAATGTCATTGAATCTATTGTTGTTAAGTACGCCTAAGGCATTTCTAATTTTTAAAAGTTAATCTTATGTTTTCTTTATTAATTACTGTAATAGTTATTGCCTTAGTTTTTGACCTTGTCAATGGTTTTCACGATGCAGCCAATTCTATTGCCACAGTGGTTTCAACAAAGGTCCTTACCCCATTTCAAGCCGTTTTATGGGCTGCAATGTTTAATGTCATTGCCTTTTGGGTGTTTGACATGAGTGTTGGCAATACGGTTGCCAAAGTTGTAGATAATGGTGCCATTGATCTTTGGGTAATTTTAGCAGGTTTGCTTGCAGCCACCTTTTGGAATCTCTTAACTTGGTGGTTAGGAATACCTTCCTCATCATCGCATACTCTAATAGGAGGGTTTGCAGGTGCGGCTGTTGCGCATGCTGGCTTTAGTGTTATTGCAGGTGGTGAAATCATCAAAGTTGTGCTATTTATTTTTCTAGCACCTCTGATTGGTGGATTCATCGCTTATCTTATCGCTGTTGTTACCATCGCAAGAACTTTTTGGAAGAAAATGCTTGTTATTTTCATCCTATCTGGAATTACGTTATTTATGATGCAATATCTGATTGATTATTTGGATATGAAACCCATCATGATGTACATTGTCATTGGTATGCTATCTATTTTCATCCTGGTTTATATTTGGTTTGAAATTGCACACGGTTCAAGAAAGCCTTCTGCTCTAAAAGAAGCGAACATGCATAAAAAATTACAACTTCTTTCCTCGGCGGCCTTTTCTTTAGGTCATGGTGGAGCTGATTCTCAAAAGGTCATGGGTATTATTTGTGCTGCATTACTGGTTTATGGCAATATGGGAAGAGAGGGTAAACTTAACAAACCGATACCAAAAGACCTTCGCATCACTGAATTGATGCAAATTGAGTACAAGGATGCTGACGGTAAAAAACATAAATTCAAACCGGAAGCGGCTGAAATCGAAGGCAAGGTATATTATATTGACCACAAAGAAGTGATTGATGCAGCTTCGGGGGTTTCTATTTATACCGAAGAAGGCAAAGCAATCAATACTGTACAAGGTGCTCCTGCTTTTAAGTCCATAGATGAAGAAATGCACAAAATTGAAATCTATACTTTTGGAGATGCCATTTGTGACGCCAAAACCAACGATACAATTTTTTTAGAGAAAGCACTCAACAAGAATTACAAATTTGCCGGGGTTTTCAATACATATATCGATCAAGCCAATTTTAAATTACGTGACGGTCATAAAATTAAAACCAAAGTTCATTCCGATACCATGCCATTTTGGGTGGCCTTTGGCTGTTATTTAATGATTGGTTTAGGTACTTTGATGGGTGGATGGAAGATTGTCAAAACCATGGGGACTAAGATTACCAAGGTTACCCCATTAGAAGGTGTTTGTGCCGAAACCTCTGGAGCCTTTACGTTATTTGTGGTTTCGCAGTTTGGAATCCCTGTGTCTACAACACATACTATTACTGGATCTATTATAGGCGTTGGCGCCACTAAAAGACTAAGTGCCGTTCGCTGGGGCGTAACGCTTAATCTGCTATGGGCTTGGATTCTTACAATTCCAGTAAGTGGAGCGTTTGCAGCATTGTTTTATTATTTGATTCTTTGGTTTAAATAGCCACAAATTCTATTTTAATTAAAAGGGGGCCCACGCCCCCTTTTTTTTAAAAAAATTAATATATATTTTGCTTTTTTTTCAAAATTCAGTAACTTTCGCTAAACATTTAATAATACACTATGAAAAAACTAATACTTTCTTTTAGTGCAGTGATGCTAACAGCAATCACTTATGCACAAGTTGTTGTTGCAGGTATCTCGCCAACGAGTGTTCTTGGAAACTATGACTTTACAATAGCTGATTGGGGTTCATCTCCAACACTATCTCAACCAGGACAATACGTTCAAGGTGAATTAGCAATTGCAGTTGATGATGATACACAACCATGGCCAGCCAGTTCCTTAGCTTGTAACATTAATATTACTCCCGTAGATACAACAACTGGGATTTTAAATTCTGTATCTGGAAAAATTGCCGTTGTTTATCGCGGTGCATGTAACTTCTCTCAGAAGGCATTAAATTGTCAACTTGCGGGAGCTATTGCCGTTATTATTGTCAATAGCCAAGGTGCGCCAATCGCAATGGGTGGTGGTGCTTTGGGTGGTTTAATTACCATTCCTACAGTAATGATCAGCACAAATGATGGTAATTTCTTAGCTGCTTTAGCTGAGCAAGAGCCTGTTACTATGTTTATTGGTAATAAAACAGGGCTTTATACCAACGATATTGGTTTTTACCCAAGTGGTGTTCGCAAGGCTTATCATTCAACAACACCAAGTTATGTAGCTGCAGATGCAACTGAATATAACATTCCTTTAGGAGGTCGCGTATTGAATTTTGGTAGCGCGGCACCTGCCGGTGCAACTTTCTCTGCTGTAATCACTGACCCAAGTGGTGCTGAAGTTTATAACAATTCGGTTAACTTAACTTTAGGTGTTGGTCCAGATGAGCAAGTTGTTGATTTACCTGACTTTTCAATGGCAAGTTACCCAAGTGGTACTTATACTTTAACTTACACTGCAGATATCGCTGCTGGTGATGATGAAACTTCTGATAACGCTTACACAACAACTTTCAGTATTTCTGATGACCAATGGGGTTATGCGCAAATGGATACTACAAACATGCCTTCAGGTTGGAATTACTATCGTGGTTCTTCTACGCAAACTGAATTTATCGTTTGTTCAAATCTTCGCAACGACAACGCTAGCCGTTTGGTTGCAGAAGGTATCTATTTCTCAGCAACTTCTGCTGACTCTCTTGACAACGAAGAAATTCTTCTGACTTTGTTTGAGTGGGCTGATGTTTTCGTAGATGTAAATGATCCAATGATTGACTTCACTACCCTTAACGAAGTAGCATCTGGTTACTACACTTTTGGTAATGGTGAAGAGTACATGACTGTGTACGGTGAATTTGATTCTCCTGCTGTACTTGAAGATGGTAAGCGTTATTTAGCTTGTGCTTACACTGGTTCTCCAATTTATTTTGGATTTGAAGCAGATGGTGACCTTACTTGGAACTATGGCATTTATCAGCAACCAATTTGTCCAGTTAAATTAGATGGAACTTGGTATTTTGATGGTTTTGGTAATGATGTTACTGCTGCAATGACTTTGAAAGTTTCAGAAAACGATGCAAACGTTACTGAATTGCCAAGCATCAATGGTACGGCTTATCCAAACCCAGCTTCTGACAAAGTGAACATTGCTTTGAATACAACTGGAAAAGCAATCATTACAGTTACTGATATTTCTGGAAAAGTTGTTCTTTCTACAAACAATGAATTCAATGGTTCAGAAATGGCAATTTCTATCGCTAACTTCGAAAATGGTCTTTATATTTTCAACGTTCGCATGGAAAATGGTCAAACTGCACAATTTAATGTTGTGAAGAACTAATTTCTAGTTTTAACTATTTAAAAATGGGTGGCTTTGGTCACCCATTTTTTTTTTATACATTAGTATTCATCTAAATAAAAAAACTATGAATAAACTATTACTTTCAATTGCTGCTATTGTTATTAGTGCAATTAGCTATGCACAAGTAATTACTGCTGGTGTTTCTCCTCAAAACATTGTAGGTAATTACAACTTTACGTGGGCTCAACCAGGGAGTGGTTGGGGTTGCCCAGACTTTAATATTCCAGGAACCTTTGTTCAAGATACAATAATGGTCGTGGACGATGGTTCTACAGGTTTAAATGCGCAAGGCAATCCAATTTCTGCCGAGGGTTGTAATCCGCTTATTAATGACCTTACGGGAAAAATTGCCGTTATTTTTAGAAATGTCTGTGAATTTGGTGCTAAAGCCATGAATGCACAAAACGCTGGAGCTGTGGGTGTTATTATCGTTAACAGAAATCCTGGCGAAGTGATTCAAATGGGAGCAGGTGCTCAAGGAGCCAACGTAACTATTCCTGTAGTTATGCTCGATATCACAGATGGGTTAAATTTAATTGCTGAGATGGCTAACGGCCCTGTGGTTATGTTTTTAGGTAACAAAACGGGTTTATTCCCTAATGATGCAGGAATTTCGGGCAATGCTGCTCTTTTGCCACGTCAAGCAATGATTCCTTCACAATTGGCACAAAACGGATCGGAATTTAATTTTGATCTCGGGGCTAGAGTTTATAACTACGGCAACCAACCCCAAGGTACCATATCTTTGAATGCAACTATCACCAATCCATCTGGTGCAACAGTTTATGACAATACGGTAAGTGGCGTAAGCCTTGCTGCCGGAGATTCGATAGATTTGGATCCTTTGGCTGCCAACAATCTTCCAAATTTTTCTTTGTCATCCTACTCTGATGGAATTTATACCTTAACTTATACTGTAGATTTAGGTGTAGCAGACGATTATGCTGCCGACAATGTGCTTACCACAACTTTTACAGTAACCGATTCATTGTACAGTTATTCTCAAGTTGATGCAGCAACTGGGGTGCCTTCAGGAGGCAATTACTACAGGCCATCCACAAATAATCAAACCTACTCTATTTGTCAGGTGATTGATAATCCAAATGCCAGTCGTTTAAAGGTGAATGGTGTTTGGTTTTCAGCTACAGCTGCTTCTGGGGTTGCAATGGATGGTGAAGAAATTGCTCTTTACCTCTACAAATGGGAAGACCCATTTGCTGATTTGAACGATGCCAATCTAGCATTCAATACCCTAACTGAGGTTGCAAATGGATATTACTACTATCCAAGCGATACGCTTCAAGGGGTAAGTGTCTATGGCGCATTTTCAAGTCCAGTAGGTTTGATGGATAACCAACGTTATTTAGCCTGCGTACAAACTGTAAATTTAAGTGTCTATCTTGGTCATGAAAACAGCACCAACCTCACTTGGAACGAAATTTATTATGCACAACCAATGACACCTATCGAAAACGATGGTTCGTGGTTTGCCCTAGGTTTTGGTTCTGATATTCCAAATTCAATGGCAGTATCAGTTGGTGATAATGATGTGAATGTAGCTGAACTCAATTCAGTTGAAGGCAAAGCCTTCCCGAATCCTGCCAATGACTTGGTCACGGTTTCAATTGATGGCGAAGGAAGTGCAGAATTAATCATTACTGATGTTACAGGCAAAGTGGCTTTGGCAACATCACTAAACCTAGCTTCAGGTCAAGACCAAATCAATATTGAATCTTTAGAAGCTGGGCTATATTTTTTCAATGTTATGCTTGAAAATGGTAAAACAGCTCAATTCAATGTAGTAAAGAAATAATTTCTAACTGACTTATATAACCAAAGGGACGGGCAACCGTCCCTTTTTTATTTGCTATCTTTGCGCTACATGTCAAAAGCATCTTATACCGTTACCGCTGCTCTGCCCTATGCCAATGGACCGCTCCATTTGGGCCATGTGGCAGGTGTGTATCTACCAGCAGATATTTTTGTTCGGTTTTTACGCATGAATGGCCATGATGTAGCATTTATTTGTGGTTCCGATGAACATGGAGCCGCAATTACCTTGCGTGCAAAAAAGGAAGGGCTCAGCCCCCAAGACATTGTAGACAAATACGACCAAATCATTAGAAAAGCTTTTGAAGAATTTAATATTGAATTTGATATTTTTCATCGGACTTCATCAAAGTTGCACCACGAAACCTCTGCAGCCTTTTTCAAAAAGCTTTACAATCAAAATCAATTTACTGAGGAAAGTTCAGAACAATATTTTGACGAACAATTCAATCAATTTTTAGCAGACCGTTATATCTCTGGAACCTGCCCAAAATGCCAAAGCCCAGGTGCCTATGGAGATCAATGTGAAAAATGCGGGAGCGATTTGAGCCCAAAAGATTTGATTAATCCAATTTCAACCCTAAGTGACAAAACACCCGTATTAAAAAGCACATCGCACTGGTATTTGCCCATGAACCAACATGAAGCATGGCTCAAGGATTGGATTGAAGAAGGGGTATTAGATGGTCGAATGCAACACAACCCCAAAGAATGGCGCAATCAGGTGATTGGCCAATGTATGTCATGGATCAACGGGGGGCTTCGGCCGCGCGCCATGACAAGAGACTTGGATTGGGGTGTAAAAGTTCCGCTTGCCAACGCAGAAGGAAAGGTGCTCTACGTATGGCTCGATGCACCAATTGGTTATATTTCAGCTACCAAACAATGGGCCCAAGATAATGGTAAAGACTGGGAAAATTACTGGCTAAAAACAAAGGCCAAAGATAGAAAGTTGGTGCACTTTATTGGAAAAGACAACATTGTCTTTCACGCTATTATATTTCCGATCCTTCTTAAAAATCACGGTGATTATATTTTACCAGACAACGTGCCGGCCTATGAGTTTTTAAATCTTGAAGGTGACAAGTTCTCTACGTCGAGAAATTGGGCAGTCTGGTTGCATGAATATTTAGAGGCCTACCCCGACAAAACCGATGAGCTCAAGTACGTGCTTACGGCCATTGCCCCCGAAACAAAAGATTCAGAATTTACATGGAAGGAATTCCAAACGCGCGTCAATTCAGAATTGGCAGACATCATGGGCAACTTCGTGAATAGAACCTTAGTGCTTACCAATAAATATTACGACGGCCGAGTGCCAGCTTCCGGAAATTATTCTGCTGAAGATCAACTTATCATTGCCGAAATCAAGGAAATTCCAAATCGTATTTCCAAGTTGGCTTATGCTTACAAATTACGCGAAGCACAAGCCGAAATGATGCTCTTGGCTCGAATTGGCAATAAATATTTGGCTGACAACGAGCCCTGGAAATTGATAAAAACTAACCCCCAGCGCGTTGAAACCATCATGTATTTGGCCTTGCAAATCACTGCAAATCTTCAAATTGCCACGCAACTTTTTTTACCTGCAACGGCAAATAAACTGGCTAAAATGCTAGGTGCATCGTGGTCTAATTATACAGATCTTGGCCGTACAGACCTCTTGACTGCTGGCCATCAGATTGGCGAAGTACAGATTCTATTTGCAAAAATTGAAGATACACTTGTCGAAACAGAAATAAACAAATTAAAGGCTACCGCAGCCCCCTCATCTAAATTTCCACCCATGAAAGACGCTATTGCCTTTGATGATTTTTCTAAAATGGACCTTCGCATGGGCACCATTCTAAGTGCTCAAAAAGTTGAAAATGCCGATAAACTCTTAAAACTCACCGTAGACACTGGCATAGACCACCGCACCATTGTTTCTGGCATTGCCGAGCACTACGCACCAGAAGATATCATTGGTAAAACCGTACTGGTGCTTTTAAATTTAGCGCCAAGAAAAATACGTGGCATTGAATCACAAGGAATGATTTTAATGGCTGAAAACCAAGAGGGTAAGTTGAGCTTTCTTTCTACGGAAATGGATTTCGGTGCTGGGCCTAGTGTGCGCTAAGTATTTTAGAAGTTTAATTTTTTGTAGAACCCAAAAAAGTTCCTATCTTTGTAGTCCCAGTAAAGAAAACAAAACGTTTTAAGATATATTGCGGGGTGGAGCAGTTGGTAGCTCGTCGGGCTCATAACCCGAAGGCCACAGGTTCGAGTCCTGTCCCCGCTACAAGGAAAAGCCAGTCAAAATTGACTGGCTTTTTGCATTTTCAGAAGCGTAGAAAGTTATATTTCAAAAGCGGATGAACTTAAAAGTCTTTCTAATTAATTTTTAATCCATTTTACAACACTTTTCCCTAAACGAACTAAATACAAACCATTTGGTAATTCTTCTGTATTTATAGAAATCGATGGATTCAACTTTGTAATGCAAATGATACTTTTTCCCATTAAGTCCTGAATTTCAATTTTTCCATTTAGACATGAATTAATTATTATTTCCTCTCTTCCTGGATTAGGAGTAACAATTATGTCGTTTTGTGAAATAGTTTTAATGTTAGATTGTTGGTCTTGAATACTGTCGCCAGGATTGTATAGATTATCTGCTTTGAAATAAGCAATAATTGCTGATTCGCCTTGAGGGGAAGAATCTCCCCAATTCGGAACATTTATCGTTGGTATTGAATTTCCATTTGCTATAAACGTGGTTGCATCAGCAGTATGTCTTCCTACTGCAACTATTCCTTGTGCTGTTTTGAAAACTCCATAAATATCTGTGTTGCCTCCACCAGCTTGTGTAATCGTATCCCATTCACCTACAATTAATGATGAATATTTTGGAATACCTAGCGAAGAATTATAAACTCTAACAAAACTATTCCAAGCACTCATACCACCCCAAAAAGGCTTAACCATTTTTTGATAGGCATTCGCTGTTGTTATAGTTCTTCTTCCAACTGCGCCAATCAATACATCTCCATTAGAACTAACTTTCATATTATTTTTTGTTAATCTCGTAGTATTTACATTAGGCCAACCATCATTTGGATTGGGCCAACCATCGAGATTTGGATCCGGGTGAGGTGCACCAAAATTAGTTGTTGATTCCGCATATTCTGCAACATAAGTACTGTTCATTAAAATCCCTTGGTCTAGTGTCAATTTCCCGAGCCAAGATTCATGTATATTTCCATTAGTACCCGTAAATTGATTTTGAAAACCTAATGCATTTGGATTTGCTTCAATTGTATTACCTTCCCAAAGGTTTTCGGTGTTGTTTCCGTGGGATCGAGCACCAACTACCAGCAAATCATTCGAATAATCTATAGCTAAGGCATCCACGTATTGATCCGGAATGGAACCTACGGTATCTCCTGATGGTGTGATTTCATGATACAGTCTATTCCACCAAAGCATTTCTCCTTCATTGTTAAAACTTATTACAGCAGGTTCAAAATCGGGTGTGTTTCCAGGATTATAATAAGATTTAAAATTCATTCCAAGATAAACATGATTACTCCTGCGATCAATTGTAATGCTACTTGCTCCCCAAACTGGACAACATGCTTCTGGTGAATAGCCATTATATCCAGGACTTAATGATGAGGGAGACGAAGGATTACAAGGACCACTGAATAGGAAGTCAGCAGGCCATTTACCTTTTCTAGTTCCCCCATTACCATCTGGCATTATTTGATCAAAATCAGCTTGAGTCCATGAGCGAAGTTCACATCTATTTTGATATTTAAATACAATACCTGAATACATAACATCATCAATGCCTCCCAAAGGATTGGCACTTGCAGGTGTTCCTTTCCACTCACTGTTATTCGTCAACCAATGCGTCCTCCAATTCTCTACAGGTTTACGTATGCCATTTTGATTTAAACAATACATCGCGCTCCAATCGTATCCGTGTGCCTCACCACTCACGTAATAGACTTCACCATTAGACGTAACATCCCACGGATGAGCTTCTTTGGCGTAAGACATAGCCCAAACTACTTGGACCCATTCAGTTTGAGTTGGTAATTGATTAACGAAGTTGCCGTTTAGCTTGGCTATTACATATCCGCCATCATTATTGTATGTGTCTGCGGTATTACAACTTATAAACAGATCTCCAGTAGGTTGGTAGGGAAGGGAATTGGTTTTCATAAAACGAACATCTTCAACCATTCCTTGTGGAAAGTGCACTACTTCAATTAATGAACTTAAATCAGCGGTTAAATGTAGTATTATTCCGAAGCGATTAGTCCCCAAACTATTAGGTATATTACTATTCACAACCAGCTGTAATTTAGGAACTTGGGGGTCTATCCAGTCAAGATCCTCAGAATAGCCACAAACTAGAAATGTACCATCTGTTAACTGAGTAACATCGTAAAAACAATCTCTTCCACTACTACCAGCATATGACAAGAGATTTTGTTGAGAATATAAATGGCTTAAAGCACAAATTGAAAGAAAAAATAATAAACTTCGCACAACCCACTAGTTACATCAAAATTAAAAAAAATATAAATTACAAATTCTGAAAATTAACAATCTCCCCCAACCCCACTCGAATAAGGTTCGATAATTCGATATTCCCCGCTACTAAAAAGAAAAGCGCCTTTACGAAAGTGATGGCGCTTTTTCTTTTTCCCTCGCTCTCACTATCCAACTCACACTTTAGTAGGAAGCGCTTTTCTTTCAGAGTGAGGATGTGAACGAGAGCGAAGAAGAACGCGTAGCGGTCTGAGCTTTTCCTTGTTAAGCCCCCTAATGAGGTCCATCCTGACCGAAAGAAGTGAGCGTCAGGATATTCCTGTCCCCGCTACTAAAAAAGCCGAGTCGAAAGATTCGGGTTTAGTTCTGCCGTAAACCGAATCAAGCCGAAGGGTTAAAAGAAGAACTCATTCGGAGTCTATCTATCCATACAAAAGGCTAGTAATTACTCTAATATAAATTTTCGTTCAGACGATCCATCTGAGTACCTGTAAATAAGTAATTTATTGGGCTCGAATTCTACTTCTTGACCTAGTAAATTACAAATGCTAATGAGTTGTTTATTTTTATCTGAATCGAATGAAGGCATGCCCAGAATTTGCTCTGGCAAGAGAACTGCATTAATTACCTGGATCATCCCATTATCATCCGCTATTTGATAACCATAAGGTAATTGAGGATTTAAAGGATATCCATCGACACCATTGTAAACATAACCATAAACGCGAACATCTGCTTCCAAAACTTGAGCATTGTTATCTAAAGTAATATTCTGACAATCATTTTGGATAGTTAAAAATGAATTCCAGGTACTAAAATCATTAGGATTTGTAAACTCACCATTGGCCATGGGTATTTCAACTTGTGAGTATGGACATGACAAGTTTAGTGCATAAGGGCCAGCCAAAGACAGGTGATATAACAATATTTCAGATAATTCGTTCACTGTATAGTTTCCAATATTAATACCAGAGTTCAAGAAAGCATCATTTGTAGGGCAAAAAATCGTGTATCCCATTTGTGGAGTATTCGAGGGTTGTAGGGAATTAATAAGGCCAGTAATATTGAGTGCCTCAATCAATGTACTAAACTCTGAGTTATTTTCTAAGTTGTAAAGAACTGATTTAGTCGTATCGAAATTATACGATTGCGCCGAAATACTAAAAACAGGAGCAAAAAGTAAAAAGAAAAGTTTTTTCATGGTTAGAATTTTTAAAAAATATCATTAATAAACACGCTTTAGAAATAGTAAAAAATACTATAAGTATTACGCATATTACATTATTAACATCTAAAACTTCAAAAAGTTCAAATGTAAGTGTTTGATTTTCAGAGATAATTTGAGGTGCCTATTCTATATTTTACCCTAAATGAAATATGCTTTAATACCGACTAAGAAAAAGTCCACTTTATTTTGAAGACTTACACTGGCCAAAGAATCGATTCTCCAATAATTAAGGCCGTATTGATCAAATGGACCTCTTGAGTTATTATGTTTATTACAATAATTTTAATTTTTACTCTTTAAAACACTAATTTAGTGCATATTAAACTAAAATAAGTTTGAAAATGAAAAGACTATTAGTAACAATTTGCTTTGTATTGGCACTAATTCAAGCTTCATGCGCACAAGTAATAACTGCTTTACCTTGCGATCAATTGGAAATGAGCATTAATGTAGGTTCTGATTCAACTTCTATTAGTATATACCATTCTGGTCAATATTTAACGCATCCGCAAGCCCAGAATAATTTTGATTGGGAATTTACAGACCAACAAGGCAACGTCTTAAACCAATTTAATATTGTAAATAATGCGTTTGCAAATTTTTCTATGAATTGGTCCACCAATGACACAATTGACGTAAAAGTACACTTTGTAAATGATTCGGCTTTTCTAGCAAATGGCAATTCAATAAACTGTCTTTTTGAAGATCAAATACATTGGAAATTGAACTACTACCCAAATGGAAATCCTTATTGGCGTTGGGAATTTATTCATAACAATACTGGTATTGACTTAAATAATTCTAATGGTATAGCAGATCAAAATACATTCTTTGAGCCTCAACTTTTTCCTAACCCTGTTAGCGATATGCTGCATATTGCATTTGTAAAAAATCAAGAGGCGCGTGTGCAGATATTAACCCTCTCAGGACAAAAAGTGGAAGAAATAGAACTGAACGGGGAAGCCTTAGATTTAGATCTTTCAGCATTAAAAACAGGCTTTTATCTAGTTAAAATTCAAACAGCTTCGGCCCTCTACCAAGAAAAGGTATACAAAATGTAACTTTTCTTTCGAAGTTGGTTTCATTAGATATGAAGAAACTAACTCTGACTACATTAATGTTGGTACTTGCAATTACCAGCCAAGGCCAAATTCTTGCCGAGCGCATCACTATAGCCTGCGGCAATCATTACTTTTCTGAAGACAACAATTACAACAATCCGGCATTGGTGGTTCGCGGCATTTGGTGCGGCGATTCTTATTTTTGGGCTCCGGTTGGCGAGGGCGATTCCATCAAAGAATTGGCATACATGGACGGAGAGTTATTTACGGGTACCTGCGTTGATTTAGATACCAATGGTTTGCTTCTTAGTAAGTATACATTTGAAAATGGCTTGATCTCTCGCTTAGAGCAGTTCTTTGAGAATGGGCAAAGAGAAAGGGAATTCAACTACAAAGACGGAATTGCCCAAGGCGGGGCAATACGTTTAACTGAGGAGGGCTTGCTGGACAGTTTTTTCTTTTTTGAAAATGGAAAGCGCAGCGGCTATTATTACCTTAGCCGCGACCGCACCGATTGGGGCTTAGCGCCGTGCATAGAATTTGGCAAGTATGAAAACGGCGAAAGCGTTGTGCTCACCAAACCTTGTTTTGAGGATTTGGATTGAAATGCAACGCTACTTAGAATTAGTCTTTTTTTTGAATATAATAAATTGAGCAATTATGAAAAGAGCGCTTTTTATCACATTAATAGTAACAGCAAAGCTTAGTAGCATTGAGGCTTTTGCTCAAAGAACAAACATTCAATCAAACACAAAGCTCAGTCAAGTTGAGGAAATTAAATGTGCAATTGCTCAAAGCATCACTTCACAAATTAATTCAGAAGGAACGTATGATGCCCGTTTGGAAGAAATCCTTGTGATAAGCTCACAAGATGAATTGTCAAAAGAACATCCTGAATTTTGTGCATTTGCTGGTACTTTACCATACCATCAGCGTTTCTTTAATTTATCTGAATTCGAAAGCCAAGATGCCTTGGTAGAGGCAGTTGTGGAAAGCACTTTTAAACATAAATCAAATCTTTTTCCCAATTCAATAAATGCCGATCCACGGCACGAAGCCTCTGTAGAGAACAAACATGGATACCGCTATGCTGTTGTTGTAGAAGACCTAGGTTTGCAAAGCTTTAAAATCAACACCGTAATTGCCCCCGATAGAATAACTACAGAGCGGGGATATTAAAATATTTATTTTATCAATCCTTAATGCAACGAACAGAAAACCCATTCTTCTTGTCAAGGCTATAAATATCTGGGGCAGTTAACCAACCACGTATGGTTAAGAGAAATGCAACCTTTTTTCCGTACTCAGTAGAACTCCACCAGGATCCCTCTAATCCTAAGTCACTGAAATTACCAATGTCACTGCGATCACCTGTTGGAAAACATGAAAAACCACTTTCATTGGTTCCGTTTTGATCATCTGCCCAACCAAAAGTGCTTTGCATTTTTTTACCAGTAGATTCTTCTTGCCCTCCTAAATAGTCAGTTAAACGCCACCAATCTTCATAGGAAGGAATATGATACCCAACAGGCGCGAGACCTCTTGAATCATTTACTGCATACCAATTGTACAACTTACCGTATTTCGCACCATTCGTTGAGTCATTTTCATAATAACACCAAGAAGGCTGTTTGTTTTTACCTGCTTTTTTCCATTCTTCATTAGTTTTGGCTTCTGGTATGGGGTCACCATTTCTAAATTTGGCAACATCAAGGTTTTTGGTCATCCAAACTTGTGTGCCGATGGTTGCTGTTTGCCCCAAACTCATTGAGGTAAAAAGCAGCGATAGAATAAGAAGGGTGTGTTTCATTTTTGATGTTTTAAGATTCTAAAATACAAAATACACCAAAGCTCACCCTAAATATTAGGCGAAACTACATTTTACCTTATTTGTCTTGAGGCTAAAAACAAAAAAGCCCCTGATATTCAAGGGCTTTTGTACCTCGGGCCGGGATCGAACCGGCACTCCCGAAAGAACAGGATTTTGAATCCAGCGCGTCTACCAGTTCCGCCACCGAGGCATTCTTTCGACTTTCAGGGCCACAAAGGTACGAACAAAAAAGCATTCATCCAATAGCATTTCACTTGCGTTTTGGCCTAAAATTTGGTATATTTAAGGGAGGTCAAAAGGGCCGCTATCAGAGTATTCATCTTTAAATTCAACACCATGAAACGCATTTTGAACAAATGGGACAAATTCAAATTAGGCCGTCGCCTACATTACCTTCAAAAAAGATTGCATCGTGCCGAAGAAAATGGATACCAAGAAAAGATAGATAAATACAACCGTTACATCCGAGAAGTTCAAGAAAAGCTCAGACACATCAAGGAGTAGAATTGATCTTTTCTATCCAAGCATCGACGCTCAGGGCATCTTCTATTTTAAAATTCCCCGACTGCGTTCTGCGCAAAGCTATGAGCGTGGCGCCAGCAAATAAGCGCAAGCCAAAATCATGGGCCAAACTACGTATGTATGTGCCCTTGCTACAGGTTACTTGAAAGTCTATCTCAGGAAAACGCGTTGGGTCGATACTAAAGTCCATGATTTCAATTTCTACTTCGCGCATTTCTACTGTTTTTCCGGCCCTGGCAATATCATAGGCGCGCTTTCCGTCAATTTGCTTGGCAGAATAGATCGGTGGAAATTGGGCTTGTTTTCCCAAAAAAGAAGCACGCACTTCTTCTAGTTGCCGATGGTCTATGTGTGAGATGTCATATTGCTCATCAAATGCTGTTTCTAAATCATAAGATGGGGTGGTTTTACCAAGTAAGAAAGTGCCAGTATAGGTTTTGCTATCCATGGTGAGGCCCTCTATAAGCTTGGTGTGTTTGCCAATACAAAGCACCAAAAGACCAGTTGCCAATGGGTCAAGGGTGCCAGCATGGCCAACTTTTACGTTTTTTACTCCCAAACTACGCTTGAGATTCCATCGGATTTTATTGACCACATCAAAAGAGGTCCATTTATAGGGTTTGTCAACTAAAATGGTTAAACCTTCCGTTATATCCAACATTAGCCCGCCATTTGAAGATCAATGCCCAAAGCCATTAAGAGCAAGAGTACAGCGCCCAGAACAATCCTGTACCAACCAAAGATTCGAAAACCTTTCTTTTGCAAAAAAGAGATAAAGGATTTTATGGCCAAGTAAGCCACTACAAACGCAACCACGTTACCCACGAGTAGTAACATCCATTCATTGCCATTGGACTTTAACAAGAGCTCTTTTTGATCGTAAAGACTTTTAAGTGTAGCGGCAAACATAGTGGGTACAGCCAAAAAGAATGAAAACTCTGCGGCCGCCTTTCTTGTAAGTTTTTGGCTTAAACCACCGATAATGGTAGCGGCAGAACGCGATACGCCCGGTATCATGGCTAAACTCTGAATGGTGCCTATGAGTATTGCAGATTTGTAAGACAATTGTTTTTCTTCGCTTTGATTTTCATTTTCGGCAAAAAAACGATCTACAAAGAGCAGCACAACACCACCTATCAATAAAGACCAAGCCACCACCATCACATTTTCTAAAAGCGCATCGATATGTTTTTTAGCCAAAAGCCCAATGATGCCCGTGGGTATAAAAGCAGCACCGAGCAGCAAGTAAAATTTGAAACTCTGAAGAAAGCGTTTAAAATAAACCAACACAACAGAAAGTATGGCGCCAAACTGAATGGCAACGATAAAAAGTTTCACAAAATCATCTGTTGCATTGCCCATAAGCTTTGCAGCAATAATCATGTGGCCGGTAGAGGAAATGGGTAAAAACTCCGTTAAGCCCTCGACGATGGCCAAAACAATTGCGTCGATAAAAGTCATGACTTAGGCTTCTGGCTTATCTTTTTTGTTATTGCGCTTCATGATTGCATAGAATATGACAACGTAGCCCAATACAATAAGCATCGGAGAAAGCGTAATGCGAACAAAACCAAATAATTCGTCTTCCTTGAAAACCTTTGGGTCATCGGAGCCTCCGCCTATCATGAGTAAAAAGCCAAGAATATTAATGGCTAAACCAATATAGAGCCACTTGTAGTTGGCTGGGTCAAATCCGAGGTGCTTAATAGGGTCTTTCATAATTTAATATAAATCATCTAATTTCATACGAAGATACTTGTTTAAGGCAAACCAAGTTGATATCATCGTGATAAAAACAGCAATTACAAAAAGAGACGAGATAAGAATTAAGAAACTTTCAAGGGTGTAGGCAATTTGCACGGTTTCAAGTAAATTATTCAATCCGTAAAACACAGTGAGCAAAAGCGCCAAGCCAATAAGCGCAGAAAGTAAGCCTTGAAAAAGTGCCTGGCCCAAAAAAGGTTTGCGTATATACATAGAAGTTGCACCAACAAGTTGCATGGTTTTAATGGTAAAGCGCTTTGAATAAAGCGCCAGACGTATGGTGTTGTTGATCATAGCAACAGCAATGATTATCAACAAAAGAGCAACGGCCAAGAATAAAATTGCAAATTGTTTAAAACCTAAATTCACATTAGATACACTTGCTTTATCGTAATTGACCTCATCGATTTCATCTTTATAATGATTGAGCAATTTGCGCTTCAATTTGGCCATAGCGGCTTGGCTGGCATAAGCCATTTTAGGCTTAATTCCTATTGTGGCAGGCAAGGGGTTCTCATCGTCAAAAACGGCAAGTATTTCTTGTTCTGCTTCTTCTCCTCCTGCAAATTCTTGAATGGCCCGTTCTGGAGAAATAAAAAATACATCGGCAAATTCTGGCCAAGATTTAAGCTCCTCTTCAATTTGTTTGATGTCGGCATCGTTGAGCTCAGATTTAAAAAAGATATCGGCTTGTAAGTTCTCTTTTGCTTGTTTTTCTATACTGCGCAAGCCAAAGATACCGCCGAGCACCAAACCTATCATAAATATAACCAGAGAAATACCAATAACCGTTGAAATATAACCAGTCCGTATTCCTCTTTTACTGTATGATTCCGCTTTCTTTGCCATAATTCAAATTTAATTGGAAGAATCATACAATCGACGTATGAATACTTTAGTTTTTAAGATAGGGCTGTTTATTTATCCATTTTAGCATTTATAGTCCAGCCAATGAGTGTGGCACGTTGCTTTGCTTGTTGTGCTAAATCGCCTTCAAAATGTTCGTCAACGGTTTGATTAAAAAGGGCTAACCAACGCTCAAAATGCGCTTGATTTAAGGGCATATGAAGATGCTTCTGTGTTACATTGGTGGTGTAACCTTCTTCGGAAAGCAAGGCAAAGCGCCAAAATTGTTCCATTTTAGGTAAATGGGCCGTAAAATCGAGTTTTGTAAAAAAAGGGGAAAGCAAATCATCGAGAAGCACTTTATCATAAAAAGCCTTGACTAACTGATGGATGTCTTCTGCAGTTGAGAGTTGTTTCATATTCAAATTTACAGCGTTTTTTTGCTTAATTTAGTTTTCAAATGTACAAACTACTCGTTTTTATCTTCTTCCTTAATGGCATTGAGAACTTGACTTTTGCTCAAGCTTATTCTGGTCAGCAAAAACCAAATGTCAAAGAGCAGAGTAAAGGAGCCAACTGCCCGCCGCCAACGCATACAACCTATATGGAGCTCAATAACATACGAGCCCTAATTCATACAGCCGGAAATCTATGGCAAGTTCCCGGACAAAACCGTTCGATGTATGAGGTGCCAAAAAATTCTGGAATAATGGCACTTTTTACCGCAGCATTATGGCTGGCAGGTACCGATGTGAACGACCAACTAAAATTGGCTGCACTGCGTTATAGAAACGGACAAGATTATTGGACAGGGCCTCTTTCTAAAGTTTTTGCGGAAACAACTTATGAAAACTGTTCCAAATACGACAAACATTTTGTTTCTACCCAAGATGAAATTCGTGAATTTAATTCTTGGTACGAAGCCGGTATATATGACTTACAAAACGGCACACATACGCAAAGCGATCTATTCCCAAATTACGTTGTGCCCAATATAATTAAGGAGTGGCCCGCGCATGGCGATGTATCTCAAGGCCAAGACTATTATTTGGCGCCCTTTTATGACTACAACAACGATGGCCATTACAACTGGCAAGACGGTGATTTCCCGTGGTATGACGTGAAGAAAACTAAAGATTGTTCAACAGAGCGCAAAATCTCTTTATACGGTGATTTAAATTACTGGTGGGTAATGAATGATAAAGGCAATATCCATACTGAAACAGGTGCAGACCCTATCGGTATGGAAATAAGGGCCCAAGCATTTGCCTTTGCCTCCAATGACGAGGTGAATAATATGACTTTTTATAATTATGAATTAATCAATCGCGGCACCCAAACACTTTACAATACTTATTTCGGATTTTTTACCGATGGTGCCCTCGGCGACCCCTATGACGACTATGTAGGTTGCGATGTCAATCGCGGATTGGCATACTATTATAACGGCGACAACTACGACGGCGATAATTCTGGATTTAAGGGCTACGGATATGCTCCGCCAGCGGTTGGTGTTGACTTTTTTGAAGGCCCCTACCAAGATGACGACGGTATTGATAATGCCTTTGGAATCTGGGAAAACGAAGCGCTGAATGGTATTGGTTATGGCGATGGTATTGTGGATAATGAGCGCTTTGGAATGCGCCGTTTTCTATATTATTCCAATACCACAAATGGCGCCAATCCGAGCCAAACAGACCCTGTAAATGCCGGTGACTACTACAATTATTTGCGTGGCTATTGGAAGGACGGAACCAAATTTGTTTATGGAGGTAGCGGGCATATTTCTGACCCTGAGGCAGACCCCAATGTGCCCTGCGACTTTATGTTTCCGGGCAACACAGACCCACTTGGTTGGGGAACGGGCGGTGACCCTCAACCCAACTGGACAGAACAAACTGCAAACAACACCCCCAATGACCGCCGTTTTTTACAATCGGCAGGGCCTTTTATTTTAAAACCAGGCGCTGTAAATAATATAACCGTCGGTATAGTTTGGGCCCGCTCAGGAGCGGGAGATCCGTTTGCAGCTGTAGAAACACTTCGGCGTGCAGACGACAAAGCACAAGCGCTTTTTGAAAATTGCTTTAAGGTGCTCGATGGGCCTCATGCACCAGAAGTGCAGGTACAGGAGTTGGCAAATGAAGTTATTTTAATGTTATCTAATCCTGTAAATTCTAATAATTACAAAGAAGAGTACGAAGAATTTGATCCTTTTATTGTAGCCGCCGACCCCAATGCAGACAAAACTTACAACTTTCAAGGCTATCAAATTTACCAGTTGGCCAACTCTAAAGTGTCGAGCTCCGAATTGCAAGACCCAGATCAAGCACGTTTGGTTGCCCAATGCGACATCAAAGACGGAATTGGCAAAATCATCAATTTTGAATTCAGTGATGAATTGGGTGCATCTATTCCAGTTGAACGCGTCAATGGTGAAGACAAAGGCATCCAACATAGCT
>Ga0222714_10002339_pt1 | contig 20185 bp, 20 predicted proteins | sample C33_3DmetaG_FD_165048 | JGI IMG/M metagenome (GOLD analysis project Ga0222714, IMG submission 165048) | Estuarine water microbial communities from San Francisco Bay, California, United States - C33_3D | ecosystem: Environmental > Aquatic > Marine > Unclassified | place: USA: California...
CTATCATGCTAAATTTTTAAGAACAATGGTTCCGCAGATACCTGTAAATGTTTTGTATCACCCGACTGAAGTGCCTGATAACAAATTTGATTTCAATAAATTTTTAAATAATAAGAATAAATCATTAGTCAATATTGGTTGGTGGTTGAGAAAGCTTAATTCATTTTATCAATTAAACAGTCCTTATAATAAAATAAGATTGTTACCAAACAATAAATGTAAAGATACAATATTTAGACTTTCTAAGATTGAAAGAACATTATATGAAATAGAGTTGACAGATGAACAAAATAAATCTGTAAGATTGTTAGATCATTTATCCAATGATGAATATGATAAATTATTAACTGAGAATGTAGTGTTTTTAGATTTGTATGACAGTAGCGCTAATAATGCTATCATAGAATGTATTGCTCGAGGAACACCTTTGCTTATAAATAAACATCCGGCAATAATAGAATATTTAGGCGAAGAATATCCTCTATATTTTGACAATTATACTAATGCAACTGATAAATTGAATGATATTGATTTAATTAAACGAACACACGAATATTTAATGGACTTTCCTTTGAGAAAGAATATAATGATAGATACATTTATTACTCAATTTAACGAATCAGAAATATATCAAAAGTTATGATGCGAACAAAAGAAATATACTATAAAAATAGAGTATATAAAATTTCGATGGATGATTTGAAACATATCAATGGATATGACGTAGCTAAACTTCCAAGTGAAATTTATGTATATTATGACGACTTAGATTCAAAATGGAAACTTGCAAATGAAACTTTGATAGAGGAATACACTGGCAAAAAATATATAGATGTTGAAATTGATAATAAAATTATAAAGGCAATATCTTACATTGATTTGGAAGAACATATCTTTGATAAGAAAGTCACAAAGATAAATGTTGAATATGTTGTCATGTATGATGAAAATCAAAAGATTTGGAAAATTATAAATGATGATAAAATTTATAAAGAATATAACAATAGTTTAATGGAAAATAATAGAACTTAAAATTTATGAAGGATTTAAGTAAAAAATTTTGTAAAGCTCCTTGGGACTTTTTATTAGTAGGAACTGATTATGCGACTCAATGTTGTTATATTCATAAAAACATAGGAAAGATAAAATCAGGAGATTTATTTGAAGTATGGAATTCTGATGAAGCCAAAGAAGTTCGTAGATCTATTTTAGATGGAGATTTTAAATATTGTAAACAAGAAATTTGTCCTTATATTCAAGAAGATACCTTACCAGACAGAGACAGTAATGATGTTGAAATAAGAACAATCATTGATAATTATATATTAGACTATGATGGGATACCTGGGTATATTCATTTATGTAATGATCTTAGTTGTAATTTGGAATGTCCTAGTTGTAGAAAAGAAAAAATTACACAATATTTGAACGAGGAAAATTTTAAGATAAATGACGAATTTCAATTAAAATTGTTAGAACTATTGGAAAAAAATCCAAATAAAATAGTAACAATAAATATTACTGGATCTGGAGATCCTTTCGCTTCTAAATTATACAGAGAATTTCTATTTAGTATTGATGGAAAGAAATATCCTAATTTGAGGATTGGATTGCAAACAAATGGTGTAATGATGACTCCAAAATATTGGGATAAAATTAAAAGAATACATAAAAATATTGTTCATATTTTACTTTCATTTGACGCGGCTACCAAAGAAGTTTACGATAAAGTTCGTGTAGGTGGTGATTGGGAACTTTTAAATGAAAATGTAAAACATTTAAAACAAGAAATAAATAATAATCAATATGGATTTTATGTAGAAATGTCATTCATTCTTCAACAAAAAAATTATAAAGATTTACCTAAATTTGTTGAATTAGCAAATGAATATGGATTTACCCCATCTCCATATCTAATATATCCTTGGTATGAATCTACATTTTTTACTGAAGCTATGGTATACAAAGAAGATCATAATGAATATCAATCTTTCTTAGAAATGTTAAGACATCCTAATTTTGACAAATATAATGTTAAATGGGGAAATGTAACACCATATAGAAACTTGGCAATCAAAAAAAATGAACAATAAGTTAAAAATAGCAATAAACATATGTGGTCATTTACGAGGATATAAAAGTATTCCTTATATAAAAAACTTTTTTAATTCGTATAATATAAATTATATAAACGAAAAATTAAATACCAATTATGAGAGTATAGAACTTGAATATTATTTATATACGGTTGAAGAAATTAATATAAATCATCACCATATAAAATATATGAAACATGTATATCCTGAAAAATACAGAGAATATACACTTTCAGATTTTAATAATTGGCTTAATGAATTTAAAAAGGAATTCAATTTTAAAAATTTAGAAGTTGTAAACCAAAAAGAATTTTATAATAAAATTCATAATTCTTTTGGTGAATTGATTAATCAGATTAATAAAAATTCTAATATTCCTAGATTTTCTGATGCTACTGTATCTATGTTTTTCAAGAGAGAAGAATCTATGAAATTAATAGATAATAATGTTGATATTATATTCAATATAAGACCCGATCTTGTATTTAAATATGAGATTGGGAGTGATACTCATGATTTTGATAATATTATTATTCAGACGTTGAGTGAAATAAAAGAAAACACCGTATATGTTCCTTTATTAAACTCAGTTTACATAAATGATGTAATTTCTAATGATTTCTACCATTATGGATTGTATGAACCAATGCAGAAATTCTTTAAAAATATGACCTTAAATAATTTATTGTTATACAAAGAATTCTCAGAATTAAATGACAATCGATATGATACTATATATAAAATAATACATTATTATGTTCATCATCATATTGCAGAATTAAAACAAATGATAAATTATAAATTGGGAACAGTTATGGCAAAACATTCTCTTTATATTAGAACGGATTTAGAAATGATAGATACTCCGTTTGATATTAACATTTGTCAATATGACACTGTTTATAATCACCAATATAATAAAGTATGAAAAAAATAATTAATATTGCCGTTGCAATTTCCTCACGGTTTAGAAATAACAATGAAGTGTCATTGAACAGTATAGTTAATTATTTTAATTATGAAGATGATGAAATAAAAATTAAAGTCGATTATTTTGTCCATTTAAATCGTAAAAAATGTAATATTTTAGATGGAAAACAAAAATTTTCTCAAGATATTATATCATCAGATGAAGAAAAATCTATAATTGAAATATTGAATCCTAAAAAAATTATAATTGAAGAAGATTATACTGAAATTAAAGAGAAGATAACTAATTTAAAAATAAAAGTAGATCCCGAAGAATGGATTATTAATCCAAAACTAAATAACGATTATCAAAGATTATATCCATATCATTCCCAAGAAGAATCTATAAAATTAGTAGATAGTTATGAAAAAGAAAACAATTTTACTTATGATTTAATTTTTAAATTGAGGCCTGATTTATATGTAGAACAAAATATATATTGTCCAAGAAATACTGTATTCAATTTTATTGAAAATTATAAAAAACAATGGTCAAAAATAAATACTTCTTGGGCAAATGTAATTGATGCAGATAAATCAATTGTATGTTTGGGAATTGAAATTATGAATGGTCATATTAGATTTTCAGATTTTGCATTTTACGGAACCTCAAAATCAGTTAAACTATATACATATAATTTTATAGAGAATTACATTGAATATTATTTGTATTTGAACTCGCAAAGAAAAGAAAATATTTATGTTGAAAACTATCTTACGCCAGAATCATTTATAACATATCCAATATCAAAATATAAAATGAATTTACATGGAATTTCTTTTTTTAAATATGTTTGTATTAGAAAAAATTATAAAATTGGTGCCGATTTTGATCAATTAGTTAAGTTATTTTATCAACACGAAGAACAAGAATTTAAAAAATTTAAATGAAAGATAATTCTATATTAAAAATACAAGTAATTTTTATTGGTCATCTTAGAGGGACTGACAATTTAGATTCAATGAAAAATTTTTTCAATAATATTGATTTAGATATGTTAAATCAACGATTGAAGTCTTCATATAATAAGATAGAATTTATATATACATTATATACATACCCAGAGATAAATTTCAAATCAAATATTTTAAATTTTGGAAAAAAAAATTATCCGGAATTATACAAAGAATATTCTTTAAATGATTTTTATTGTTGGTTGGAAGAATTCAAAAATAAGTTTAATTTTAAAAATATAATTTTAGGCGATCCTGATGAATTAAAATATAAAACTGATAGTATATATGACGACTATATATCAAATGTTAAAGACAATGAAATTAAATACTATATAGAAACATTGAAACAACACTCTGGATATCAATTTACTAAAATAGAAAAAATACAAGATTTTATAGAAAATGATGTTGATATAGTTTTTAAAATTCGGCCTGATATGATATTTATGTATTCCGAGAATCATGCCAACATTAAATTTGATGTCACAAATGGCATTTTAAATGTTTTAAATAAACCAGAAGAGAGAAGAAAAAAAACAATTTATACTCATTATATTGCAGTTGATGAAGGATATTTATATATTGGTGATTATTATTTTATAGGAACTCCTGATAGTATTAAAAGTTTAATTAAAAATTTACAATATAATAATTTAGAAATTAGAAAAGAATTTGATAGTTTTGATAAGGATAAATTTCCGTTGATAAAAAATGCATTAAAAAATTATATTTTTAATTATAAATTAGAAAGAAATATATTAATTAATTTAGGCATAGAATCTTTGAGTCTTGAAGTTATATGGTTTCCTCACAACTTATTATTTATATATGTTCCATATGAATTAAACAAAACAGGAGAAATTAACTGGCATACTATACACAAACAATTTATAGAATCATAATTATGTATTGTATAGAAAACATTGAAATGTCTTTTGGAATTTTTAAAAATGAACAATTAAATAGAGAACATGTCATTTTTTACAGTCCAAGATTGAATGAATTATTTCCACATTGGCCAAAAGAAAGGGCCAATATCCATAATGATTGGCAAAGAACTTATATTAAGAATGTATATGATACATCTAAAACTTCTTTAATTTATGATGAATTATATATTCTTCACGAATTTGATGAGTCTGTATATGGTCATGGAATTTTTAATTTGATTAAAAGATTGCCTTTTTATCCAAAAGATAAAAAAATATTATGCACAAATTTTTCCGATTATATAATTGAATTATACGAATATCTAATTAAAGACGGATATAATTTTTATTCATTTGGTGAATGTAAAAATCTTATCGTAAATAAAAAAATATTAATCAAAAAATTATATTTTTACGAAGAAAGGACTGTTGAAATGCCTTTCTGGTGGAAATTTGAAAATAAAAATTATTCTTCTATACAAAAATTAATTAAAAAAGAAAACATTGTATTCTTCAGAGAAGATGCGGAGTTCGGACAATATAGAAAATTAACTAATTTATCAGAAGTTAAAGAAATATTTTTAAAATACGGATTTATTATAAAAACTGGATTTAATAATTTAAGCTTGTATGAGAAAAAATTATACATGAATGGTTTTAAGAATATTTTTATTGAAACAGGAGGAGGCACTGCTAATTCATTTTTAGTAGACTCTAATTCAAATATAACAATTTATAATTTAGTTTCTCCTACGTGGAATGCAGTTTATTTTTTGGATGCAACTGATGTTAAATATAAAACTGTAGATATTGGTTATGTTGACATTCATTCTCCATCATACAATGTTTATTTTAAACAATGTGGCGATCCTTCAAATGAACCATGGAAAATAGATTTAAATAAATTGGAGGATTTATTAAAGACCTTAACGAATAATACTTGTGAAAATTAATTTATATTACTGGAATAATGGTGTTGGTGTAGTAAATCATGCCAGATTGATTAAATCACTGTTATACCAATACAATGTAGTTTCATATGATATATCTATACAAAATGAATATAGAAAGGGAGATGTTGGAATATTCATTCAAAATATATCGCCAGAACAAATTAATAATAATAAAAAAAACATATATATTGTGTGTGAAGAATGGTTGACTGATTTTGAATTGCAATATATTAATCAATTTGATTATATTTTTGTTCATTCTAATTACGCAAAAGAATTGTTGTCAATGTATCATAAAAATGTAATAAATGTAGGCTTTTTTAGTCTCGACCGCTATTTTTTTCCAAATCACACAAAAGAATTATTACATTTGAAAGGTAAATCTATACAAAAGAATCATGAATTGGTATGGGATTATAAAAAATATATCAATATAATAGATTCGAATTACAAATACTTATCTGAAAATGAACTCATATTTGAATTGAATAACCATGACATTCACATATGTTGTAGTTTATATGAAGCATGGGGACATTATTTATGGGAAGCTATGAGTTGTGGAAAGTTGGTAATATGTAGCGAAATACCTGTATTCAAAGAATACTTAGATTCTAATTTAGTTAAATTTGTTCCTACTGAAATTATATGTCAATATACAAAAAGCTTTGAATTTTTGAATACTGATAAGTATAAATTTAGAAAAGGGTATTTTGTTGACCGAATTCAATTTAAAAAGTTGATGGATAATAAAGAAGAATTGTTTGAATTTCAGAGGTTAAATAAAGATAATATAAGAAATCATTTTTTAGATATCACAAATAAGAATAAAAATATCTTTTTAAAAACTATTAAAAATATAATATGAAAAAAGTAATATGTTATTTATCAAAATCCGATAATAAGACGATAAATAATTTAGAAAATTCACTGTATAAATTATATAATAATTACAAGTATATTAATAAGTGTGATGTAAAAATATTTGTAGAACATGATTTTCCTATTTCTGTTATCAATGAAATCAAACATTTATATAAAAATTTAAGTTTTGAATTTATAGAATTAAAATGTTCCAACGAATTTGACATAAAAAATATACAATTTGAAGATGAGAGATATGAGTATAAAATTGGATATAGACACATGTGTCAATTATTTTTTAGTGAAATATTTGTAAGAATACAAAATTATGATTGGTATATGCGTCTTGACACTGATTCTTTTATAGAAAGTTATATAAATTATGATTTATTTGATTATTTGAGTGATAATAATAAAGTATATGGATATACTGCCGAATTAGCAGAATGGCCGCCTGTTGTAATTGGAATGGGAGAATTTTTTATAAATTTGATTAGAAAACATAATATTAAATCGACATTTTTTAATAAATTAATAGAAAATGATAGATATAATCTTAGACAAATTTATAATAATTTTGAAATAATTAAAATATCTTATTTTAATAATGAATTAGTTCGGTTATTAACTGAAGAAGTAAATAAAAGTGGAAATATATACAAAAAAAGATGGGGTGATTCTCCCTTGAGAACTTTTATACTATCCTTGACAGTTGATAATTCTAAAATACATAAATTTAATGATTTTGATTACCTTCATGATGCTTATATAAGAAAAAATGGAATAGAAATGTGTAGTTATACTGGGTATCAACAAGATTTATTTCAAAAATGGCAAAAAGAAGGATGGTTGAATAAATGAAACGATTCAATTATATTTATGAATAAAAAGTTAATAATATTTAGTCACTACTACGTAAATGATATTATAATAAATAGATATAATCAATTAAAAAAATTAAATCCTACATGGGATATATTATCAATAGGATTTGATGGATATGATTTAATACCAAATTCAGTAGTTTTATATAAACAAAAATACCCAACAAATAAAGAAATACAATATTATGTGACATCAAATCATTTAGATTGGTTCGATTCTGATTTATTTATATATGAAGGATATATTCAACGACCTGATTATGATGAATATTTTTTGTATGAATATGATACTGAATGTAATGTATCAATTGAGTCTTTTTTTAATACTAATAATGATTTTTTTGGAAATAGAATTTGTGATCCCGCAACGGAAGATTGGGATTGGGTAAAATTATATAGAAAACATAATATAAATAATTCTATATTTACAACTTTATATTCGTATGGTCAATCAACGTGTGTGTATTTTAAAAATTATATTTTAAAACAATGTGTAGATGAATTATTAAAAAATAAACATTTGTATGAAAATATGTTTTGTGAAATTAGAGGAGGCACATTAACAAATCAATTTACAAAATTAAAAAAAGGAAGAGACGATATTAAAAAATATATTAGTTGGACTTCAAGTGATATATATGTAGACAAAAATATTCCTCACTTCTACCATCCCGTTAAATAATATGTTTTCTTACAAAAATAAATCAATCTTATATATCTGTCAAAATGATACGAGTGGATATTCAAATGCAGCAAAAGGGTATATATATGACTTAATAAAAAAAAGAATTCCCGTCAAATCTTCATATTTTGATTATGGTTGTAATATACATGAAGAAGATGAATTTGATAAATATATTCGTTTGAATTCATCAAATGATATTGAGTATAATACTATTATAATTCATTCTACTCCTGAAGCTTGGATACCTGTTTTAAACTCAACGAATAATATAAATTTAAAAAATAAAACTATTATAGGAAGAACTGTTTGGGAATTTGAAAAATTACCTATTAGTTGGGTAGATAATATAAACAATAGTAAGGTTACACATGTGAGTGTTCCCACTGAATGGAATAAAAAATGTTTTAAAAAGAGCGGAGTAATTAAACCAATAATTGTAGAACCGCACATTTATGTAGATTATCCATACAAGTCTTATAAATTTGAACATTTATTAAATAAAAGTTTATTAATTTGTAAAAATGAACCTTCGATGTTAGTAACAAAAATGAAGACTGTTGATTTTTATAAGTTTTATTGTATTGGACAATTGATTAATAGAAAAGGTATACTAGACACTGTAGAATCGTTTTGCAAATCATTTAATGCAAACGATAAAGTAGTTCTAATGTTAAAAACATTCAAGGCGAATTATAGTGAACTTGAAAAAGTAAAGTGTATGACGGAGATATTTAACATAACTAATTATTATAATCATGCTCCTATTATCTTTATAAAAGAGAGTTTAAATTATGATGAAATCAGGTCATTACATGAAATTGGGAATTGTTATATACAATTGACAAAAACAGAAGGATTTGGTTTGGGTATATTTGACGCTTATAATGTTAAAAATGATATAATTGTGACAGGCTATGGAGCGCATACATCATATCTTGGTAAAAAATATAAAGGATTCGTAGATTATACTAAAACTCCATTATCAAACGACGAAAACATATTTTTTAATTTCAAATTAGATAATACATATAAATGGGCAATACCAGATAAAAATCATGCAGTGGAATTAATAAAGTCAAAATTACAAGTTAAGAAAACTAAAAAACGTAATTTGGAATTTATTGGTGATTATGGTGAAATGACTGTAAAAATAAAAGATAACAATTCTAACGGCAAAATTAATTTGGGTATACAGACATCTTTCTATTCTCATAGGTCTGGTTGGGATTATGTAATTCATAATTTATCAGAATTCAATAATCCAAATGGAGTATTTTTTGATGGATTCGTGGAAAATGCGTTTTGTTGGAATAAAAGACAGTATATTAGTAAAGATATTATTCCTTATACAGAACCATGGGTTGGATTTTTACACAATCCTCCAAATATGCCTTTGTGGTTCAGTGATAACAATTCATATCCACAATCATTATTACACGATGAATATTTTGTAGAATCTTTGAAATATTGTAAAGGATTATATGTTTTATCAGATTATTATAAGAGATTTTTAAAACATTATATACCAAATATCCCAGTCAACGTTTTATATCATCCGACGGAAATACCTGCTGTTAAATTTAATTTTGATGAATTCGTCAAAAATAAAAATAAAAAAGTAATAAGTATAGGGTGGTGGTTACGAAGATTAAATTCTATATTTTTATTGAACAATAAGAATTATAACAAAGTTAGATTGATGCCTAATAATAAATGTAAAGATACAATTATAAGATTGACAGATGTAGAAAGAAGTTTATTTGACATCAAATTAAGTAAATCACAATTAAATTCTGTAGATGTCGTGGACCATTTAGAAAATAATGAATATGATGATATGTTATCAAAGAATATTGTATTTCTCGATTTATATGATACTAGTGCTAATAATGCAGTGATTGAATGTATTGCTCGGGGAACTCCTTTGCTTATAAACAAACATCCCGCAACTATAGAGTATTTAGGGGAAGATTATCCATTTTACTTTGATACATTAGAAGATGCCAGTGAGAAATTAAATAATTTTGATTTGATAAAACATACAAATGAATATTTGATGACATTTGATAAGAGAAAACAAATAACGATTGAATATTTCAAAAAACAATTCAAGAAATCTGATATATATAAATCGTTATAATGATACCTAAAATAATACATCATATATGGGTAGGCGATAATGAATTTCCAAATGAATTTAAAAAATTTATTGAACAATGGAAATTGATATATCCAGACTATAATTATATATTTTGGGATGATTCTCTTGTAGAATCATCCAAGATGATTGATAATTCTATTTCTAAATACTATTATAGTAAATGTAAAATGGCATTTAAAGCAGATTTACTTAGATTTAAAATATTGGAAAAATATGGCGGTATATATGTAGATACTGACGTAGAACCTCTTAAAAGAATGCCCGATGAATTTTTAAATTATAAGTTATTCGCCGGTAGACAGAAACCACATCCGGAAGTTGCAATAGGATTGATAGGTGCTGAACCTAATAATGATTTAATTAAGTATTATATCAAAAAAATGATAGAAAATATTGAATTAAATATTGATTCTGATGGAAATGTAAGTCAGGAATTATGGAGAATAACTGGCCCTCAGTATTTTAATAAAATATGTAACGAATATCTAGATAAAGATGGATATAATTTTTTTGATAGTGAATATTTTCATCCATATGGATGGAATGAATTAGAAAGAAGAACTGAAAATTTCAAAGAAACTTGTCCAAATGCTTATTCGGTTCATCATTGGGCACGTAGTTGGTGGTAATTAAAATATGAATAATTTAAATAAAAATATATTAATAGGCACTCCCGTCAAAAATGGAGCAAAATTTTTGGATAATTTTTTGAATAAACTTAATAATTTATCATATCCAAAAGAAAATATATCATTATGTTTTATAGAAAATGATAGTGAAGATAATACTTGGAATATATTGAATGAAATTATACACAATAAAATACCAATACATCAATATAAAGAAGTTACAATTTTAAAATTAGATTTAGGATTTTTGTTAAAACATGAAGATAGATATCAAACCGAATCTTATAAACAAAGAATTAAAAATTTAGTTATTTTAAGAAATTTTATTGTAAATAATTATCTGAAAAATAATGATTATTTATGGTGGTTAGATATAGATGTAGAAAATTTTCAAGAAAATTCAATAGAATATTTATTATCACTTGACAAAGATATTGTAATGCCTTTATATACTCACAATACATACGCATATCATGATTGTGCATCGTATACATATTTAAATGGTAAAGTAACTAGATTATGTGAACTTATTCATATATTTCCAAATCAAGAAATAATAGAATTAGAAAGATGTGAATGTGCAGCATTTATTAATCGTAAAGTATTTGATAGTGGATTGAGATATTTATTTATAGATAAAGAATACATAGATTTATGTGGAAATGTAATTCCTTGTAAATTAGAAGGCGTAAGTTTCTCTGAAAATGCCAAAAAACTTGGGTTTAATATATATGGTTGTATTAAATTTGAAATAAGACATTGTGATTGTTAATATGAAAATAGATTTAAAAAAAATAAATGTTTATATACTTACAATACCAAAAAATGTGGAAAGACTAACTAAATTAACATCCCAACTTGAAAATAAATTATCATTTGAAATATTTCACGGTATTATTTTACATCATCCTATAGGATGTGATATATCGCTTATTAAGTTATGGAATAAAATAAAGCTGCCCGCGTTAGTATTAGAAGACGATTGTTATGTTACTGATGAGTTTAAATCAACATTTGATGTCCCAGATGATTCCGATGCTATATACTTAGGAACCTCATTGTGGGGTGTTAAAAATGGAGAATCTAAACTTCATAATTTAGAATTAAAAAAGTATAATGAATCATATTTTAAAATAAGTTATATGACAAGTTTTCATTCAGTTTTGTTTTTGACAGATATATATTTAAAATCTTTAATAGAAATTGGAAAAATGTATCCTGTTTTATGTCAACCCGATGGAATGGGAATCGATTATTATACAGCTCAAGAACAGTATAAATATAATATTTATGGTATATCAAAACCATTTTTTTATCAAACAGGCATTTTTACTGAAACTGTAACAAAACCATCTTTAGAAAGTTATTATAATGAATTCGTCAATCAAAGACAAAACAATTAAATTTAATTTAATTGCTCCTAGTTTAGAACATATTTCAGAAAATGAGTGGAATGAATTGTTTAAAAAATACAATATAAATCTGGAGATTAAATATGGATATCCTGACAACAAAAACGATTTGTTGGTATTAGTTGATTATGCAATGTTTAATTATAATACGGAATTTAAAAATGTAATTGGTTGGATAGTAGAATCACCTGCTATATTAGAGTATTTTAATACTGGCTTTTTTGATAGATTAAATAAAATAGAGAGCCAATTTTTATTTATTTATACACATGATAAAAAATTGGTAGAGTCGTCTTTTAAATACAAATTTTTTCCATACAATGATGCGTGGATAAAAGATAATCAAATTGTAGAGAAGTCTAAATTGACATCATATATACTTTCTCATAAAAAATGGACTGATGGACATTTATTAAGACATAAAATATTAGAAAATTTACCTATTAATATGGATGTATTTGATAATATAACCGATAAAAGAATTGGATTAAATGATTATTATTATTCATTAACAATTGAAAATTGTAAAAAAGATTATTATTATAGTGAAAAAATAATAGATTGTTTTAAAACAAAAACAATCCCAATATACTGGGGATGTCCTTCAATTGGTAATTTTTTTGATATAAATGGTATTATTACATTTGATACAATCGAAGAATTAAATAGTATTTTAAAAAATATATCAATAGAACAGTATAATTTGAAATTAAAATCGGTAGAAAAAAACTATCAATTAGTATATAATATGCATACTTTTTTTCAATATTTCATAAATTATGATAAGTTGTAAATTAAAAGGCGGATTGGGAAACCAATTATTTCAAATATCTGCTACATATTCTTTAGCTAAAGAAAATAATGATGAAGATTGTTATAAATTTGAAGAATCTGAATTATATCTTCAAGGAAAAAGAGCAAATACTTATCTAGATACAATTTATAAAAAATTTAAAAACAAAAAATGTAATAATATAAATTTTGATAATTTTTATCATGAACAAAAACATTCTTATGATTTGATCGAATATAAACCAAATCTTTTAATTGAAGGTTATTTTCAGAGCGAAAAATATTTTATAAATTTTAAAGATGAAATACTAAATTTATTTGATTTAGAAGATAAAAAAGAACAATGTTTAAAATTTTTAAGTAAATTTGATAAACCTATAACTTCGATTCATATACGAAGAGGAGATTATTTACCACTTAGTCATATATTCAAAATATTAGATATTGAATATTATAATAAAGCTATGGAATTATTTCCTGGTCATCATTTTTTAATATTTTCATTTGATAAAGACGAATGGATATATGAAAACTTTAAAGGTGAAAATTTTACATTTGTCGATTTTAATGATGAAGTTTTAGATTTCACATGTATGTCTTTATGTGATAATAATATTATAGCTAATAGCACATTTAGTTGGTGGGCATCATATTTAAATAAAAACAAAAATAAAAAAATAATATCTCCAAAAACTTGGTTTTCTATGAACGGTGTTGATGAAAGTGATATTATTCCGAATGATTGGATAACGATATGAATTTATATGTTTATGGTTCACATGATGCATCTATTTCAATATTAAAAGATGGAGAAGTTTATGTATATGAAATAGAAAGATTTAATAAAAAACGTCATTCTGCACTTACAAACAATTACGAATTTATAACTCATTTATCTACAAGTGAGTTAATAGATTTATTAAATTTAATAAAAAATGAACTAAAAATTTCAAAGATAGATAAATGTTATTATAATCAAATATTTGATAGAGAATTTGAAATTTTTAAAAAATATTTTGACATTAATCAATTTATTTGTTATGACCATCACGAATCACATGCGGCTAATGCATTTTATCAAAGTAAATTTTCTGATAGTTATATTATTTCATTTGATGGGGGAGGACATAATTCGGATGAAACTGTAAGTTTTTTTACTATATGGAGGGGTTATGAAAATCAAATTGTAAAATTACAAGACATAAAAATAGATTTAGGCACGCCATATATGTTGGTAGGAAATATGATTTCTGATATAAGAAAAAACCCAAAGTCTGTTATAAATTTGTCAAATTCTGGAAAATTGATGGGATATTCTTCATATGGAACTGTTAATAAAGATTGGATTGAATCTTTCATAAAATTTTATAAAACTCAAGACTTTGGGGGTTTTAAAGAGGTTGGACTTAATTTAATCGATAATTGTTTATCTGGAAAAATTGCACAAGATTTTGCGGCTACATCTCAATTTGTATTTGAAAAAATATTTTTTGAAATTTTTAATTCTTTAAATATCCCTTCAAATTCAAATATATGTTTAACGGGAGGATGTGCATTAAATATACTTCTCAATCAGAAATTGATTTCTTTAGGATACAATATTTATGTTCCTCCTAATCCTAATGATTGTGGTTTATCATTAGGTGCGTTATTATCCGTCAATAAAGTTAAATACGATAATTTACAATATAAAGGATTTGAAATACTAGATGAACAGTCATTTAAAACTAAAAACGTATCTGTCAGTAATTTTGATATCGCATCTTTATTATTTGAAAAAAATAAAATATTAGGTTATATTGAAGGAAAATCCGAATGTGGACCTAGAGCTCTTGGGAATAGAAGTATAATATGTTATCCCAATCAATTAAATCTAAAAAACAAACTGAATGAAAAGATTAAATTCCGAGAATGGTTTAGACCTTTTGGAGCAATCATACGATTAGAAGATTTAAATTTATTTTTTGAAAACGGAGTAGAATCTCCTTATATGAGTTTTTGTCCTACACTTAAATTAGAATATAGATTTGAATCGATTACTCATATAGATAATACATGTAGAATTCAAACTATTACAAAACACCAACATCCGAATTTATATGAGATATTATCTATTATAAAAGAAATGGGTGGAATTCCAATACTGTTAAATACATCATTCAATATTAAAGGTAGACCGATATTAACAAGATTATCAGATGCAATAGAATGTTTAAATAATTCTGAATTGGATGGGTTTGTTTATAAAAATAAATTATATTGTAATAATGAATGATTTTTCATTAGATTATATTTATGTCGAGTTTTTAATGTTGTATATATAAGTTATTATCTCATGAAATATTTTATAAATTATGCACATAAAGATTATTATAATTCACAATTAATTGCAATTGAATCTGCAAAAAAATTTGATTTTGAAACCATAAAATATAATTTTGAAAGTTTGGACTCTGATTTTATTGAAAAAAATAAACATATTTTGAATCAAAATCGAGGCAGCGGATATTGGATATGGAAACCTTATATAATACTTAAAACTTTATTGTTAATTAATGAAGATGATTATTTAATATATATGGATTCAGGAGCAAATTTAATAAAACCTGTTGATGATTTATTGAAAACTATAGACGATAAAGGTATTTTATCATTTAAACTCAAGAGTGAGCCAAATTATAAATGGATAAAGGCGACTGTTTTTTTTTAATAAATCCTCTAGACGAGATTTTTAAATTTAAGAACGAATCACAAATATTAGCATCATTTGTATTTTTCAAAAAAACAAATTTTAGTATAAACTTTGTTAAAAAATGGTTGTATTATGCATGTCAATCACATGTTGTAACCGATGAACCAAATTTGTATATTTCAAACTGCGAAGGATTTATTGACCATCGACACGACCAATCAATATTTTCATTGTTGTGTTATAACTATAATATAAATTCAATAACTGATATATCACAATGGGGTCAGGAAGGTCAGATAATTAATGATGATGTTCGTATTAATCATCATAGAAATAAAGATTAATATGAAAGATAATATGTTATTTGTTTTAATATCAACTACCCATAAAAATCAAGAAAGAATACTTTCGGTTAAAAATACATGGGCAAAACATATAGATCATTTGTATTATTCAGATCATTATGATATAGATAATAATATTATAAAAGTTTCTGATGATGACAGTTATACTAGCAATGAAGAAAAAGGGATCAATATTTTGAATTCATTGAAAAATATAAAAAAAAATAATGGATATATTTTAGATTTATATAAATGGATGTATTTTGTAGATGATGATACTTTTGTAAATTATAAACTAGTTCATCAAATGATAAAATATTTTGATGAAGAAAAAGCTTATGGGTTTGTTATTAATAAAAATTCTGATATTGGAAATCCTATATTTGAACATAAAGACATACCATCGGATTTTTCGTATCTGGCAGGCGGCACAGGATTTTTTATAAGCAGCAAAATAATAAAAAGAGTTAATTTTGAAAATTTTAGATTTGGATATACTGACGTAAGTATGGGGTTTAATTTTAAAAATAATAATATTGAATTAAAAAATATAGATAACTGTTGTAGACAGTGTGATGTTAAAAGTTATACGGATATTAGTAACATCTATTCATTTCATTATATATATAATCACGAAGACATGAGTTATCTTTATAAATTAGTGTAAATAATTAAAATTTTGTTAATAAACATGACATAATAGTCATCAAAATCTATTAACTTATTAATTATTTCTATTATATTTATATATATGGCTAAAATTATAAAAGAAAACGAGATGGGAGACCGCATGATGACTGGACAATCATTTGTCCAAGGAGGAGGTAGCGGTAACAGTGTTGGGACACCAAGTTCTCCAGATATATCCCAAAATCCTTCATCTTTCAATTATGCTCCTAATATAGCTGGAAGTCAAAGTAACATTACTGTAAGCACTCCGCCAGATTCAGATAATAAACCTCTAGTAGACCCTTCTAAATACGAAGATGATGTAGAAGAAATTAAAAATGATGTTACTCCAGACGAAGTTTTGACTGGACTTCAATATGAATTGAAGAAGATGGTATTTAAACGTAAAGATTTAGCCAAAGTGTTGGTGGTAAACAATTTAAAGAAAGACCCTAAATATTATAGTAAGTTACATATGTTAAACATTGATGATAATGATAACCTTCCCGCTGAAGCCCCTTTCATTCCAACACAAAATCCTTACCAAAACGAACCTGTGGTTCCACCGAGCGAAGCTCCAATTGATTGGAGAACTCCACAAGAAAAGGCAATTTCAGAAATAATGAGAGACCTTGCTAAAAAGAAACATGAAAAAAGATACCCAACCACATAAATTTCCTCAAAAATTAAAGGCAGATTGGGATTTGGTAGGTCAACAACAACCAAAACCAAACGATCCTTTGATTGGAGACCCACGAATGAAAGGTCGCCGTTGGACTATCAACTGGGACCATGACAGTGGTAAAACATATTCTAAATTGAAAGAAAGATTTTCTATGGCTAATAATGATACATACGTTGAACCAAATGATTGGGACATCAATTATACTGAATTTTACGAACATCTATTGAAAGAAGATAATAAATTAGTAGGTGGAGTAGGTGACGCAACTGCAAATAGTGATGTTAACCCAGCAGAATTTGCGATGGGTCAAACAGTTGAAATGGAACATACAACTGACCCTAATATTGCTGCTGAAATTGCATTGGACCATTTGAGCGAAGACCCAAACTATTATACAAAATTAAGAAAAGCCGGTTTGGCTAAAGAATTAGATTTTGCGAATAGTTCATCTGGATTTGGCGATCCTGACCATCCTATTAATGATTTACCACGTTTGGGTAGTAATATTACATGCACTCCTGGTAATAACGTAGTTGGAAGTATGGGAAATACCCCAGACGGTCATGTTCAAGGTAAAGATAACAAACCAATCATAAATAAAAACGTTGGTATTGACATTGAAGTAGAAGAACCCACATTTAATTCTTTGGAAGAAGCAATATTGGCAGAAAAGAAGAAAAAAGGTAAAAGAAAGCCAAAACCAACTAATCCTTCATTGTGGGCCAGAGCAAAATCAGCTGCAAGGTCTAAATTCGATGTTTATCCTTCAGCTTATGCCAATGCTTGGGCCGCAAAGTGGTATAAGAGTAAAGGTGGCGGCTGGAGAATGGGTAAGTAATTGTTATGATAAACGAATCTCCAGATAAACTCAAATTAAAAAATAGAGCGTATCCTTGGTATTTAGGAACCACTTTTTTTGTTTATAAAACTCCAACGGGAAAGACAAATTATGTGTCTTCTACATCTAGTGGTATAGATTTTACACTCAAAGTAAATGGAATGGACTTTAGTAAATTCGTTCCAGTAGAAATGAGAACTCAGTTAGACCATGAAAATTTGGTAGAAGTTTTACATTCACTAAATGAAAAATTAATCAATAAGAACGAAAGTAGACGTAGTTTTGTTGCAAGTGGTAGATTGTGGAAAATAAATAGTCAAAATTATGTGTCTTTTTGGAATGAAAAGACAAATGTTCAAAAATCAATTCTTGATAAATTAATGGTATATTTAAATATAACATATGATAATACATTATTTGAATTTCCATCCAATCAAAATGATTATAAACCATATGACCAAGTTGGAACAACCTCCACAATTACGAAAGATATTGATTTAACCCCCCATTTAGATGCACCTATGCTTCCGGCAGCATATGCAAAAGAATTAAGAAGATTAAAATCTATGAATGAATTAACACGTAAACAATGGCAAGATAGTCAATCAACTGGTTTAGGTGATCCTGACCATCCTGTTAATGACGATAATCCTCATACTAATAAATTAAAAGCCGAAAATGCAGAAATGGCACAAAGCGATATCACTAAAATCATAGATTATAGCGAAAAATTACAATCCATGTTTACCGTTAACGATAACTTGGAAGATTGGGTAAAGGCTAAATTAAATCATGCATGTGATTATGTAGCAACTGTAAGAGATTATTTGAAGTTTTATCGTGACGAACGGAAATCAATTGATGAACTGTTAAACGAAGTAAGAGAAATCGAAAAAAAGTATAAAAATACTGATTCATTAATTGATACAATTCAATATGCTTTAGATATTGTTGGGTTGGAGCCAACAATAGGATCGGTTGCCGATGGAACTAATGCGATAATAAGTTTATTAAGAGCTGCTTTAGAAAAAGAAAAAGATAAGAAAAAACAACATTTATTAAATTCTGCTATTAGTGGAGTATCTGTAATTCCATTTGGTGATTTAGCTAAATTAATAAAATTAAGAATGTTAAGAAAACCAACTGTAAAACTTTTGAAGTTGGTAAAAAACTATCTTAAAACATCTAACCCATCTTATACAGATGAATTATTTGAAAAATGGTCAAATACTTACAAAAAATCAATAAATTGCAGTAACCCAAGGGGATTTAGTCAGAAAGCACATTGTAGAGCCAGACAATTGAGAAAAGCTGACAAAGTAACCAAGAGTAAACCCGTCAGAGAATCATATAAAATTGCTATATCAGAACTATTGAAGGAACAAGATAGCAGTATGGCTATGGGTGCGTTAAAGCAACTTAATAGTGACGCAAAAGAATTAGAATCTATGTTGCAACCAAATACTCAATTGGAAGATTGGGTAAAAGCTAAATTAAACTTGGCAGGTGAATATCTTGATGATGTATATCACCATTTAGACCATTTTGGACCACAAGGTAGAAAACTTGATGAAATGTTAAAAGAATTGGATTATGAAGGTGGAATTGGATTTCATGAGTTTGTTG
>Ga0222714_10002340_pt1 | contig 20180 bp, 21 predicted proteins | sample C33_3DmetaG_FD_165048 | JGI IMG/M metagenome (GOLD analysis project Ga0222714, IMG submission 165048) | Estuarine water microbial communities from San Francisco Bay, California, United States - C33_3D | ecosystem: Environmental > Aquatic > Marine > Unclassified | place: USA: California...
TGGTGGATATAGCTCAGTTGGTAGAGCATCGGTTTGTGGTTCCGAGTGTCGTGGGTTCGATTCCCATTATTCACCCTAAAAGGTCCTGTACCCAAGTGGTTTAAGGGGGTGCTCTGCAAAAGCATTATTCGTCAGTTCGAATCTGACTGGGACCTCAACTAAACATCACGCTGTGGACGTGGGAGTATCCTTCATATTTTGTGAATCCACCTCCACTACCACCAAATTGAATAGGTATATCAACTTGTCCACCTGAAGGCCAATTACCCAAGCAAACTTGATTAATGGCAGTAACATATGGATTACCACCGACGGTTGCGGTTCGATTACTGGCAAGTTGTTTTATTGTTCTATAGAAAGGTCCTCCGTTGTTTGCCACTAAGAAATAAGTGTTTGCAGCAATAACCCTATCAGGTATTATTTGAGAAAATTTCATTTGTCCCGCAGTATAACTTCCACTTACGGCAGACGCCAATGTAAGGATACTACTCCAATTTCCAATAGTATTTGTTGTTGTAGAAATTGCAATATACCAAGTCCAAGAGTTTGTACCAGACTGGTATGGATTCAATCCGATAGAATCAGAATTTCCGCCAATCGTTATTTGTTGGTGTGCATAGTATAATTGCCAACATCCATTATTAGTATTGAAGGCGTCTGTTGAAGTCACACCACTTCTTGATGAATACGCATCAAATAATTGATATGTTGTGAATGGAACCAAAGTTCCTGTACCTCCTGTAACCACAAAAGCAGCAGGTGTCGAAGACGGTGTTAACGATATTGTCGGTGTTATTGTAGGTGTTGGTGTAAATGTTGGTGTTATTGTAGGTGTTGGCGTTATTGTAGGCGATGGTGTTGGACTTGGAGTTATGTCAGGTTCTGAAAATCTGTCATTTGTTGCGTTATAGTTTTGTAGTATTTCACTATTGGTTAACAATTTTTGATACAGATAAACCGCACCAATCGAACCTGAAAAGGCAGAAAAGGAACTCACACCTTGAGGGTAATTGTTACCTATCACTAAAGGTTTGTCGTTGTTTCGATTACCTACTTGGAAACTTGTTTGTTGAAATTGTGAATTTCCTGTAAATGACAATCCAACCATGTATCCCGGAGAAACAGAATTAGCAACTTGGAAAGTAACAAAAACCCAGTCATTATTAGAATAACTTGGGTATGTGTATGCGGTATAACCTGAATTGTAAGTTCCAATGTAATTTCCAGAGGGGAATGGATCACTTTCGTTCAATTTCCCAAAGTTACCCATGAATATCTGATTTTTCAAATCCAAAGGTGAGTTTTCGGGAAGTTTACGGGTTGTGGTTCCAACGTAATATCCTCCCAAAGTATTGTCATACTTTTGTAAAATATAAGGAATATCAGACGAAAAGTTACTTATTTTAACCCACATTTGAATTGTTGCGAAGGTGCTTGAAGGCCCTAAATTCAAGGAAGAACTTGTTGGTATTTCGATGTAACCAGAATCTGAATCAAATACAAAACTACCACCCGCATCACCACTGTACGTAATTGTATTGTTAAAACCACCATTATTACCTAATCCTGAAATATCATACCATTTTGTAGTTCCTGTGGTAAAAGAAGACGATATGGAAGCATCTAATTGTAATTTTAAACCATCTGTCAATATCGGAGTTGCCTCATAAATGTTCCGTGTTTGATTATAAAATTCTTGTATCTGTGTTTGTGTCAGTGCCGAATTATAAACTCTCACCTGACTTACATAACCTGACATCTTATTAGCTTGGTTGAACGCGCCTACTTGAATTGCACCCGATCCTGCACCCGTACCAGAATAGGTAAATGTTGTAATATCACTATTCGTATCTTCAGAGGAACCATTCACGTATAGACTCCAACCGTTTGTTGTATCAAATGTAACAGCAACACAATACCATGTATTTGCAGATACTATTGTCGTCGATTCTACCGTATCTCCCGATCCGGTGTGTCCTGCTCTGAATTTGTAAGAACCATAACTACTATCACCAGCCCATAACCTATGAAAGTTGGATGATCCGCCATCCACATATCTTCCACTTAAAATATCAGTGCTATTACCCAAACTAGAGTAATTTACCCATATTATTTTTGTGTAGTTTGTTGGGGAAAGTAAATCTATATTATTATTTACCACAAAAAAGTTGAATCCTGTCAATTGCATTTTTTCAGGGTTACTAGTGTATTCAGTGGCGCCACTAAATGTGGCATCATTAATATGTCCTGAAATGTCTAACCATTGTGTGGCACTTGATTTTGGAGCAGTTAAAGATAAGTAACTTGTTGCGTCTAAATTTAGAATCAAAGGACTGGTACTTTCACCATACGAAGTCCAATAATTATTATCATTCAACCAAGTTTTACATCCTCTTGGATTATCAATTAGTTCTGTAAAATTCGACAAATAATATGTCATACCTGTCAAGTTTGGTTCAATCGCATCATTTGTTTTCACTGCACCCCAAAAATCAAAATTTTGGGACACACCTGAATAGTACCGAGCAATTACCCAATAGATGGATTCATCAGGACCATTATACCATTTATATCCTGCATAGTCATTATAGTAATCTAAAGTCAAATCCTCACCAATGAGTAAATCCCCAAATTTTTGGGTTCCTGTCGGTACTGTACTACCTGTAGGATCGTATGCAAAAGGTCTTCCGTAAGCCATTAGTATCCGTATCTTGATTTCGTTATATTATAATTGAACAACATAGTTCTTCCGTCTAATGCGTAGTTGTAATATTGGACTTCGCCAATTCTTCCATCGAAGAACGATACGGGAGTGCCGTTAGTTCCTGAAGCGGTAACATGTGAACCAACATAAGTATAATCATAGGGATTGAAACCTCCCGCGAAGGTTGTAATGTTGTTAACAATTTCACCGTTAACAAATAAAGTAATTCTATTAGAAAGATCATTGAATGAAACGGCAACATGTATCCATTGGTTAAGAGTTGTGACTGTTGCGGTTATTACTGCATAGTTTCCACCAAATCCCGCACTTAAGGTATTACCATTAAACCAAAATGGTGCATCATATGTACTCAATATATTTTGTGACCCGGTAGACGAATTTCTATATATCCATGCTTGTTTAGTAAATCCGATTACTGGTGATATATTCCATGTCGGGATACCAAATTTTATATGTGTCGTACTGCCATTGAAAACCATATACCCACCATTTCCTGAGTTATATGTTCCACCGCTTTGTACCCCATCGTTGTTATAGGAATATTGATAATAGGGATAGGGACTGTTACTTCCCAAGTCGATTACATCCGACGAAGTCCCATCCCAACAATCGGGATCACTAAAATCATAGTTTACAACCATTCCCTCTAGATATGTAAAACCAGAATTACCTGGAAAAACACCTCGATACAAATCAACTTCCACTGTAAACGTATCTGCTGAAGTATAATCACTAAAAAAACTACCTCCACCAGTGGTAACCTGACCAGCAAACGCACCGAAGGTGGCGAACCTATTTACCACGCCATTTTTATAGAAATTGAATACTGTTGGAAATGTCCATGAATCCAATGGGACTATAGCATCTATTGTAAAGTTTACCGGAGTATTCATAAGAACTTCTGCTCGTGTTTGACTCCAACCTGTAGTTGCCGAAAGGACGGGATAACCATCACCATAAGCATTTGTACCACCATATTCTACAACTTGGACAACGGAATTAACAGATAACCCACTAAAATTTCTTTGTGGATGGGTATTATAAACTCGATATTTTGAAGTTTGAAATCCATTATCAAATGAACTCCAAAAACCGTTGGATTCCAACCATGATTTTGCAGTATCTCCATCTGTGAAGTTTTGTGGGGTATTATTCCTATTTGCAACAAAATTGGACAAGTTTACAAATTCAGTTGTATCAATACTGTCAGTTCTCCAAAATCCTAAATACGCAGTATCTCCATCCGATCCTGATTGTCCCGAAGGTGTTTCATGGGCTATAACATATCCCAATTCTTCGTCAGGACCATTCCACCATTTTAATCCTGTTGCCGAAAATCCAGAATCAGGTGTCCCAACAGCTAAATTACCATATTGTTCAGTTCCCGAAATTGTCGAACCTGTATTATAGGAAAATGGGCGTGATATAGACATATTTTATAAATAGTTTTGATTATCTATAGAGAAACTGATTTTTAATATCCGAATCTGTATTTTCCAGAATTCCAAATTGATTCGATTTCAGAAGGTGTCGCCTGTCTTTTATATATTATAACCTGTGCAATTTTTCCATCAAACCATTCATTAAATGCGTCATAAGTAACCCCGACTCTTAAATTAGTTGAATATGGAACATTGTGTCCCGTTGGGAAATCTTCTGCAACTTGAACATTATTCAAATAAATTTTTCTACTTCCGTTGGAATATGCTACAACAGCATTATACCAGGTGTTTGCAGATAAAGGTGTTTGAAATGATAAATCATTTCCCCACCAATAATGTACAAAACCTGTTGCTCCACCAGTAAAAGTTTGTAACCTCCACGCATTTACTTGGTTTACATTACCAAAAGCACCCCACCCAATGAAACCGCGTGTCGATGGCATTTCGTCCGAATTGAACCAAACTGATATGGTATAATCCTCGTTACCAATTGGTATCTCGATTGGATTATCGAAAGTAACAGCGTCGTTAATACCGTCAAATATCATTGCACCCCCATCATCCGAAGCAAAGTTAGCCCCATTTAAAGTCCCATGATTATCATAACCCGATAAATCGTACCAAGTCGTTCCGGTTCCTGAATATGACAGATTATTTCCCGCATCCAAGTACAACACCATACCTTCAGGTAGTTCTCCAGGCCAGCTTGTCCAATAACCGTTTGATTCCAAGTAATTTTTAGCATTTAATCCTGTAATAAAAGTTTGGTTAAAAATACTGTTGACTAATCCTATAAATGCGTCATCTGTCTTTACACTTGTTCTCCAAAAAGAAACGAACGCGTTCAAACCGTCGGGTGCCGGTTGATTTCCTAACGGTACTGGTTTCGCAATCACATAACCCAAATCTTCATCCGGTCCATTCCTCCAATTTAACCCCGTAGAATCAAATCCATAGTCCGGATAACCTATAGCCAAATTACCAATTTGATTTGTACCTGTAATTGTTGACCCGGTATTATAAGCAAAGGGACGTGCGGTTGACATTTTAATTTTTTCAATAAATACTTTTTATTCTACAAATGCAATATTTAATAACACAGTATTATTTTTTGTTTTTTCAAAAATTTTTTGTAACTTTGTACTGTTGTAAGACAGAAAGATCTTTGACATGTTGGTGAATGAAACGGTTGGTAGTAAGTATCGACGTAGTTTGATAGACTGGGAGAGCAGTCGCGCAAGGGTACACACTAAGTAACTCTCTAATGGTGTGTGAAGCGTGAAACGAGAGTTGGAAAAGCCAGATTCCTGATAAAATCAAACACTACCAACTAATGCCGAGGTGGTGTAATGGTAGCCACGCTGGTCTTAGGAACCAGTGCTGTGAGGCGTGTGGGTTCGAGTCCCACCCTCGGTACAAAATTTTCTATATTAATTTCAATCTATAATACTTATCGTTATGGAAAAATTAAAAAATATAATTAAAAGGTTATGTCTTGCTTTTTGGGAATTCATAAGTTACCTGTGATATTTCCAAAAATCATACAATTTTTTTTGACAACTTGATTACATTATCATAGTTTGTTATTATTCAAATAATCAAGGTGAGGTAGCTCAGGCGGGGTACACATATGATACCCCCATGGTAGAGCAGCGGATTGAACACCCGTGTGCCGAGCGGTTCGAACCCCTCCCTCACCACTAAGAGTTTTTTAAACTCACTTAAAATACATCGCGGGATAGAGCAGAGGTAGCTTGCAAGGCTCATAACCTTGAGGTCGGAGGTTCGAATCCTTCTCCCGCAACTAAAAAGTTCTGCGGAAGTAGCTCAGTTGGTAGAGCTATAGCCTTCCAAGCTATAGGTCGCGAGTTCGAATCTCGTCTTCCGCTCAAGGTAGACCTTAAAAAGGGCACTTCCGTATCTGCGTGAACGGCTCGCTGAGCCCGGGTCTACCCCCTTTTAATAAAATAATAAAAAAAATAGAAAATGGCAACACTAAGAAAGTACGTTACTACTACCGACATCAATGTTTACGAAGTTGAAATTACTGATAAACAACTTGAAATTTATAACAACGACATCGATCGGTTTTATGATGAAGTGATGGATGATTTAGAATTTGAATGGGTTCATGACAAAGTAGGTGACGAAGATTGGGATTTAGAATTAGTAGATTGATAAAGGTTGCGAAAGTAGCTCAGTTGGTAGAGCATAACCTTGCCAAGGTTAGGGTCGCCGGTTCGAACCCGGTCTTTCGCTCTGATTAGGTTTTCGGTGTAAAGTTCTTCGGAACACCTGAATCAAAATCCGAAAGGGGTCCCACTCCTATTCGGGCTAATGGGGGAAAAACCGAAATTGGTGCGGTAGTTCAGTTGGTTAGAATATCGGCCTGTCACGCCGAGGGTCGCGGGTTCGAGTCCCGTCCGCACCGCTAAATTCCTCCTTAGCTCAGTCGGTTAGAGCATTTGACTGTTAATCAAAGGGTCGATGGTTCGAGTCCATCAGGAGGAGCTTGATTCTTACATCACCTTCATTTATATTTAGAACAATAGGGAAGTAGCGCAGTTGGTAGCGCTCCTGGTTTGGGACCAGGAGGTCGCAGGTTCGAGTCCTGTCTTCCCTACATATTTGTTTACTTGGATAATATTACGTATCTTTGTGTAACAATTGCCACCATAGCTCAGTTGGTAGAGCTACTGATTTGTAATCAGTAGGTCGGGGGTTCGAGTCCCTCTGGTGGCTCTAAAAAAATAAAAAATGAAAAAATTTATCAATGATAATTTAGAATTGGTACTTGCTTCTGTATGGTTTTTTGCTTGTGCAGGAATGATACTTTTCTATCTATATCTTTAATATAACACGGCCCGGTCGTCTATCGGTTCAGGACATATCCCTTTCACGGATAAAAGCGGGGTTCGATTCCCCGTCGGGCTACATACGACTCAGTTCTTCTACGTGCCAGTCCTTTTCGTAGACTGTTGTACGAAAACCAAACATAAGTCCACATAGAGGGTGATGGATAGACCGGTTAGGAGTTAAAGAAGGTGGGGATTTGCACTAACCATACTCGCTGAGATTCTTTTTAATTCACTGACATTTTAAATATAAAAGTCAAATCTCCTTTTCTAAATTTGTAATATTTATGATTAACAAGGGACAAGGGAAAGGAACTTTTAATTTTTTTGATTGCGTTATTATGCGTTAAGTTTTTCAACAAGTCACTTGCTATAAAAATAATTCAGTGACGAATGAAAAAAATTTTATTATCAATTTTTTCAACATTAAGCCTCTTAACATATGCACAAAACGGGGCTAATGAAATCTTGGTACCCCCAAATACAAACAGTCCTTATTTCCTTGTTGACACCGTTTTTACTTTGGGTACAAAACAACAAGATACTACAACAATTTACCTACACTATAATAATCCGACTTCACAAATCATACAGGGATTCCAAGTAAGATTCTTTTATGATAATGTGAATTTCGATGCACCTATAGTCAAGTGGGGACCGACAGCAACGTCGATAATCACAAAATACGGTTCTTTTTACACATCATCCGATTGGGTAAACACTACTGTTGTATATACCGGACCAAGTAACACTTTTGATTGGCCCGATGGTGCAGTATTCAAAGTGGTATTACCTCATAGTTCATCTTACGATCCATCTACCGTCGATTCTTTGAAGATTATAGGGACCCCATCTTATACGAATTTGGCAACAAACTCATCAGGTATCGATGTTAGTTTAGGTGTTTATTCGTATAACGGACAATTTATTCAACCTTCGATTGAGTATCCTATAAGAACATGGAATGTAGGTGGATTGGGGGCTGATAGTGTAGAAGTAACTTATTCTTACAAAAAGAAATCCAACCCAAGTTATACTTCATCAAATCTGTTATATTATACTGATACAACTGGTTTGGCAAACATTACAGTTCCTTACGATACAAACTATTATAATGTTAAGTTTGAATTGAATTCCTCAAACATGAGTGATGATGGGGCAATAAATGTAACAGACGCTTACAAAATATTGGCACATACAATATTGGCAGATACTTTACAAAGTTATGGATTTCAACAATCTGACGTAAACCTGTCTAACACTATAACAGTATCGGATGGATTTTTGGTATTCAACAGAATTGCGACTTCACAAACATCATGGGCAAATATGGTTTCAGGTGAAAATAATGTGAAAATCTTGTCAAATTCAGAATATCAAACAATCGTTTCCAATTCATCAACCTTTCAAACTTCAATTGATGGTGATTATACAAAAGAAGTAATAATCAACGGATTAGATTCTAGTACCTATTATGTTTTTGTACTTGGTGATGCAACTAACACAGGTGTTAATAACCAAATGTTACAGATAGCACTCAAGACAAATCCAGGGCAACCAAGTGATTGGGTGTTAGATCAGGGCGTTCTATATCGAACAATTGAAGATACTGTGGAGTTCAGAGTTCCTAAAATCACACCGGCTCTTACAAACGAGTTTGATGTTCCTGTTTCTATATACACACACGGTAACAAAATCGGAGCAGCTCAAATTGGTTTAGAATTCGATACCACATTATTTGAATTTTTGGGTGTTGAAACCTCAGAAGTTGTTGGACAGTGGAATTCTTTTATTTCAGTAGAAAATGGAAGAGTTCTTTGGGGTGGACACGAAAACAATATGTCACCATCTATTATTGAAACTAATTTGGATGTGGTTACTTTCAAATTCAAGGTTATCGATGAGAACTGGTCACAATCAAATATTAGAGTAATTTCTAAAGGTGCGGGTTCAGAGAAAGCAGAAGATTTAAATATTAAACCAACACCAACAGACGGTACTATCATCTACATGGGTAAAACAGGTGTTGATCCAATTTACGATGAAATGGTTCAAGGTTTCTTAGTACACCCAAATCCTGTAGATTACGGATACACTATTGTAGACTTTTATACTTGGGAAGACACTCCATTCAATGCTACTTTATTCGGTATGGACGGTACACGTTTGAGAAATCAATCAGAAAATGTTAAAGGAGAAGAGTTTTATACTTTCTACATTTCTATGGAAGATTTACCTGTTGGAGTATACATCTTGAGATTAAGCACGAACAGTAAAGAAAATTATTACAGAGTTATCAAGAGACAAAATTAAATCTTGAAGTCTCATTTTGAGACTTCAAGACAGCCTTACAAGGGAAATAAACAAAAACTAAATAAATTAAAAAAAATGAAAAAAATTATCGATTGGCTTTCAGGTCTTTTAAAAGACGAAAAAGGTACACCTTCATCAAAAAGGTTTGTTGGAATTTTAGCAGGATTTTCACTTTGTGTTACTCTTTTTGCTAACCAATTCACAGAAGAACATATCGCACCCGCAGAATCATTAGTAAATGCTGTTGCTGCACTTGCTTTTGGTGCTTTGGGATTAGCATCTGTTGACAAAATTTGGGGTAAGAAGGCAGAATAAAACAAAAAAACAAATTGAAATTATGTCAGAAGAACAACAAGAAAGTGGAATGTCAACACTAAAAAAAACAGTAGTAGGTGTATTAACAACAGCAATTACAGGTGCGGGTGTTTATATTTCAACTCATATCAATAGTTTATTTGGTGTTGAAGATGATGAAGAAAAAACGGAGCAGGTTGCTCAGCCCGCAGCAGCACAACCCGCACCAATTGTATTGAATATTGATAATTCATCTCAAAATAATTCATCAAATTCGGCAGGAGGAAGTACTACAATTATTAAAGAAACAGTAAGAGAAGTTCCTACTCAACAACCAGTTCAACCAGTAGAAGAAAAAGAGGAAACTCCAATCGAAAGGATGAAAAGATTGAAGGCTGAAAAAGAAAAGAAAGATGGTAATGAAAGCTAAAATGAAAACTTTCTTAGAAGACTCAATAGGAGTTTTAGGAGTTTTGGTAGTAATTTTAGGTTTATTGTTTGTCGGAACTATGGCAACAAGTTGTAAAAGTTCAATTGCAACTCAACAATACGAAGCTAGTTTCGAAAAAGCAGAAGCATTAGAGACATTACCAACATATACGGGTGAGAAAAAAGTTATTCAATTAGCTAGTTTGAATGTAAACAAAGAACTTTGGGAAATGTTTCCTGAGTTACGTGAAAAACGTGTAGGTTTGGGTGTTACAAACAGAATAATTGAAAACTTTGAGACGACAGGTAGATTTAAGTATGCCGAAGAAAAGGATGCGATACAAAATCAAATGTTGAATACTTGGGAAAAGGATTTGGAAGGTTTAGGTAATGGCGAAACAAAAATTAATATGGAAGGATTTTTACTTCCAAAATACATTGTTTACGCCGAAATCTATGACTTTTCAGTCTCCTATGGAGAGACATATGACAAAGGTAAGTTGAACAAAACAAATACCACAATAATTGGGATTCAAATTAGAATGGTAAATGTAGACAATTCACAATACATTGTCGCTTCAGGACAGGGGACTTCAACTCAAGTAGGTGAAGGATATTTTAAAAATCCAAACATGTCTTTCGATCAGTCTACCGTAGGAATTGCAACACAAAGAGCTCTTGAAAAAGCTACTTTCAATTTAATTGGTAGAATGGAAAAGAATGGATGGTAATAAAATTTTTATACTTTTTTTGTTCATTTTTGGAATGGGTTTGTCTCTTATGGGACAAACCTATTCCTATACTTATGTCGACCCGTGTACGGGTATTCCGAATACTATACAACTAACTTCAGCCTCAGGTACTGCAACCATGTTCTATGGGGGACAATATCAGACTTTTACATTTTCCCAACTTCAATCGGGAGCTTATGACGCGTGGGTGGCAAGCATAAACGCACAAGCACCTCCCGGGTCGAACCCTTGTGCGGGTAATGGGGGAACAGTCACAAATGATTTCAATAATATATTGGCAAGTAATCTATCGGGTAATGTTACAAACATCACCAATATAGTATCTATGGCAGCTTCTTTGGGTAGCTCAATGTCAGGTGCGGCATCAACTTCAGGTGGAATAAGCAGTTCAACATCTAACAATTCAGACTCAGATAACGATAACTCTTCCGGTGGTTCTAACACGTCAACTTCGAACACTAACAATTCAGGTGGATCAGGAAATAGTGGAGGAAGTAACTCAGGCGGATCGGGAAATAGCGGAGGAAGTAACTCAGGCGGATCGGGAAATAATGGTGGTGGTTCGTCGGGAGGTTCAGGTGGTGGAGTCACAAATCCATCAAGTGCAGGGACAACACAACCCAATCAAGGTAATTCACAAGGACAAGGTAACACCGAAGGTTCACAAATAGAACAAGGAGGTGCCTTAGGTGAGATGAATTCAACATCAGCATCTGGAGGTTCTTCGGAATCAAGTGGTGGAGGTGGAAAAAAAAGTAATAACTCTGAAAGAATAAATCGAGGAGCGTTAATCGGTGCTGCGGATTTAGTGATTATACGAAACGATAGTTTAATAACTAACTCAGGTAACGATAACGTAAAAATAAATTCTTCAATAACTCATGTTAATACCAAACAAAATATAATCAAAGGAATAAATATGAATTTTCAAACAGGTGTGAATGTTTTGAATCTAACCCTGTATGGTTCATATAAGGCAAAGGATTTTATGATGATTGGCTCAAATTCATCCATGTATAACTTTAAAAGTGATTGGTTCAATACAACATCAATTCTGATTTCACAAAAAGCTAGAAAAGTAACTTTAATGGGAGGTACTAACTATACTTTTGGGAAAATCGGTAAAGGAGATTTTGGTAACTGGTCATTGATTGGGGGCGGATTTACTAATTTCAAAGGGACTAAAAGTTTTGGTGCGAACATAATGTTATTGGGTGTTTATTCACCCTATATATTCTACTATGATGGACAATGGTATAAAAGTGGATTATTATTTATTCCTCTTATTAATACTGATTTCAAAGTTACTGATAAGTTCAAATGGAGTATAAGTTTTGCCGGAACTTACCAACTTAATAGTAACATACTTAATTATCAGATAGCGACAGGAACAAAATTATTATTATGAAATGGTTGTTAATTTTTTTACCGTTTAATCTGATAGCACAATTCAGTCATACTATAAACATACTTGACGTAAATTCAAACCCTATTGATAATGTTCAAGTTAAGTTGTATAGAAGGACAATACCTAATATCCAAGGTTTTACATCACAAACAAATTATAACGGACACTCCTATTATCGTTCTACAACTAATTCAACTTGGACAAACGCCAAAACATCATGTGAAAACATGGGGGGGCACTTAGCAACAATTTCTAGTTCGGCTGAAAATAATTTTTTGTATGGGACATGGCCTTCAGGATGGATAGGTTTGTACCAAGATAAATCGGGCGCCTTTTATTCTGAACCTAATAGTGGTTGGAGATGGACAGAAGATGATATTTTAGATTATGTACACAATTTTGACTCAAAAAACTACACAACCACTCTAATCGACAATGTTGGGGGTGCGAATGCCACCATGTATAATGGACCTATCAGATACACCACAGGTGGTAATTATGTCCAATATGATGGTGTTAATGATTATTCAATTACGGGTAATCTTTCTTCTTCATTTCCAAATGCACAAGAGGTACAAACCCTGTCTCTTTTGTGTTACCCCCAAGACCCAGGAGTTTTAGTGAGTGAGCTTGGTGTTGGTAATGCAAACAGTGGTTGGCACGAATCTGTTATGGAAATAACATCTAACGGAGTTTTAAAAGTTGGTTTTTGGAATAATACAGGAATATCGAGTTTGACATCCTCAATAACCATGAATACATGGCATCTAATTACTATGACATATGACGGGAATACGTTACGAGGATATTTGGATGGTGATTTATTCGGTACTTTGTCCTTTGATAGGGAAGTTCCACACTCCAATGCAGGTAATGGAATGTATTATTGTTTTGGTAAGTCCGAAACAACGAATATGGGTAACGGAACCTATGCAAACTTCAGATTAGGTTATTTTAGGGTATTCAATCGAGTGTTATCGAATGACGAAATTGACAGACAATGGATGCACACTTCATACAGATACGGTAGAATGAAATATACTAATTGGAACGGCGGTGAACCAAACAATGCGGGCGGTGAAGATTACATTCAATTCGTTACAAGCGGAAGGTGGAACGATTTACCAAACACTTCACTTCCATATGTAATAGAATTCGATTATATAGTAACAACAACTCCGTGGGCTTTATATAACACAACAACAACATCTAATGGAAGTGTTTCCTATTCCTATGCGGCTGATCCCTCCAAAGAATATTATGTAGAAATAACCGTTCCCTCAACCACATCTCAAATATCTTCCGCAGATTATGAATTTTTATCTGATGTGTATCTTGGACGTACGAATCTTAAATCCTATCATTATCACCAATGGGATTTAAACTCCGATGGTAAAATTACAGTTTCGGATTTGATAACTTTAGTTAAATCTGTGTTAGGGATTCAAAATTGGACAAACGAGACTTATTTATTTACACAAAGTGAATGGACTCAACTTAATACAAATTCCACAGATTTAAGAACAACCATACAAGGTAATACAACAACTTATACATTACCAATAACTTCAAATGGAATAACAAATTTATATTTATTAACAAAAGGATTCGGTAACCAATCTTTAATACAATATCAATGAAGTGGATTTTGACGTTTATTCCCTTTTTTTTGGGTGCTCAGACAATAACATTATCACCGATAGGTAATCAAACCTTAAGTGGAATCCCTGTTGAAGTTGAGCATTATGTCAATTATGTTCCGAACCACTCTATTTCATCAGTTGCTTATAACCCCCTGTCTACGGCAGGAACCTCAGTTTCACTTAGTGATGATAGTAATGTTGGTCCATTTAATATTGGGTTCAATTTTGAATTTTATGGACAAACTTTTTCACAATTCAGAATCTGTACAAATGGGTTCATAACTTTTGGGGACGCTTCTGGTAGTTACACACCAGGAACTTTCCCAAATGCACAGTCCCCAAATGGTGTTATCGCAGCATATTGGACAGATTTATTTCCATCTTCAGGTTATTACATGAACTATCAAACTGTTGGTACCGCACCGAACAGACAATTAATAGTTAGTGCTCACCTGACATATTATTCAAATAGGAATGCTTGGGTAGATTACCAGATAGTTTTATTTGAAAATACCAACAAAGTACAAACGACGATAATATCACAAGGATGGACTCCGAGTGCGACACAAGGGGTCGAAAATCACAACGGTACTTTAGCCGCCACCCCGACAGGTAGAAACATGGCAGCTTTCAATGGTGCGGGTACAACATATGAATATACACCAATGTCGGCAATCCAACAATGGGAATCACAAGGAGTAAAAAACACAAACTCATCAGGACAAGTTTCTTGGACAAATACCAACAATTGGCAATATAGAGTGACAGTTAACACCCAAAATTCTTCTCACAATCTAACATCAAATGATGTAAATTATTTATTATACAAAAGAATGTTTCCATCAACTTTAAGTTCGTGGGATTTTTATACATGTGATTGTAATCAAGATGGTAGTTTCAATTTTGCCGACACTAAACTTTGTATTCAATACTATTTAAACTCCAACACGTTTGGGAAGTATATTTTTTCACAAAGTGAGAAATCGGCAATAGATAACAACCCATCAACTAATTTTTTCAACACATATACACCTCAACAATCTAGAATTTTCACGAATGAGAATATATTTTATATAATGGGGGTTGGAATAATCCCAATCAATAATCCTATTTTAACAAATCAAATAGAATGAATATATTATGTTACTTTGTAGCTTCGGTGATTTCCTTAGCTCAACTTGATGGAGTCGATCCAAACAGATTACAGTTCGGTGTTAGACAAATGACAGAAGAACTTATTTCTGATAAGTACGCTTTGTGTCCCGACGGTGAACCAATTGAAGTTCAAATCATTTCCGTAGAATCACCAACCAAAGGAATTCAAATAGGACCGTTTGAATTCAAACAAAAGAAAACAATCGTAACAGCAAAAGTACTAATTGAAGGTAAAGAATATGTCGGTACTGGGACAAACAAAACTACCGCAACTTCAACTCTACTACAATTACAAGATGAAAACTTACCTTTTGAACAGACTGAGTTTTCTGTAGCACTTAAAAAAGCACTCGAAGACGCGTTAAATTGATTTGACGTATTCAAAATTTTGTAGTATATTTGTAACCGATTTGGGGGTATAGCTCAGTTGGCTAGAGCATCTGCTTTGCACGCAGAGGGTCGTGGGTTCGAATCCCTCTACCTCCACAACGGAAACGTTATAAACTATTTTTTTACAAAGCAAAATGAAAAAAAGCGCTTTTTGGATGATGGCATTGGTTGTTACAGGTTTAGTTGCCTGTGTTAATGCTGAGACTGCTGAGGTTGAAGAAACTGTAGTAGACACAACAGTTATCGTTGAGGAGACTGTTGACACTACTATGGTTGAAGAAACTGTAGTTGAGGAAGTTATTGCAGAATAATCAACACCGTCACACCAAACTTGTAGGTAGAAAAGGGGGTGTGCCATAAATTCCCTAATGAACCTTCATATGGACCTTTAGCTCAGTCGGTTAGAGCTAGTGACTCATAATCACTCGGTCGTAGGTTCGAGCCCTACAAGGTCCACGATATTTATACGAGAATCGAGAATGTGGATTGTAATCAAAAATTATAAAAATTCGGAAGGTAAAATTCTTCCTGTACTAATGTTGAATGGACTCGGTGAAATCTTAGAGTTCGAAACACAACAAGAGGCATTTGAATTTGCCAATATTTTAAAGACAAATACAGATTCAGGTTGGGATTACATTGTAAAAAAAGTTGGTAAGTGAGTTTCATACAAATAGTTACTTACCTTACTCTCATGTTTTATATGACAATCGATTACAAACTAAGAATCGAATCGGGTGAATTTAAACGTTCGTTGAAAGAGGAAGTTGAAACATTTGTTGCTTTATTTATTATCGGATTTACTTTGTTTTTTATTTTGATTTCTCCATTTTATCTCGTATATTTGTTATGGAAATAATGCCCCTGTAGCTCAGCTGGATAGAGCATCTCACTTCTAATGAGATGGTCGGAGGTTCGAATCCTCTCGGGGGTACTAAATTAAAAGGAGGTTTGGCAGAGCGGTCGAATGCGGCAGTCTTGAAAACTGTTTTAGGTAACACTAACCGGGGTTCGAATCCCTGAGCCTCCGCCACAAAAAAGGGGGATATCCCCCTTTTTTTTATTTCAAATTCATTTATATTTGTTGACATGGGAGTTCATTGTGATATCTGTAGTTTCAAATGTTGGGGTATTGATGGATACGACGGTAGTTGTTGTACAATAGAGGATAGAGATTATATAATCGGACCCATTAAAGATTATGAAACTTTTTTGAATTCCATTTCACAAAAAATTGGGCGTAAAGTATCTTTTGATGAAGTCTTTTACACTTACGAAGAGGGTTCAAAACTTTTTCCACATCTTAGTTCTTGGCAAGACAAAGAATCTTACCCATCATTTAAAGTACAATTTGATTTGAAAAGAAAACCATGTATATTTTATAATTCTACTTTGAAATGCTGTAGTGTATATGACATTCGACCTGAAACATGTAGAAATTACAATTGTGGTTATTTAAAAGAAGTCTTAGATAAAAGTATAAAATAATAGGAAGGTTACTCAAGAGGCCGAAGAGGACGGTTTGCTAAACCGTTAGGGTGTCATAGCCGCGAGGGTTCGAATCCCTCACCTTCCGCATAATTAACCTTAAATTTACCATCTGATAGTTTATTTAACTTTTTGGTAATACCCTTTCACCCAAGAATAAAATACCTATAGGGGGTTTATCCCATATAAAATAAAAATAAAAAAATGAATTACAAAAATTATCTTATAATGTTGTTGGGTGGAATGGCACTTATTTCATGTGATCCTGAACCAGATCCTGAACCAACACCAAGTTCAAATAGAATTGTTTTAACAAACATAAAAACTAACACAACTTGGTACTCTGATACAGTTTATCAATTAGGAGGTAGAATATCAGTTGAGGATGGCGCAACTCTAACAATCCAACCTGGTACAATTATCAAAGGTGAAGCTGGAACGGGTGCAAATGCAACTGCATTGCTCATTGCAAGAGGTGCTAAATTGATAGCAGAAGGAACACCTTCTCTACCTATTATTTTTACTTCGGTTGCAGATGAAATTTCCCCATCGGATATTTTAACAGGAAATTTTGGTTCACCAAACTTAGACCCAACGGTGAATGGTTTATGGGGTGGATTGATTGTATTAGGAAATGCAAACATTTCAGCATCCAATACCACAGGAGATGTTAGTTCTGTACAAATTGAAGGTATTCCAACATCAGACCCGAATGGTTTATATGGTGGTGTCAATAATACGGATAACAGTGGAGTAATAAAATATGTATCAATCAGACATGGTGGTGCTAATATTGGTTCTGGAAACGAAATCAATGGTTTAACTTTGGGTGGTGTAGGTAGTGCAACCATCATTGAAAACATCGAAGTTGTTGCAAACCAAGATGATGGTATTGAATTCTTTGGTGGAACTGTAAATGTCAAAAATGTGGTAAGTTGGAATGTAGGTGATGATGCTATTGATACTGACCAGAGTTGGGCAGGTACATTAGATAACTTTGTAATCATAAATCCTGCAAACCATATGTTTGAATTAGATGGACCTGAAGGAACTTACCCTGCGGGACACATTATCAAAAATGGTGATGTTTATGTAGGTGGTGGTGCCGATCTTATCAATGTGGATGATAACTCAATTGTTGATTTGATTAATATCTACTTTACTGATATCCAAGCGGCTAACAAAATTAATAGAGTAACAGCTCCACAGGTTACCTTTACAAATATCGTACTGGATGTAGATTCGGTTCACCTTCATGTGAATGGAACCGTCCCTTCGGGTGTAACCTCAGGACAAACCCCAAAGGCAAATACATCAGTATTTAGTTGGACTTGGGCTAAACAATCTAACATGTTCTAAATTAAATTATTTCTTGCACACAAAACCTCGGTATTAAACCGAGGTTTTTTTATTATATAAATTTGACAGAATAATTTTTATGGTTTATATTTGTCGTATGATTTTTGAAATGACTCCCACCCAACAAAAAAAACTTTCAGAATGGCAAGAAGCTATTCACAAAGTTTATGGTAAAAAAGGAAATTTTGAGTACACATTCAAACCTATTGGTGTCACACATACTCTAACGGTTTATAGTGAACTCGCAAATTTTGAACTTGATTTGACAGAACCTGAAGATTGTTAATTATGTCTGAATTTTTGAAACAACACCCACACACTATGGGTTTGAACCTTTACACATTATACAAATACGTCTTGGGTAACAAAACAAATAAATATTTACCATTTATCACCAAAGAACTTCAAAGTAAATCAGAAAAAGTATTTCAGGATGATCTTGGTATGCAAGAAGAATGGACTAACTTAATTGCATCGGCAGGTCTTGAGAGTAGTGTATTAAGCATCATTCCTGAAAAAAATAGATTGATTGCATTTCATTTGTTGCAAAATCTTACATATTACGTAGATGTTAAAATGATTCTATTATTCGAAGAACTTTGCGAATCAAATCACATTCAAGGTGTAGACATTTCCAACATCAGTTCATCAAAAGAGTTAGAAGAACTTATCAATCATGGGATGACAAAAAAAATCATGAATTTCGAAAGAAAATTAGTTGAAACTGTTTTTGAAAATGACGAATGGTTTGCGATTCGTCCTCTAACATATGAATCATCAAAAAAATATGGTGCCGGTACTAAGTGGTGTACTTCCTCAGAACAGTATCCCGCACATTTTTATCGATATAGTAAAAATGGTATTCTTGTTTATCTGTTCAATAAACTTAATCATCTTAAATACGGAATTCACTTCTCCAAATTTCAAGATGAAAGTCCTTTATCGATTTACGACGCCGCAGATAACAGAGTAGATTCTTCACTCGCAGGAATTCCGTTAGAAACTATGCAATCTATCTTTAAAGGGGTTGGTTACAGTATGGAAGGACCTGTTGAGACTTCAGAGGATTATATCAAAAAAGTTTACCCTGAAATATGGGAAAAATATTGGGTTCCGTATTATGAGTCAAATTCAAAAAATCAATTGGATGAGTTGGTGGATCACGCCGTACCTGAATATCCAGCCGAAGCCGCAGAGGATACAATAGTACAGGAAGGTTGGGTAGAGGAGCAAGAAATGCTTCGATTCATACCTAACCCTGAATCATCCCACGAAAATCATAACGGGGAATGGTATGGAAATATGTTGCATGCCTTTAATGAAAGAATGAAACCAAAAACCGTATTTCACAAATGGTATCAAAAAATTGTTTTTGGTGGACATAAAAAACTGATTTTCTTGGGTGTACCTGTAAGTAATCAGGGTATAATGGCAGTCGAAAAAACCAAGGAGTATTTTGAGAAGTCTTTCGATAATACAGATATTCAACTTGTTTTCTATCCTGTCTATACCGGAAATGATTTGGTAATAACAAAAATTTAACGTATCTTTGTCCTATGAGTATGACCGCTAAACCAAATGAAGAAGCCGCAGTTTTGGAGTGTTATCGTCGTTTATATAAAGCAGCAACACCATCTGCAAATTTTGACGAACTTATGGCTAAAGCATATGTTGACGAATATGGTATGAAACATATTCCGTACAATGATTACGAAATCGAAGATGAATATATGACTCAAATCATCGAGGATGTAATTAAGGAGTATAAAATTAAACCCAAGCTCCGTCAACAGGCTTTTAGAGTTACCATACATTTAGGAGCATCTCCTAAAACAAAACTTAAAGTGGAATAGCTCAGGGGTGAGAGCAGAATGCTTATACCATTCAGGTCGTGGGTTCGATTCCCACCCACACAACTATGAACAAT
>Ga0222714_10002342_pt1 | contig 20175 bp, 14 predicted proteins | sample C33_3DmetaG_FD_165048 | JGI IMG/M metagenome (GOLD analysis project Ga0222714, IMG submission 165048) | Estuarine water microbial communities from San Francisco Bay, California, United States - C33_3D | ecosystem: Environmental > Aquatic > Marine > Unclassified | place: USA: California...
TACCGGTATCTCTGACTCTCCGTTTGACGACGGCCTCACCGTCGGCGACGTCAACCCGGGTGGACGCTTCGACCCGCTCGGCCTCGCCGAGTCTGGTGACCTCGAAGAGCTCAAGATTAAGGAATTGAAGCACTGCCGTTTGTCCATGTTCGCGTGGTTGGGCTGCATCTTCCAAGCGCTCGCCACCCAAGAAGGCCCGATCGCCAACTGGCAATCCCACGTCGCGGACCCGGTGCACTCCAACGTCCTCACCAACGCGGCCAAGGGTTTCGGTTTCTACTAAGCGATATGTTATCATATTCGCGTGATAAGTGTGAACTTGTCATCTAGAACTCCTAAGTCTAGCGCTAGCGACTCGCGCGTCTTTAAACCGCGCGCGAGGTGAGGGTGATAGTGCGATGGCGTTCGTACAAAAAACGTGTTTGTGTGAAGTCGTGAACAATGTATTTCTCATCATCTGTTGTAAGCTATTTGATGCAAATCATAAAAAAGTCGACAAGTAATTAACTGTGATGCATTCACTCGTCGTCGCTCATCGTCGTCGCGTGTACGGTATGTGATTAAAACTTGTTGGTTTATCGTTAAGTAATTACACGGCGCGTCTAACATTTTAGTTTGAATCTTTCAACGCGCGACGTCGTTTGCCGACGCGTTCGGCGAGAGGCGCGTTCTCCGCGCGCTTCGCCCGAGTTTGTCGCTGGCTTAACAACACAGCCTGCTCTGCGGGCTTTTCAGCTCGCGCAGGTGTTTGTCGCGCCTTGGCTTTTGTGGGTTGAGCGTTCTTTGTCTTTGTCTTCGTCGTATTCACGTCGTCGACGCGAGGCGACGCGGGCGCTGCTGGTGCAGCGACAGTGACGCACGCGCCGCGTTTGGATAACGCATCGATGATGGCATTATTCTCACTCGCCGACGCGGACGCACCAAATAAGCAGTGCGTATCCAACAATGCGCCTGGGGTTGAAATCCAAGACTTGAAAAATTCAGGCGTGACGACGAGGACGCCACCGGCGCACGCGTCAATCAAAGGCGCGAGTCTTGGCACCGCTGTAGGCGCGCGCACGTCGGCGTGATCGGTGATGACGATATCCGGTACTTCGGCTTGCGTCAAACACACGTCACCCTTGGATGAAACCGATGACAGCGACGCGCCGCCGGCGCGTAAGACGACGTCGAGCATCGCGCGGTCAATCTTCGCGCTCGGCTCAAAAGGTAAGAGTGCGATGGATAACCCCTTGAAGGCGCTGTGCGGGGCGACAGTGGACCAATGCTTGGTGGCTTCCGCATCGATCACGCCCATTTCCGCCCCACGGCCGCCTCGCCATAAATGCTTGTCGCGCACGTTAACGATTTTGCCCGCGCTCGCGCACTCAACGAGGAAAGATTCGTCAACCAAGTGCGCGCCAGAAATCGCACCGGCGAGAAACTTGATCGAACGACTACCTCGCGCACCGAAAACGACGTGCGTCGTAGATGGCTCCCATTCATGCCCGGAGCAAAGAATGGCGCCGAGACGTCGCACAAGCGTGGAATACTTTTTGATGTCCACCGAGCTGAAACCGCTCAAAGCGACGTACGCCTTGGTCGCAAACGCAGGCGTCGCCGCTTTCGTCGCCGTCGGCTTTGTCTTTGGTTTGCTCGGCACTTTCGCAGCCTTAGCCACTGTCTTTGTCGACGTCGTAGCAGGTTTCGGTGTCGTTTTCGTCGCTGCAGCCTTAGACGTGGACGCTTTGGACGCGTCTCGCCCTCGTCGCTCGGGTTCGGGTGCCTGGTTTTCAACGCGTTCTTCTTGCTCGGGTGCGAAATCCTCAACCGGCGCCATGACGGGCTCTTCTTCGTCAACGCGTTCATCATCGTCCTCCTCCTCGATGTCGCTTGGCACGAGTTGGCTCGCAGGGCGCTGCGTTGGATCGGGTTCGCTTGGACCGGCTAACAATTCGTAATATCCAGCGACGACGTCTCGCACAGTTCGGTCGACGGGGGCGAGAACTACACCGGCTAAATTCCCAGGCTTTCGCGCTGGAAGGGTGATAACCTTGTCCGCGCTCACAAATGAACCATCGCCGTTGAAAAGCTGCGCGTAATCGGTGCCTCGGAAGCTATGCGCGAGATGCATATAGGTGAGAAAGGTGGTCAAGAGAGCGTCGGGGCCTGCGCGCACGCGTTCGCCCACCACCGGTTGCTTCGCCGTCTCTACGCGGATCATGGCTTGAATCCAAGCACCAAGAGGTCCCTGCTTTTGCTGCATTTCGAGATCGTCAACAAACTTGATGATACCTTCGCAATCGTTACGTAAAGATTCGTCCAGTAAGATGACGGTGCCGCTGTACAACGTGCGCATGCATAAGCCGTTGCCTTCACGCAAGATCTCCTCCTCCTGACGCTCGGAAATGCCTTGATCGAACACATCGAAACGTATTTCACCATTACGAATGCGTGCCATTCGAGTTTCGTTATCTTCGTTTTCTACTCGGCCTCTACCGCTCGCCAAAAGCGTACAAAATTCATCGACGTTGGGCGCATCCGTGAGCGGCTCGGCTTCGGCGTCTTCAAAAAAGCTAAACCATGCGTTATTGGGCGCATACCGCCCCCCGAACGCCTTCTCGACGTCATCAGGACTTCCAACTAGCCCGTGAAACATATCTTCTGGTTGCGTGCAGTTATCTTGGAGCGCTTCTTTATACTTTGGGTCGATGCGACTGCGCTTGCTCACCGCGACGCGCGCGCCTCTCCTCTCCTCTTCAACCCAATCTGGAGAACGCCACGCCGCGCCCTTGCTCGCACTCTTGCTCGCCGATCGTTTATTGTCTCCTTTTACCGCGCTCGGCGTTTGTACCTTCTTCTTTGCCGATAGCGTTAGCGGTGCGGTTTCGAGCTGAGATGTAAACGCGTTGGCGTCGGCGCTCGACGCGTTCGCGCGCGCCGTCATCATCGTCGACGTCGTCGTCGTACCCATCGAATCTGGAACCACCGACAACTCTTTCCTCGTCGCATCTTCTACCCCATCTTCATCTTCGCTATCCGGTACCGCGCTCGCCAATTCATCCTCCTCCTTACCGCTTCGTCGTCCAAACGCCGCCTCGTCCACGCGCGCCCAGCGCCTCACGCACTCCTCCAACCACCTATGATTCACAATCTTCGCCGTCGTCCATCCTCTCGCGCGTTCCCACTTCGCACCAGAAAATTCAAACGCCACCAAATGCGTCACCCCGCGATCGAACACCTTCTGATACGTCCCACCGAGAACCTTCACCATGGTCTCCACGTCTCGTCGGCGCTGTCCGTTGTACCCCGTGACGCACACCACGCAATCCTTAAACGCCTCCAACCCCGCCACCGATCGCGGCGGCACGTACAACACATTCGAATCCACATTCAACAACGTCTTCGCGCTCAAGCACGCGCGGATCCACTCGGCGCTGACGACGCGCGCGTTTCGTTCCGCGTCGCCGAGCGTCGCCGACGCATCCTCAACCACCGCGTGCGTCACCTCACCGCGCACCTCACCGCGCGCCGCCGCATCACCGCCGTCGTCATCCATCACCACCCCACCACCGTGATGCGCGATCGCCTTGGCCAACTCGCTCACCGTCGCGCGCGGCACGCTCGTTAAACCTCGCAGCGAAATCACGCACGAGTGCAAAAACGGCTCCCCGAATTCAACGACGAGCGACGCCGGCGACGTCATCGTCGTCGTCGTCGCCGCGAACGCGCGCGCGGGGCGTGCGGGCGCATCCGTGGGTGTCATCGCGCGCGTCTGTCGGTCGTCTCGCGCGTCGCGCGCGCGTGTGAAGGCGCGCGAGAGGACCGACAGTGGACAACAGCTGGCGTTGAATTTGAATTTTTTTGGGGGGCAGGGGGTCATCGACCAATCATGACCAGGCGAGCTACACACATCGGAGGGAACGAAAGGTGGGCTCGAGCCGGGTGCGCGAGCGGCGACAGTGTACGACGCGCGCGCGCCATCGAGTTCGAGTGCGAGTGCGATACGTGTGGATACAACCTACGCCTGTGCATCGGGTTCATCGGCGCGGGGCGTGAAGCGGACGACGACGACGACGACGTGGGCGACGAGGACGACGATCGAAACCTTTGGTTTTTGAATTTCGACAGCTGACGGTATGGAGAACGACATGTCCGTCGCGAACGCGCACGGGGAGACGACGAAGGCGTCGGAGGAGAAGCAAGGGTGGATGATGGATGATGATGACGATGGGTTGACGGAAGAGCAACGGAGAATGATTGCTGAACGCGTCGCGGCGTTGCAGAATAGATTTAAAAAGTTTGAGGAAAAGACGATGAAGGAGAAGATCGACGAGCTCATGTTGGCGAATAGTGACGTTCAATTGACGGAGAGAGAGGCGGATATGATATTGAAGGTGTGTAATGGTAATGAATTCGAGGCGAGCGATCGATTAGGCGAAGCGGAGGATGGGGAGGCGTTTTTGATGAGCATTCGATCGATGATCGCCGAGGAGGACGCGTTGAAGCGCGCGGGTTCGTCAAAATCTAGAGCGGTGCAAGCGGCGAACGAGAGATTGCAGAGGAAGATTGAACGCATGAGAAAGCGTCGGGCATCGTTTGGGTTAGGTGACGAGTCCGAGGAAGAGTTACCAGAGGAGGAAGATTTATTTCATACTGAATATATTTTGGAGGAGAGCCTCGGCGTGCAGTTCGTGCGACACACGAAGAAGCACGTCGGCGTCCGACGATTGCGACTCGATGATGCGATTGCGCGCGCCCAAGAAGCCGCGGTCGCAGCAGCTGAAGAAGGCGCGGAAGCCCCTGCAGACCTGTACGAAGGTTGGTCCGATGCGCGCGTGAAGGCTTGGAAGAATCGCGAAAAGAATGAAAATCAATACTATTATCGCTTCAACGCGCCTGGCGAAAAGCAATCCAACGGCAAGTGGACGGACACAGAGCACGAACTCTTCATGCAAACTATCGCCGCACTTCCTGATGGCAAAGCTGATTACCAGTGGGGGACGTTCTCCAAGGCTATTCCCGGACGTGTGGGGTACCAATGTTCGAATTACTATCGCTCCTTGGTGAAGAACGGCATCATCGTGGACACCAACTACATGGTTGACGAAAAGGGTGAACTTCGATTCAATTTTAAGAACAAAGGGTTCGATCGCGTGGAACAACCAGAGGGTAGCGAACAGCGCGTCTTCGTCAAGGTTGTGCGCGTGCCCAAGCCTAAAGCTCCAAAGGCACCAAAGCCAAAGCCTAAGCCAAAGAAGAAGAAGAAATTGGACGACGACGACAAGGCGTTTCATTGTTGTGTCAAACCCACGGTCGTTCGCTCAAGTGGACGCGCTGCGAAGCGATCGTACGCCGATGGCGAGGACGAAGACGACGATGGAGAGTTCGAGGAACTTCCCGTGCTTCCTGGATTTATCGATCCCATCACTAGACTCCCCGTGGAGGAGCCGACAATTTCGCCGTACGGTCACGTCGCTGGCTATGAAACGTGGTGCCGAATTCTCCGAAGCAGCGATGCTCCGGATGTGTGTCCTTTCACCAAGCAACCTCTCAAGCGCCGTGAACTCGTCAAACTCACGCATGAAAACATCGGAGAGTACGCGTCCAAAATTGTCGAGAACCAACAAATGTAAAGCGTTACTTGTGTAATACTCAAACTTTTTGAACCTCACTCGCCGCCTCGTCGGGGCGCCAGTCGATCGTCGCCATGCCGGAAGGAGAGATTCCAACCAACGCCGTGCGGCAACTCGGCTCGGGCTATCGCCGCATGTCGACCCCGACGCATCCGACCGAGGGTGATTTCCTGTCACTCAAAACGGAAGAGATGTTGTTCGGTTTCATCTTTGCAATCATGGCGTACAAGGTGTGGCAAAACCTCAGAGGTTTGAGAGCTTATTGGAAGTATATCCGCACGCCAAATTCGCCCATGACGGATCACGACATGGAGGATGACAACGCGTATGACGACGAGGAGGAGGAGGAGGATAGGAAGTTTGATTGACGCGGTGGGGCGATCAGCGACGGTGACGGCGCGGCGTGCGCGACAGAGGTAGATTGATATTGAATTGAGTAGCATGGTGTTGTAAGTATTTTACATGTATAGAGGAGATGTATTCGTTACGCGTCTACGCGAGCAGGCGCCATTTTCATGATTTTGATGTCTTCAGCGTTCGCGTCGACTGCTGAAATATCCTGCGGCGTGATGAAAATGAACTGCTTGTCCACGTGTTTTCGCGCGAACTTGAGGAGCGAGTCGATAGAAACCTTTCGGTTCACGGCATCCATGAACACATCAAACTCATCCATTGCTGCAAAAGGCGATTCATTGGTATCGCCGAGAGAAAGATTAAACGCGAGCGTAGAGTACGACCGCTCGCCGCCACTCATTGAACGCATATCCTTCACAGATTTACCCTTTTCTCCATCCTTCACTTCAAGCGACAACGTGGCGTCCTTGAAATCGACGAGAACACGCCCGGAGTGGCCCTTCTTGCTCATGTAATAGTTGAACCGATGCGACACGATTTTTGCGATTTCAGTCGCGCGAATTTGCACTTGTGCCTGGCGAGCCTTGACACCTTTTTTCAATTGACCGTAAAGTTTCAAAGACTTGCCGAAGCCTGAATCTAATTTGGCAAGCTTTCTAGACTCGAACGATAATTCATCACTTATCTCTTCAAACGGTCGCTTGTGACGCTGCTCCTCAGTCCGCATCTGTTCCTTTGAGTTTTCATACATGCGAAGAAGTTTTTCAGGTTCGATATTGATATCACCCGCCTCAACCGCTTCTGACCGCGTGCATATCGCTGTCGTTTGCTCTGCGCACGTCTTGATCTCTTCATGCATCGCAGCAACGGTCTGCTCAGCGAGAGCGATGACGGGATCAGCGTCACGAAGTTGCTCCTCCTTGCGGGCAATGCTCTTCGCCGTGGAGACGCTCAAATCCGTCGCGGCGCTGAGATTGTTCGTCAACTCTCTCGCGTGCTCCTTGAACGATTCACCGAGCGCTTGTTTCTCAGCCAACGCATTTTTAGCGTCATCATATGCCTTTTGCTTTTCTTCGCATTCGCGTTCAATTTCTGCGAGGGAACTTCTGTGGGTACTGAGTTCGGCGTTCAAGCTATCAAGCTCGTCTTGAAGCGCGCTCACGTCATAGCCGGCGGCACTCGTGTCCTCGGCGTCACTCTTTGCTTGCTCTAACGCACGTCGCGCATCATGTGCCGCGGAGACGAGTTTCTTTAAATCGTCCTGAGCCTTCAAAAGCGCAGATTCAACATCTTTCACAGCCTTGCTTGCTGCGACTTGCGCCGCGCTTGCATGCTTGGCGTTTTCTTGCTCCTCTTTAATTCTCGCTTCGAATTGCTTGATTTGTGACTTTGAATCTGCCCCCAACTTGCGCGCCGTGTTCATGTTCTTGAACGCCTCGTTTCTCGTAGTATTTCCGCTGCTGAAAATTTTACGCAAAGGAGTGTAGATGCTTCCAATGTTCTTTGCTTTTGCTTCGTTGCTGTTGAACAACGCCACGGCGGGTCCTTCATCCTTCAAGAGAACAGAATTTTCAATCTGACACTGGTCGACGCAGAGATTAAAAATCACATCATGCGCGCACTCAATCACACTCATGACCGTGGTAAACTGACTTGGATTCGGTACGCGTTCGCTCGGAATGTTATACCGCTGGCGATTGAAATTGACGCACACAACGTTGACATTCGGCACTCCGCACTCTTGCGCGAGTTTACGAACCTTGTCCATATCCTGCGGCGTTGCGACGACAAATGAATTCATCACACCAGAAAGACACTCTTCCACAGGAGTAACCCACTCTTGATTTTTCAGAGTAATGTGCGTGCCGACTGGACCAAGAGGAGGCTTTGAGAAGTCACCGCGACGGCGCTCGATCGCATCAACCAGCGCGGGCATTTTCGAGTGATACAACACGAGCTTATTGCTTGACGTGTTTTTTAACGTCGAAATTTGCTTGCGAATGTTATCAATCCCCGCCTCGATTCCACGATGTCTTTGCGCACACACTGTACTTTCTCGCTTAGAGTTCTGTCTTGTGGATTCGAGTTGTTCAATGTGCTGCTCGCATTGCGTGACGTCGGCTTTTGCCTGCACCATAGCCTGATTAAATCGCTGTATATTCGCCTCAACTTGTGTCGTTTCGCCCTTTTCCATATCAACAACGCGCTGGATTTTCGTTTCGGCATCTTTGGTCTTCTTGGACAGTTGCTTAATCTTGGTTTCCTCGGTCAACTGGTCAGTTTTCATCTTTTGCAACTGGCGAGCCGCCTCCTTGTACTCAGCTTCAATAGCCCGGCGTTCAGCTGCCGTTGTCGTGACCTTTGCCATGTACTCATCATGCTGACCTTGGAAGGTGTCTTTTTGCTTCTTTGCGTCATCACGAGCTTTCTCGAGTTTGGAAATTTGTTCGATTAACTTTGCCTTTTCGTCTTGATATTTGGCCAATTTCCCGCGCTCCTCTTCCAACTTCCGTTCCATTTGCGTAATCTTTGACCAGGCGTAGCGCCTTCTAAAATCAATGGATTTCGATCGAAGCTGCTCAACACGCTCAAACGCGTTCAACTCGTGCTGCAACGCCTCAATATTCTTCTTCAGCACGGGGATGTTTTCGTTGTGCTCGTCGAGCACAATCTTCATCTCGGTCACAGAGTTCTTCGCAATCGTCGCGCGTTCTTGCACCGCCTGCAACAACGTCGCGCGCAAGAAAAACTCATACTTCTTGCCATCGTCACCACTGTTCAAAAATTGCTTCGCCATGTCCTGCGTCATCACCACGATTGGGTTGTCGACGTCGATGGCGAAGTGGTCCGTGATTCTCGCCAACTCATCCGCCTTGGTCCCGATCGTCTCCCCTTGCGCATTCTTAATCTTCAACGAATTCGCTCCAACCTTAGCCAAAACCTTTTCAATGATAATCGTTCGCCCGTACTTCGCCGGCATAAACGCATCCTCGCCATCGTTTGAAATCACCACCGTCAACTTGGCTTGTTGCGTCCCAGACTTGATCATCCCCTTCACGCTCTTCGTCGACGATCGCCCCACAGACTTTGCCTTTGCCCCGAGCGCAACCGTGAGCGCCGTCAACACCGCAGACTTCCCCGACCCGTTCTCACCGACGATGTAGTTGATCCGCGGCCCGAGCTCGACGGTTAAGTGATGATGACACATGAAGTTCACCATGACCACCTTGACGAACGACCCGGCGCTGCCGGGGTGGTACATCGCGATGTTTGCCTTACCCATGGCGATCGCGTCGGCGCCAACGTCGACGCGCGCGCGTGCGTGCGTGCGGTGCGCGGGCGCGTGCGCGACGACTCGCGCGTCAGTGAGTGACCAATCGTCATTCATTTTCAAATTTTTTCAGCGCAGCTGTCGTGACGCCACTGCGCGACGCGTCATGTTTCGCGCCATCCAGCGCGCGCGCCTGGACGTGCTCTCCGCGCGCGATCGCGATTACACCAGAATCGATCGCTGCGCGTGCGATGCGCGCGTGGCGCACGCCGGGGCGTCGCCCGCGACGTGTGCGCAGGTGCATTCGTACGCGTACACGTCGCCCGAGTCGAGCCTCTGCGAGCGCGCGTTTTTGAATGCGTTTTGGGACTATCTCGTGCGCGAATGGTGCCCGTTGTGGATCGCACCGAACGCGATGACGCTCATGGGGACGTTCTTTTGCGCGGTGGCGTACGTGGGGGTGTGGACGATGTCGCCAGAGTTGACGTTCGCGGCGCCCGGGTGGTGCTACGCGGCGTTCGCGATGTGCATGTTTCTGTATCAAACATTCGACGGGTGCGACGGGAAGCAAGCGCGGCGAACGAAGAGTGGGAGTCCGCTCGGGGAGGTTATTGATCATGGTTGTGATGCGCTGGCGATGTGCGTGTATCCGGTGATTGTGTGTGATATTTTTGGCGTCGGGTTCGCGACGAGCGCGGCGCGGTTGACTACGGTTTCGGTGTTGCTCATCGGACGGGCGATGTTCGTGGTGGATACGGTGTCGAGCACGTATACCGGGGTGTTGCCCGTGAGTCGATTCCTGGATTCACAAGAGGTGCAGTTGATTTCGCAAACGGTTTTTATCGTTGCGGCGTTGTTTGGGAACGCGGTGCTATCGGCGCCGATTTCGATTCCGGGCGTGGGATTGACCACCACCGTCGGACGGTGCGGCGCGGTATTCTGCATCACCGTCGGCGCCGTGGCACGACTCGGAACGTTTTATGGCACCATCATGGGCGATAAATATAAAGCGCCGCCGCACTGGCCGAAATACCGTAGTCCGATGGGGATCGCGGCGCGGTGCGCCTTTGTCGAGGCGATGCACGGCGCGTGCTTGTATTACGCGCCTAATTTCGCGTACGCGCACGCCACGAGCGCGTTGTTGTACGGCGAATCCGAAGCGCGCATCATGTCTATTCGAGTTTCAGACCCGGACTTCCCCGTGACAAATTTCTTAGCTTTATTCATCATGTTTTTGACGACGTTGGTGCCCGAAGGGGACGCGTTTTCGAGCGGCGTCCTCATCGGCGCCGCCATGTTCTTATTGATTCATCGCGTGGGGAATCTCGCGGCGCAAATCACGGGGTGCTTGGGATTGCATCCAAACATATTTCTATTGCGCCCAAAGATAAAGTAGAACGCGAAACGATAGACAATAGAGCGCTATTTGATTCATTAATCCATTCGCATTAAAAATAAAGTCACTAGTACTGGTAGACGTCGTCGTCTCGCTTAGACGCGCTCGCATTCAAGCAAGCGCGAGAAATAGAAGGACGTCGCGGTCATTTGGCGACGCTTGACGCGGAAACCCGCCGCCGCGAGCGCAGCCTCGACGTCGCCCTCGTCGTGGAGGTACGCGCGGGTCGCCTTGGACGGTCCCGGGAACAATTCGCCAATTCGCTTCAAGATGAGGTAGGACACCGTCTTCGGGGCGAAAGAGATGATGAGCTTCTTGCTGCTCAAGCTCGCCAAGTGGGAAATCATACCATCGACGCGATCTTTCGGGTAGTGAATCATGACGTCAATGCACGTCACCATGTCGTACTGACCCGTGCACTCCTCCAGGCCCATCGCGTCGAATTTGGGCGCTTGCGCCGGCGCCTTCGCGCCCGCCGCGACTTGCGCGTTGAATCGGCGTTCAGCCTCGCCAACCATGGCGCTGGAAATATCACTCGCGCTCACGCTCGCCCCCTTGAGCGCCAACGGAATAGCCAAAGACCCAGTCCCGCACCCGGCATCGCACACCGTCACGCCGCTCAAGTCGTCGTTCTTCAACCAGTTGAGCACCTTGTCCACGGTTTGTTGGTGTCCGTTACGAATATCCAACTGCACCTTGTTCACATCCTCCGTCTCGCCATAAATCTTATTCCAACGTTCAAAACCAGTGGTATCAAAGTAGTTACGCACCGAAGCCGCCTCATCGCCACCAGTTTCGGACATCATCGTCTCCCGACGCTTGCTCGGATCAGTCAGCACCAACGCCGCGCCCGCGCCCGCGAGCACGACCGCCCCGCCGATGGCGAACCCAGCGCCCGCGGCAACTTCCGCAACCTCATTCGCGTGTGCCGCGTGCGCGCTCGCAAGCGTCGCGATCGCCGTCGTCGCCGTCGACACCGCCGCACCCGCGCGCATCGTCGCGCTCGATGGCGTCTTATCCACCGTCGCGCGCGTAATCATCGCCTTTCGCGACGCCTTTGGCGCCGTCACGCGCGCGCGCGCGCCGGCGGTGTGCATGGTCATGGTCGACATCGTCCTTCGGTGGGTCGTGCGCGTGCGCGTGTGGCGACGGCGTCGACGGCGCGCGCGTCGACGGCGCGCGCGACCCACCGAACGAGATCTCAAAAAGTGAAACCCGTCATAGTGTCTATTTCCCCGGACCCAAAAACCGAGTATTCGACCAATCGTGAACAGGGAAACGCAGAGGGACTGTTTTAATTGATTGCGAGCGCATCTGTGACGCTGCGACGACGCGCGCGAGAGCGCGACGCGCGACGGAGATCGCCGCCATGCCGCCGCGCGCGACGAAAATCACCGATGCGTTCAAGGCGCAGAAGGCCTCCGCGGTCGCCGCGCACGGCAAGGCCAAGGCGCACGGTACGGCGCGATGTGATGACGATGTGTCGAAGAATTGACGCGAACGTCGAGGGTGACTGACTGACTGACTGACGACGACGAACCGTCGCGTACGCACGCAGTGGTGACGATCGCGAACGATGACGACGACGCAAAACTCGAGAACGATTTACACGAGCTCAAAACGTTTGATTTAACCATGAAGTACGGTCCGTGCATTGGATTGACGCGATTGGAGCGATTCGACCGCGCCGAGGCGCACGGCTTGTCGCCACCGAAAAAGGTTTTAGAAATCATCCATCGTCGCGGAGACGATGCGAAATGGACGGAATGTTTGTGGCACGGCACGCGTATTACGTGATTGAACGATTGGAAGTAGAGAGGGATGACATTTGTGATATAATTTGTGATTTGATGACGTTTGGTGCCCGCTTTACGCGCCGACGCCGACGCGCGCTTGACTGTATTGTGCGACGCGACGCGACGCGACGCGACGCGGCGCGACGAACGCGACGTGATACGCGATGACGACGATCGATGCGCGCATGGAATCGTACGACATCGCGGCGACTGCGGCGTGGATTCGTCAGGGCAAGTTTTCGCGCGTGGCGTTGCAGCTCCCAGACGACGCGTTGAATGACGCCGCGGACGTCGCGCGTGCCGTCACCTCTGCGCTCGATGACGGCGTCGATGGCGTGACGACGGCACGCACGGAGGTGTTCGTGTTGGCAGATACCACGTTTGGATCGTGCTGCGTCGATGAAGTCGCGGCGGCGCATCGGGATGCGGATGCGATTGTGCATTACGGACGAGCGTGTTGTAGCCCTACGTCGCGCACGCCGGCGCGGTTCGTGTTCGGTAGAAAGCCTATCGACGTCAACGCGTGTACGAGAGCGCTCATGTCGCACGCCGAGCGCGTGCGTGACGCGTGCGCGGCGGATGAGGCGCCGCGAGCGTTGGTGTGCGTGGCGGACCAGGAGTACTTTTGGGCGCTCGACGCATTACGTCGCGCTCTGAACGCCACGAAGACGAACGGTGAAGGTTTTGTGACGATAGCGGACGCTGTTCACGTAGAAGTAGTACCGACCCGAGACGCTGGTGTGAATGCCGAGGGCGAAAGCGATGGGTTTACGCGCGTCGGCGCGTCGAGGTTTAGAACGGCGAGCGGCGCAAAGGGCGACGAATGCGCGTATGTATGGATCGGAGGCGATGGACCAGCGATGACGCACGCCATGCTGGTTCTTAGTGACGTCGCAGAAAAGCACGGAGGCGTAGCGCAGTATGATCCGAGCAATGATGGCGACGTTCACGTCGATGCGGATGGCGCGAGTGAAATGTCTCGAGCGTTAAAGCGTCGACGGTATTTAATCGCTCGCGCAAAAGAGGCTCAGGTTGTAGGAATAGTGGCTGGAACTTTAGGCGTCGCAGGTTATCGAGACGTCATCGCAGATTTGCGCCGGTTAATTGCGAATAGTGGCAGGAAGAGCTACACCATCGTCGCTGGCAAGCCTAATCCACAAAAGTTGGCCAACTTTCCAGAAATCGAAGTTTTCATCATGGTCAGTTGCGAACTCACCGCACTCATGGACGGCCGGGAGTACATGCAACCAATCATCACTCCTTACGAAGCCACGATCGCGTTCACATCAGGTGCGATGTGGATGGGTGAAGTCAAACTCGACTTTGCGTCTGTTTCCGTCCCTCGAGCCGACGGCGACGAACGCGAAGACGGAGAAGAACCAGAGTTTAGCCTCATCTCTGGATCGTACCGCACATCCACCGCAGGCACGCACACACACGAGACCGCAGAAACCGATGCGTTGACGGGTACCGAGCTCGCCCGCCGCGCTGAAGGCGCGTTATCGATTCGCGCCGACGGCGCCTCCGCCGCCGTCACATCTGGCGCCGAGTATCTCATCTCTCGACGCACGTACACCGGTCTAGAGCCTGGCCCAAAACGTGACGAAGACACGGGTGCCATTGCCGATGCCCCGCTTGATGCCGCGCGAGGCCAATCCGGACGCGCGCGATCGTACGCACAGGAACATTCCGCCGCGCGCGAGACGGAGGCTGAGCCATCGTCTTAACGCTCGACATCCGCGACGCCCGCTCATCCACTCCATCGCGCGGTCGCGCCGCCGTCGCCGCCGCGCGCCCCTCAAACCATAGCTGATAATCATCACAGTATGTATTCTACTCCCATTCGCATCTAACGTCGCGCCACGACGCGTTCAACCGCGCCTCGCGTCGCCGAGCTCGCCGTTTTCAGTGATAAAGCGTTGACCGAAACGCCAACGTCGTCATAACTCACCATGTCCGCCGACGCCGCCGCGGACGCCGGCGCGCCCGCCGCCGCGGAACCCGTCGTTGAAGTCAAGACCGAGCCCGTGGACGACACCGCGGGCGCCAGCGAGCCCGCACCGCCCGCGCCCGTCGACGATGCCGCCGCCGCCGCGACTGAAAAACGTGCGCGCGATGACGACGACTCTCACGCCCTCGAGCGCGGTGAAATCGCCGACGACGGCGCGAAACGCGTCAAAACCGAAGATGCACCATCCGTTGTGACGCTTGGTCCGAAAACCTTCGCGCACGGTGACGACATGATGCGCTACTTTGGCACGATTCGCGCGCGCGCGACGTTGAACCAAGACTTTAACGAGTACGAGCGCGACGTCGTCGAACAATGCCTCGTGCAAGGGCACGAAGACAGCGCGTCGAAGTTCGGTGCGGGTCTCAAGGCGTTTCAGATTCGTAATCATCCCGAACACGGCACGCGATGTTTTATGATTTTACGCGTGGATGGAACGATGGAGGATTTCTCGTACCGCAAGTGCTGCGCTCGGCTGTTCCCGGGGTACGACCCGTCGACGTTTCGCGCTGAGGATCTCGGCGGAAGCGATCGCGGCGGCGGTCGCGGCGGTCGCGGTGGTCGCGGTGGCGGTCGCGGTGGCGCCCGAGGCGGTGGTCGCGGTGGCGCCCGCGGTGGCGGCCGCGGTGGCGGTCGAGGCGGCGGTCGAGGCGGCGGTCGAGGCGGAGGCGGTCGAGGCGGAGGCGGTCGAGGCGGCGGCCGCGGTCGAGGCTTTGGCGGCGGCCGCGGCGGCGGCGATCGCCCGCAGTTCGGCGGTGGATTTGGCGGCGGTGGTGGTGGTGACCGCCCGCGTTTCGGGGGTGGGTACTAAGATCCGCATAGCAAAGAATGATACGCGTTTGGAATGACATATTTTGAGCTTTTTAGCTGACGAGGCTAATTAATCTCATTCGCGCGCTCACTTTCCCGCGCGCGGGCGCATTCGCCGCCCGTGTTTCGCGTCAAGTCAACACACAGTACACACACACACCGCATCGCTCGCTCGCGCGATCGTTTCGATCGGTGCACGCCCGCGCGCGCGTGATACGTTCGAGCGTCGCGTGCGCTTTTGGACGACGACACCTGTGTAATTGTCGCAAATCTTCCGAAACCACGCACGCGTTGACGCGCGCGATGTCGTCGTCGCGACCGTTCATGGAAAAAATACTGCAAAGTGGATTCATAAATACCGCGCGCGAGGGGTTGCTGAATGCGCGTCCGAAGTCGATCGCGTTGAGTGGACCAGGAGGATTCCTGGGCGCGCGCGTGCTGAGCGCGATTTTAGACGCGCACGAGTTTCGACGATTTAATGGCGTGGAACCGGGCGAGGTATTGCTGCTTTCGGCGTCACCTGGAAATTTAATGTCGAGATTGACGAAACAGTACGGCGTTGATCGATTGAAGACGGTGCGTGCGTCGAGGGTGGATTATTATCACCAACACGACGTCGATTCGTGGCAAGACCAACTCGGGTCGCTCGGTATGGCGGGATGCAATTCAGTGTTTATGAATCTCGCCGGTCTGGCTGGGCCCGTGAGTGGGCGCCCCGATGCGATGATGGCGGTGAATTATCGCGCGCCCGTCGCCGCGGGACGTGCGTGCGAAAACTTGGGCTTTGGGCACTTTATTCAAAGCAGTACGCAGGCGACCAAGGCGGAACGCGCGGGGCAGGTGCCGTACAGTCGTTGGAAAGCCATGGCAGACTTTTCTCTCGCACGGTTGCAAAAGTTACCAGTGACTATTTGTGCGCTTGGCATGCTGTACGACAAAGAACAAGGGGTGGTTGGACAACGCGGCGATTTGTTGAATATGATTGATTTGACGCTTTTACCGCTCACGCCAATCATGGGAGATGGTTCGGCGCCGTTGCAACCACTCGAAGTCGCAGACGCAGCGAATCGTCTAGCATATTTATCGCTAACTGAAGTGGTGAATCTACCGATCCAAAGCCCTCGTGGGGTGAACGCTGACGCGATTTGGAGCCGCGAGTCGTGGGCGAGCCTCATCAGCCGAAATCAAAGGCAGTTCACGCTACGCATGTACGATGCCGTGGGCCCGGATAAGATGACCATGCTGGAGCTGAACAAGAAATTTGCAGAATTGAACCATCGCAAGATTCGCCCGGTACATGTAGATTACAGAAATTTTGAGCGCGTGCTAAACGTCGCGTCGCTCGGGAACTTGAATAGACAGTTTGTGTCACTGTTACGAAGCGAACAAGACGCGAAAAACCCAGTCGTGGGTAACCCGACTGATTTTGAAGCGATACTTGGGCCTAACGCTAAGCTATGCTCGCTTAACGATTTAACGTACGTCACACAACGCCGGCGTTTCCCATATGCGGCGACGCTCGGGTGGGCACTACAAAACTACGGCGTCATTTGGCCCGGCATTCTTCTCGGTACGGAAATCTTAGTTACATACTTTTTTGGCGCCAAACGCGCTCACGGAGACTATTGGATATACACTCGCGCTGCGGTGAAGCTCGCAGCATTGACCACCATCGCTGGCGGTGCCGCCATATTTGGTTCAGAGAGCGCCGCGCACATCCTCGACATCATCCGTTCGGCTACAACACCACCAAAAATGTAGATTACGCGCTCTATTTTATTCATCTCTCGTACCATTGTACCATTGTGCATTGTCTTGTAACCAATATCATTTTTGAACTACGTACGTGCGCGCGTTTGCGATCGAATCACGCGACATAACATCACTTTTCCGCGTGCGCGTCGTCTACAAAATTCAAAATCGAGCTGTCTGTCCGACGCGCGCACGTCACACGTCGTCGTGCGCGCACGACACCGCACCCCGCCTCTCTCGACATGGCAGCGAAGAAAAAGTCCAAACCCTCACCCGCAGACGAGCCCGAAGCGCCGCCGCGCGCGGCGCCCGTCGCCGATACGCGTCGTCACTGTTTCATTCAAGCGCTGCTCGCGCGCGGATACATGGAGCTCGACGAGGCGTTCGCGCTCTACCGGTACGTGTGCGGCGACCACCACGAGACGCACGCATCGTACTGACGTTCGCGGTTCTATCGCACAGGGAAATTGTGGAAAACTTCGACGCGACGATGCGAGACTTTACGGCGTTTTGGGGCGCAGCCTCGCGGTCGCTCATGATCTTGGATTTAGAAATCCGCACAGCAAAGTACGATTACGATGGCAAACAATACTTGGCTGTTGTGAACAACGCTCAGACGGATGTCACAAAACTAGCCACGCGTTTGAGCCCCGAACAAATTGCCCTGTTCCGCGTGGCTTTGGATGAAATTTTGAAAACCGACGACGCGGCTACGCGAGGCGTGGATTTCATGACGGCGATAAACTACGCGTGTACGTCATCTCAAGAGATTTTAACGCAAGCCGAGACGCAAGGCACACAGATGACGCAATTAGAAAAACAAACTCTCACGGTGGCGCGCATGAATAGCAAAGAAAGAGAGCAAACGTTGCTTGAGCTCGTCAAAGAAGGCTGGCTCGGGCAAATTGGAGCCGAAGCACGGCTCGTGCTCGGTCCGCGTTCGTTTTGCGAATTGCGCACATTCATATTAGAGCAAGCTCCCGAAGGCGCACGAGAGCGATGGGATGCCAACTTGTAATTCTTAGATGATTCTAGCACGCATGAATGACGCTGGCGATTGGATGTCTCCGCGCGAACCGCGCGTCGTACCGCGTCACGAGCGCGCGAGTGCACTTTTTGACGCCACACGTCGCCGCGCGAGCGTCTACGTCGCCGCGCGCGTTCGTCGTCTCACACGCACGTAACCCAACGCATCATGTCCAACCGACTCGGAGCGATGCTTCACGTCGACCCGCACGCGCCGCCGACGACGACCGAAGACGCGCCGTCTGTGGCGGCTCCCGCTCGAGTCATTCAACAAGGTGACCTCGTCGTCGTCGTCGAAGGCTTCAACGCCGCCACGAGCGTGCGTATTCGCGCTCAAGGCACGTACAAGAGCCGTTTCGGGACGTTCCATCACGACGACTGGGTTGGCGAAGCGTTTGGACACCGCTCGCGCGCTCGCGACGGCAGAGGGTTCGTATGGTTGCTCGCGCCCACGCCCGAGTTATGGACCAAAGTTCTCGAACACCGCACGCAAATCTTATATGCGCCCGATATAGCGTTAGTGTGCGCCGAGATGGAGCTTAAACCTGGGTCGGTGGTGTGCGAAAGCGGCACAGGATCGGGAAGTTTGACGCACGCGTTGGCGCGGTGCGTGGCGCCGAGTGGGAGCGTGCGGACGTACGAGTTTAATGAAACCCGCGTGAACGCTGCGAAAGAAGAGTTTGAGGCGAATGGATTAGGAAAATACGTGACAGTCACGCATAGGGACATAGAACGCGATGGATTTCCGGAAGAAATGAGCGGTCGCGCGGATGCAGTGTTTTTGGATTTGCCCGGGCCGTACAAGTGCGTGCCGAGCGTCGCGAGAACGCTGCGACCAGATGGCGTGTTGTGTTCGTTTTCTCCGTGCATCGAACAAGTGCACAAGACAATTATAGAAATGGAGAAGAGTGGCTTTAGTGATATCAAGACGGTTGAGTTGCTCGGGCGAGAATACGACGTCGAGGGGAGAAATTTGCAGACAGACTTGACGACGCCGTTGACGAAGAATACAAAGTATGGTTGGCGTAAGGATTTCAAGCGACCGCGTGACGGCACGAATGCCGCTTCAGAAACACATGAAGAACGCGTCAAGGAATCGTCTACAGAAACAATCGTGACGTTTCCGCGACAACGCTTGCAATCGCACACTGCGTATTTGACGTTTGCGCGTCTGATGCCCGTACCAGACGGTTGGGAAGAATTAGCGGCAAAGCGAAACAAGACAGTCATTAGCGACGACCTCTTAAAGCGGGCACAAGACTTTCTGACGAAGCGCAGAATGTACGCGGATCGGCCGCCTCGCGAGGCAGTGGAGGCGAAGCCGAGTACAAATATGATAGAAAATCCTGGGGATTACTCCGAGTAGAAAGTACTGTACCAACATGTTGGTACAGTACTGTAATAAATAGCAATACAAATGTGTGGCCTACGTCTCTTTGCGACTATTTTGCCCTCCTGACCCGAGCCAAGGAGCGATGAATGTGTTCTGAATGCCCCACGCGACGTTTTGTGTTTCCAAAAATGCGGCGATGACGGCTTGCTTCGTGTCGCCTCCGCTGGACAATGTCTTCCCCGCCGCCGCCGCCGCCGGAGCAATCGACGCCACTAGCGTTGGACCAACGCTCAGCGCCAGCGCCGCGCGTCCCACTATATCTAATTCTACCGGCTCGTACGCCTCCAATCCATCGAGATGCGCGCGCCAATCCTCGTTGAGATTCCAGAACTTCGCTCCGTCTCTTAACAACTGCAAATATCTCTTCGACGGCAACTGCGTCCCGAAATTCGACAACTCCACGTGCGTCAATGTGCGGCCGGTAATTTCCCGACCATCATACGTCACGCACGTCACATCCACTACGTCGTACGACCCTTCAGTGCGCAACAAGTATTCCCATTCGTCTTGACTTATCGTGTACATCACCCCGTGCGTTTCCTTTGTAAAGCGCTCAACGGCGCCCTCGCGTGTCGGGCGCACCGCCGCAAACGCGGGTTCAACGTACGGCAATCCTGGAACGGAGAACACGAGCTCGTAGCCGGGTAGCACGCACGGCGCACTCCCCGTGGGCTTCATCCCGCGTTGGCCTTCAAAAGTGCTCGGCTTGACGTTTGAGCCAAACGCAAAGTAGTTCACGGTCGATGACGACGAG
>Ga0222714_10002343_pt1 | contig 20169 bp, 20 predicted proteins | sample C33_3DmetaG_FD_165048 | JGI IMG/M metagenome (GOLD analysis project Ga0222714, IMG submission 165048) | Estuarine water microbial communities from San Francisco Bay, California, United States - C33_3D | ecosystem: Environmental > Aquatic > Marine > Unclassified | place: USA: California...
AACAGAGACATAATAAGAAAGTTAATTTTAAATGAAGTCGAAAAAATGGAACCTAAAGTTCAATCTTTCGACGATGATCCTATTAACTTTATTTTACAGAAATACCCGACCCTTAAGAAGACTTTAGAAATGCTAATGACACCAGCATTCAAAGATTATATCACGGGTATTTATATTATTGCACCTAAGCCAACTACGTTTAAAATCGTATTGCATAACGGGCAATCTTTCCTTTTAACTTTCCTAGGTAAAGCCTACGAAGCAACTGTTGGCGGTAAGAAATTTTACCTACAAACAATAGGTGAAAGAGAAAGATGTGTGAATGCTATTGCTAGACTTCTTGCAATTGGAAATCCAATCGAAACAAAAGGACCAGAAGGAGAGGAAAAGGTAGCTGGAGAAGAGCCGGAAGAAGGTCCTGAACCAGAAACACCAGGCGAGGCAGGTGAAGAAGAAACTGAATCTTAAAAAATAGTTATTATTTATTATAACATTACTTAGCTTTATAAAAAAAATGAAAAAGAAGACATTAATAAACGAAGTAAAGCAATTTCAAAAGATTGCGGGTATTATAAAAGAAGAGAAAAGAGAAACTTGGGCTGAAAACAACAAAAGGTTGATGCAAGCATTTCGACAGGCAAAAATTGACCCTCAAAAACCTGCATATTGCGTTACAGGTTGGGGACGTGGACATGACGTTTATAAGGTCCCTCAAGCACAAAATCTTCTTATTGATATAATGGAAGAAGCAGGTAAATATGAACTCGATGTAAGAATGATACAAGATCCAGAAGCTACTGCCGGTTATTACGAAGAGAGCTTTAAAGAAGTAATTGATAGAGAGCAACTAGTACCTAAACTAGAGGTTGAGTCTCAAGATGTTGAAACAGGTTGGGAAATTTGGCAATAAGCTATTAGAATGAGTAGGAAAACTGAATCTTAAAAAATAGTTGCTATTTATTATAACATTACTTACCTTTAGAAAAAAAAATGAAAAAGACATTAATAAACGAAGTTCGCCAGTTGCAGAAGATAGCTGGAATTTTAAAAGAGAACGAAGATAACGTTATTCCTGGCGGACCTGATTGGGTTTCTCTAAGTGTATTTTTAGAGGCTTTAGGTCTAAACCCTAAAGACCCTATTTTCCAAGGAGCGATGAAGAATAGAGATATTGAAGAATTACTACAGATGATAGAAGATACAGCAGGACTTGATCAGTACACTAAGAGTGATCTAATCGATGCGATGGAAGAAGCTCAGTTCAGCCAAGATATGATTGATTTTATAATCGATGAAAATCCTTTAGTAAAAGGATTAGAGAGAGGTTTGAAAGAAAATCAAAATTTAGAGGAGGATGTAAACTACTCGACTCCTAACTTAGATGTAAGTAACCTTTTTGATGATTCTGAAAACCATATTGAGAGTGCAGTGGGAGATTTTGTTGAAAAATATTTAGATACTGCTGCAGAGAGGGGTAAGTACGTGGAAATAAAAGATGCTGAAAGCTTAGAGCAGGTAGAGGAAATTTTAGGTAAAGAATTACCTACCGTTTTTACTCTAGTGCTACAGGGAGACTATTCCGACAATGATACAATTCACGATTTAGGAGACGGGTATTACGTGTATGTAGAAGGATACGATGGAGGTATAGTTGGAATACTATCAAAAGCCGGGCTTAGTAAACTTGTTCAAGATCTTAAAGCAATGGGTGCTAAACCTTATGCAGGATAAGGTAGATAAAATAATAAATAAAGCCCGGCCTATAAAGCCGGGTTTTTTGTTGTTCTTTTGAATAATTTTAACTATATTGAATTAAATAACTAGTTATGCGAATACAAACTGTACAACGAACTATAAAGACTGCTTGCGGTAAGACGATTAGTTACCTACAAACTACCGGAAGTCCTGCAGTAAAAGCACACTCAACTGAAGGACCAGCAATTACTTATCCAGAGCATGAAGGAATAGCTCCAGAATACTACCTTTATGGTATAAAGTATACAAAAGCTAAGTGGAAAGAAGCTCTAGCACAAACCAAGGCTATGCCGTCTGGTGATCCGATTCTTTTAGAACAGCAGTACTAATCTATTTATTACTAAACATTACTATGGAATTTAACATTCAAAAATTCTTAGTTAAAAATAAATTGACTAAAAGATCTCTTTTTAAGGAAGACGATAATACAGGTGCTTTAATGAAGACTGGTGCTGAACAGGAGGAAATGTCTGACGAAGAAGAGTTTGATCTCACCTCAATCGATCCATACGGCGGAGAATATAATAAAGACGAGTGGGGAAATAATGCTTATACCCGAACATTTCCTGATAGAGACGATGAAAAAGAACCTACTGCTTCAAATATGAGAGTAGATAGGGCTACAAAGAATCTTCACTCAAAGCAAATAGAGCTCCAAAATTTACAGAATCAAAAAGATACTTTATTAATGCAGTTGAGAAGCGGGCAGTTAAGTCTTGATCAATATAAACAGTCTATAGGGAACATACCCACACAAATTAAAAAGCTTAGAGCTGATATAGAAAAAGTTATGAACGTCTCTACAGACGACGATAGCGAAGTTCAGAGCTAGTTGTAAAACAAAACTAATGAGTCAAAGAGCGAATATAAGTGAGGCTATTAAGCAAGAGCTTATAAAATGCAAACAAGATCCTGTATACTTCATGAAGAAGTACTACACGATCCAACACCCTACCAAAGGTAGGATGACCTTTAACCTCTATCCTTTTCAAGAAAAAGTTCTATACTTACTCCAGAAGCACGATTACTCCATTATAAACAAGTCAAGACAGTTAGGTATCTCTACTTTGACTTCAGCTTTTTCCTTATGGATGATGTTATTTGAGCAAGATAAAAATATTCTTGTTCTAGCCACCACACAAGCCACTGCAAAGAACATGGTAACTAAGGTAAGGTTCGCTTATGATAACCTACCTCAATGGATGCAACTTCCTGTACTAGAGCATAACCGTCTTTCTTTGCGTCTAAAAAACGGATCACAGATTAAAGCTGTTTCTGCAGCCACGGATAGTGCACGTTCTGAAGCAGTATCATTACTTGTAATAGATGAAGCTGCTTTTATTGATAAGATCGACGACATCTTCACTGCTGCACAGCAAACACTTGCTACTGGAGGTCGTTGTATCGCCCTATCTACTCCTAATGGTGTAGGTAATTGGTTTCATAGAGAGTTTACCCGTGCACAGATTGGTGAAAATAGATTCACTCCAATTAGTCTACCATGGACAGTACATCCAGAAAGATCACCAGGATGGAGAGAAGAACAGACTGCGCAGTTAGGACCTAGAGCAGCAGCACAAGAATGTGATTGTGACTTCTCAACATCAGGTGATACCGTAATTGAGCCCTCAACCTTAAATTGGTATCAAGAAAACACAGTTAGAGAACCGCAAGAAAAGTCTGGTCCTAATCAATCTTATTGGGTGTGGCATTACTGTGATGCAATGAAGAGTTATATGGTAGTGGCTGACGTAGCTAGAGGAGACGGTAAAGACTATTCTACCTACCATGTTATAGAAGTTGATACTTTGGTACAAGTAGCTGAGTATAAAGACCAAGTATCTACGAAAGACTTTGCACGTATGCTTGTCTCCCGAGCTATTGAGTGGAATAATGCTATGCTTGTGATAGAGAATGCTAACATAGGTTGGGATGTAGTTACAACTATACAAGAAATGGGCTATCCTAATCTCTACTACTCTCCTAAATCAGAAATAGCAGGTACACAGATTGAATTATACGTACAAAAGTTTGATAAAGGAGATGGAATGGTACCAGGTTTTAGTATGAATCAACGAACCCGCCCTCTTGTAATTGAGAAGTCAAGATCTTTCTTAGAAGAGAAAAGTGTTGTAATAAGGTCTCAAAGACTCTTAGATGAATATAGGGTCTTTATCTGGAAACACGGAAAAGCACAAGCACTTCAAGGATATAACGATGACCTTGTAATATCTTTTAGTACTGCCTTGTTCTTACGTGATACAGCTATTCGATTCAGACAAACTGCAATGGATTTAACCTACGCAAGCTTGAATAGTTACTCAAGAACTCAAGGAGATTTTCAAGTCTACACACCACAAAATACTCAAAATCAACAAAATCCCTGGTCAATGCAAGTCGGAGACCGTCATGATGATATTACTTGGCTTTTGGGATAAAGATATTTATTAAATATGGCAGAACAGCAACCACAGAGAAATCTATTTTCTACCTTAAAAAGACTATTTTCCACAGATGTTATAATTCGTAACGATGGAGGAGAGCTTAAGACAGTAGATATAGATAATATACAGGTAAATGGTGTACTACAGACTAATGCTCTTGTAGACCGTTTTAACCGTATCTATACTACTTCTACCTCTTATGGTGTAAATTTAAATTTATCACAGAACTACCAAAGTGCTCGTGTACAAATTTATGCCGACTATGAAGCAATGGATACAGATCCAATTATTGCTTCTGCTCTCGATATTATTGCCGACGAATGTACTTTAAAAAACACACAAGGAGACGTAATTCAAATTAGATCAGCAGATGAAAACATTCAAAAGATACTTCGAAGCCTTTTTTATGATGTGCTCAACATTGAGTTTAATCTCTGGTTCTGGATTCGAAATATGTGTAAGTATGGTGATTTTTTCCTTAAACTAGAAGTTGCAGAAAAATACGGGGTGTATAATGTTATTCCTTTTTCAGCTTATAACATCGTACGTCTAGAAGGTACTAATCCTACAAATCCGTCAGAGGTAATTTTTAAGTACGATCCAACTGCTGCTCTAGGAGCTACTGCAGGGTACTCTACTTCGTACCAGAACACTGATTTAGGTATTACCTTTTATAACTATGAAATGGCCCATCTAAGGTTAATTGGTGATATTAATTACCTACCTTATGGACGTTCCTACTTAGAGCCAGGCCGTAGATTGTATAAGCAATATGTACTTATGGAGGATGCGATGATGATTCATCGTCTTACTCGTGCCCCACAGCGCCGTATTTTTTACGTAAACGTAGGTGCTATACCTCCTAACGAAGTTGAAAACTATATGCAACGTATGATTAACAAGATGAAGAAAACTCCTCTTGTTGATCAAAAGACAGGTCAATATAATCTTAGTTATAACGTACAGAATATGCTTGAAGATTTCTTCATTCCTGTACGCGGTAATGATACTTCAACTCGTATCGACAATGCACCGCCTCTTGAATACAACGGTATTGAAGATATTAACTACTTACTTAATAAACTATTTGCAGCCCTTAAGATCCCTAAAGCGTTCCTTGGTTACGAAAAGGACTTGACAGGTAAAGCAACTCTAGCTGCCGAGGATATTCGTTTTGCACGTACTATTGAGAGGATACAACGAATTGTACTTTCTGAATTAACTAAGATTGCTCTTGTACACCTTTATGCACACGGATACGACGATGAATCGCTAACTAACTTTGACCTTGACTTAACTACTCCTTCTATTATCTACGAGCAAGAAAGAATTGCTCTTATGAAAGAGAAAATGGACTTAGCTACTCAGATGATGGAGACTAATTTCTTACCTACTGATTGGATTTACGATAAATTGTTCCATTTTTCTGAGGAAGAATTTGATGAATATCGTGATCTAGTAGTAGAAGATAAGAAAAGAGCGTTCCGTATTAAGCAGATAGAAGAAGAAGGTAATGATCCGGCAGAGAGCGGACAGGCATACGGAACACCGCATCAAATCGCTTCTATGTACGGTGGATACGGTACAGCACCTCTTTCTGGAAATAATGTACCGCAAGGATATGATGAAACTAATCCTAACGAACCTACAAAGCTTCCAGGTAGACCTGAAAGTAAAGTATCTTTAATTAATACCCACGATGATCCTCTCGGAAGAGATAGGTTAGGAGTTTATGACCTAAAATCGAAACCTAATACAGGCGAAAACAGCAGTAGCTTAAAGACTAAATTTACAGGCGGAAGTCCATTATCATTACGAGAAGAACGTAGTATAACTAAAGCTACTTATCTTCAAAATAGAGAAGCTCTCAGGACTTTTACCAAGAAAAGAGTGAATTTATACGAAGAACCAAGTGATCTTTTAAATGAATCCCGCATTAAACCGGATTCAGATTTAATATAATACGTTGATATTTATTAGTAAGCTTATCAGGAATGATCAAACATAGCAAATACAAAAATACAGGGATTTTATTTGAATTACTAGTGAGGCAAGCTACTTCCGACCTCATGGGAAATAAAGATCCTAAAGCTGTAAAGATTTTTAAAAAGTATTTTACAGAAACTGAACTAGGAAGAGAGTACAATCTTTACAGTACTGTACTAAATGCTCCGAAATTAAGTGAAAGCAAGGCTGAAATTCTAATTAGTACTATTACCGAACAAGCAAAAAAGCTTGATAGAGAGAAACTAGGACGGGAAAAGTACAATCTGATCAGGGAAATTAGAAAACACTATGATCTTGATGATTTCTTTAAGGCAAAAATCGATACTTACAGGATTTACGCCTCTGTCTATACTTTACTAGAGAGTCAACTCTTAAGTAAAGCTTCTAGTACTAAGCAAATCATTACTAATAAGTTAACTATCCTTGAGCATATCACGAAAGAAACTCTTACTGAGAGAAAAGTAGCTTCTAAAGTAGTTGAAGAGTTTATGAAAGAGGATAAGGAAATTAGAATCCTTGCTTATAAAATTCTTGTAGAGAAATTCAACGATAAGTATGCCGGTTTGTCTGTAGAGCAAAGAGATTTGCTAAAAGAATACATTAATAATGTATCAGATACAAAAAAACTAAGAACCTACCTTAATACAAAGCTCCTAGAAGTAAAAACAGAACTTTCTGCCCTTAGAGAAAGTACAGAAGATAAGGTACTGCACATTAAATTGAATGAAGTTTTAAACTTTATTAAACCTATACAAGCTAATGACTATATTAAAGACGAAGTCTTAGTTGGTTTAATGCAATATTATCAACTCATTAGCGAACTTAAAACTGTTAAATAATGAATAATCAGTTCGCCACACAGTATTTGTTAGAAGAATTAGAAGATGAGTATAGTTCTCTGGAATCTATGCTTAAACAGCTCGGTACTAGTGAAGATGGTATCAAATTATTGATGAGCGGAGTACGGAATAAACACATTACACCAGAAGGTGCTATTGAAATAGCTAAATTAACAGTAGGTGTTAAAGAAATGAGTACAACCGGCGGTGGTGTAACAGGCGGACCTACTGCTGCTACATGGGATCCACAAGGACCGACAGGAACCGGAGAGCAAATAGCTACTACAAAAGCATTTAAGAAAAAAAAATATCAAGAAGACGCACCGAGACTAGCTGGAAGTCCGGCAAAGACAACCAAGCAGGGAGCTAAAAATCTATCAGCCTATTCTAGTGTCGGATTTACAAAAGCACCAAGTGCAAAAGAAACTGCAAAACAAATTCAAGGTGTAGACGTAGAAAATTTATGGGATGAAAATCCCACTGCTATGAATGAATCTCGTGCTTACTCTAAATTTAAAAAAGAAGCTGCTACAAGACCTAAGGACCAACAGATGCACGAAGCAGTTAAGATGATTCATAGTAGACTTGCTGAGGTGTCTAAGATTCTAGAATACGCTCAGCAAATGAGAGCTGAGTTATCTGAAGGGGATCAAGCAATGACATATAATCATAACACTAAAAAAATGTTTGAGAGAATCAATTCTAAAGTAGTTGAAATTTACTCTAAAACAAGGCAACTAAAATAAGATGGAAAATAATTTCGATTTAAAGAAATTTTTACTGGAAAATAAACTTGCTTCGGAAGCAAAAGTAACCAGTCCGAAAGTACAGGAAGTTTACGATAAGCTGGTAGAAACTATTAATAAGATAGCTAAGACATTATCAGATGATGAAGCTTATGAACTTCATGAAAAATTAAAAAAGTTTTTTACTGGTGGAATTTTTAACGAAGGAGTTGAAAGAGGTGAATCTGGTCTGTATGTTACTGGAAGAACAAGAGAAGATAACACTAGAATAGCTCAAATGATAGAGGATATGGAGTTGCATGCTGAATGGAATGCACGTGAAGGGTATTGGTTTTTCGAAGAAGAAGAGGATATGTATGATGCATTAGAGAGAATAATTCAAAAAGGATTAGACGAGTACGGAATCAACGCACGTATTGAAGGTGTGTTTGATAATGAGCAAATGAGTGATTATATGACAAAAAGAATGAAAGACCGTTATTAAATTATAAGTCATGGCAAAAGTAAAAAATGCAGGTGGTAGTGTCAAAATAAACTTTGGCAAGAAAAAAGAAGGTAAAGCAAGAAAATCATTTAACAAACACGATAGAAGTGAAAGAAACTATCGCGGACAAGGAAGATAACTATTTATTAGTATGAAAAATATTCAAGCCCAGTATCAAGACCTTCTCGAAGGTAAAATGTCAAAAGCAAACTTCATGCGTAATGTTCGTATGCAGTTTCCTCAACATATTTCTTCTGTTTCTTCTTTTGAAGATTCTGTAAAAATACTAAAAGGAAAACGTATTCTTTCTGAAAATCAAATAAGTGAGTTATCACCGGCTCTGAGAAGAGCTGCTTACGATACTGCTAAAGCACAAATAGATCCGGATAATCCTTTAAGTGCAAATAGAAGAAGAAGCCAAGCAAGTACTTTCGGATACCAAATAGATCCTGGAATGAAGAAAAAGTTAGATTCTCTATTTGTCGGTACCGGTTATAAAGTAAAACTAGTAAAGACACCGACTGGAATGCATTTAGACTTGGTAGATGAGAGTGGAAAAACGGCTGTTGAACTTGAGATTTCAAAAGACACTTACAATATAAAACAAAAACATCTCATAGACGAGCCAATTATAAGGAAACTTGAAAGAGTTGTTAAATATATTCAGAGCAGTGGAGAATTAGGGGAAAGCTTAAACGAAGCTTTCAAAGATAGTACTAACAACGAACTTGCATCATACTTAGGAACTTTAAAAAATGAACTAAACGCAGAAAAAGATCCTAAAAAGAAAAAGCTTGTACAAAAAGATCTTGAAGACGTTAAAGCAGAACTTAAAAAGAGAAGAAAGGAAAAATCTGATAATTTAAACGAAGCTAAACAGCCGATTGGTGTTTACGGACATAATCCGAATGCCGAAATGGATGAATATAGGGGTATTGATTACGTAAACTACTACCAAGCCTACAAAGGCATTCAGTACGAACTTTCTAAAATGCCTGAAATCACTGATGAGAACTACATCAAGGCTAGAAAAAAAGTTGTTGCTAATATTTTAAAAGATCCGGATGCATACAAAGATTTACAGCTTGCTAACTTTAAGGCTGTAAAAGAAATGGATAAGGATTTAGAGATGAAAGATGTGAAGAAAGATAATTTGGTTGATAAGCCAAATGAAATGAAAGTTGTTAAGAAAGACGTTAAAGGAAATACAGAAGCTACTTTAGAAAAGAAAGAAGCTAAGAAGTCTAAAACTGCTAAGGTACCTGTAATGACTCAAGCACCTAAAGGTAGTTTGAAAGCTTTTGAAACTCCTGGCAAAGAGAAAGTAATGGCTCTTAAAGAGGCATATGAATTAGAAAAAAACCTAGATTCATTAAAATCAAATGCAACAGGTGCATTATCTGCTCATAAACTTTCGCATGGTGGAGATACTAAGAATAAGCCTGTAGCACTAAAAGCAATAGAAGATATTAAAAACGCTACTTCAGCAGTACAGATTTTTAATATTCTACATAAGACCGGACTTTTTGATAAAGTCGAAATTAAAGATATTTTAAAAAAACACGATACTAAGACTCCTTTTACAGTAGCAAACGAAACCAAAGTACAGTCTCTTAAAGAGCACATCCTTGACGAACTTATGCAACCTAACCTTGAACACGAACATATTAATGTAGGTTCACGCGTTAAAAAAAAAGGCCTTAAAGATTACGATGCTGCACAAGTAGGTAATGTCACTGGATTTGATGGTGATACTGCTACTGTGAAGTGGGATAATGATTCTGTTGAACACCTACAGATAAACGTTCTTACTAAAAAAGAAATACCACAGCTACCAGACGCAGCGGAGAGATGGGCTAAAATACCAGATAGCCCTTTTATGAAGAGACAAGAAGCAGAAGAAGTGAAAGAGAGTGAAGAAGATAAGAAAACTAGACTTAAAAGTTTAAAAGAAAAAATAGTAAAAGCTTTAGAAAAAGAAGGTTATGCAGTACAGACACAAGGAGGTCAGACTTTAAGCGCTGGTAAAAATACTTCACAAGGTATTACAACAGCACGGGATTTAGAAAGAGCAACTGGAGATCAACTTACAGTATTGGATACTAGGACTGGCCGAAAAACACAAGCATAATGGAGAAACAAGTTTTAATAGAGTATCTTTCTTTTCAACCTCTACCGCAACAACTTCGAGAGGCTAGGGTAAATCCACATGGAAAATTTTTAGTAGCCGGTAAAGTACAGGCTGCCGATAAACCAAACGCTAATAGACGTATTTACGATTACGATACTCTACGTAAACAAGTACAACTCTACATTGACGGACCTGTTACAGAAAGGAGAGCACTTGGTGAATTAGATCACCCAGAGTCTTCTGTTATTAACCTTAAGAACGTCTGTCATAATATTACAAGACTGTGGTGGGACGGTAAGGACTTGTACGGTGAATTTGAAATCTTAGACACTCCCTCTGGGAATATTTTAAAGCAATTATTCCTCAACGGTATTAACGTAGGAGTCTCTTCACGCGCTATGGGATCTGTAACACCAATAGGTGAAGGACTAGTTCAAGTTGAAGATGATTTAGAGTTAATCTGCTGGGATTTCGTATCAACTCCATCCACGTACGGTGCTTATGTAAAACCTATTGGAGGATTAAACGAATCTTACAGTCCACAAGAATCTGTAAGCAAACAGACCTCAATAAACAAGCTTATTTCAGATATTATTTGCACTCAGAGCGGCGTTTGCTGCATAAAGCAAAAGACATGAGACAACAACTTAACGAAGCAAAAAGACTGCAAGAACTTGCAGGGGTTGTTAATGAATATGAGCATAATTATCTTGAAGACCCTAACCCGGTAGACGATATACCATCAGTTAAGCTGGATATCGACGATAACGGTATGATGAAAATTGAACTAACAGCGTTTTTTCATACTTCTGGTAACGGTAAAGTACCTTTACTGAAAAATAACCCCGCTCTACAGGAGGTTGTTATGAAAGCAATTCAAATCGAATCACAAAAAGCTTTTAGAAAAGCTATTCACGGAGTGTTAGGAATTCCTTACGGACTTCCAGAGTAAAATAATTTTTACTGAAAATTAAAGTTTTCCGAAATTCTAATATATTTATGATCGTACACCATCCTAATATGGTGTCTGATTATTTATACCCCTTATATTGCCACTACTCTAATAGGCAATCCCCGAAACAAATTTAATGATGGAAAATCAGGAATTGTTCAAACAAGCAATCCTTGATGCAAAGGCTGTTCGTGAGACTGCAATGGCTGCAGCAAAAGCAACTCTCGCTGAGCATTTTGAGCCTTTCGTTAAGGAAACCATGGTTAAAACCCTATCCGAAGAAATGGAAGAAGAGGGTGCTGACATGGAAGAAGCTGAAATGCATGATGAAGCTATGCACGGCGCTGCTAAAATGCACGACGAAGCTATGCATTCTGATATGGATGAAGCAACTTTAGACGAAATTCTTGCCGAATTAGATGCTCTTTCCGAAGAAAACATTGAAGAAGGTCATGTACCTGAAGATGGATACGTAGGAAAAGCTACTGAAGGCGGAGATGGTTATGGTGAAAAAGCCAAGGTATCTCATGGCGATCACAAACTTCACGAAGCTGAAGAAGATGAAGAAAAGGAAAAGGAAGATGACGAAGCTGAAGAAGCTGGTCACGACCTTACCAAAGACATCGAAGCTGGTGGAGATGAGCAAGAAGTAGTAGACATTACCGTAGGAGACTTAAAAGACATCATTCGTGATGTATTTATGCAACTACAAGGCGGTGCTGATCTAGGTCCTGCTCTTGATGCCGATACCGATCTTGCTGCTGATTTAGGTGACGAAGAAGAAAGCGGTGAAATTTCACTTGATGAAATTCTTGCTGAACTTGAAGAAGAAAGTAAAGTAGAAGAAGGTGCTGCTGCTGGAGAAATTCCTGGCGGTCAGATTGATTCTAAAGCTGGTGATGTTTACAAAGTCGAAGAGATTAAAAAAGAACTTAACGAAGCCGTTAGGACTATCAAAGCTCTTAAGACTGAATTAAACGAAATTAACCTTTTTAGTGCAAAACTTCTTTACGCTAACAAAATCTTCAAAGCTAAGAATCTTTCTGAAGCTCAAAAGACAAAAGTTATCAACGCATTTGACAGGGCTGAGTCTGTAAAAGAAGTAGAAAATACTTACAGAACTTTGCTTGAGTCTATTAGCGCTGAAACTAAAAAGAACTCTTTAAAAGAGTCTGTAGGTTTTGCATCAAAACCAATTGGTTCAGCTCCAGCTAGGCCGATTGTAGAAGCTGATGCCTTCGTATCAAGGTGGCAGCAACTCGCTGGAATAAAATAATCTCTCAACATTAAACATTTTAAAATGTCAAATCTCGTACAATCACTTCTTGAAAGTGCTAACCCTTACCAAGATCAACTTGGTGTTAGCCAGAAGCTTGCTAAGAAGTGGACCAAGTCTGGTCTTCTCGAAGGTTTAAAAGATTACGACCGTAATAATATGGCCGTTATTCTTGAGAACCAAGCCAAGCAACTCGTAATGGAATCTTCTACCGTAGGCGGTAACGTAACTAACGGTGCTACTTTCACACCAGGTAATGGTGAGCAGTGGGCTGGAGTTGCACTTCCCCTCGTTCGTAAGATTTTCGGACAAATCGCTGCTAAAGAATTCGTTAGCGTTCAGCCAATGAATCTTCCTGCAGGGCTTGTTTTCTATCTTGACTTCCAGTATGGTAGCAGCATTCCTAAGCCTTTCGTAGCTGGTCAATCTGTTTACGGTACTCTTAACCAAACTCCAAACAGCGGTTTCGGTAACCTTGCTGAAGGTGGTCTTTATGGTCAAGGCCGTTACGGTTACTCTATCAACCAGTTTTCTGCTTCTGCAGGACTTACTGCTGCAACCGTTGCTGCTACTTTCCAAGAAGTAAACTTCAACTCTGCTTACTCTGCCTCTATCGTAGGTAGCACAATGATTAAAGTTCTTGTACCTACCGCTTCTCTATCTACTCCAGATTTGAACGGTATCCGTGCTTTCGAACTTTATTCTTCTCAATCAGCTGGAGCTGTTGTTAACCCATCTACCCAGATCAGCGACTTCACCTCTCTTTCTGGTGGTAGCATCGCTTTCTATATTAGTGGTTCTAACAAAGCTGCTGTTGATGCCGTAACTGGTTCAATCGTAGTTTGGTATAACAAGCAAACTAACTTCCAAACTCGTGGTGATTTCGAAGATGCTCCAACAGATAGCCCAGCTCCGTTCTCTAATCCGAACGCTGCTAGCTCTGCTTCTATCGTTATCCCTGAGATCAACGTTCAAATGAAATCTGAAACCATTTCTGCTAAAACTCGTAAGTTGAAAGCACAATGGACTCCAGAATTCGCACAAGACCTTAATGCTTACCACAGCCTTGACGCTGAAGCTGAATTGACTGGCATGCTTTCTGAGTACATCTCTCTTGAGATTGACCTCGAAATCCTTGACATGTTGATTGAGAATGCTCAAACTGTAGCTAACTGGTCTGCTCAGATTGGTAATCAAATCAACGCTGCTGGTAACGCTTATGTTTCCAACACCGCTGGTGCTTACTACAACCAAATGTCTTGGTTCCAAACTCTTGGAATTAAGCTTCAGGCTGTATCTAACAAGATCCACCAATTAACTCTCCGTGGCGGTGCAAACTTCCTTGTATGTTCTCCAACTGTAGCTACCATCCTCGAATCTATTCCTGGATTTGCAGCTGATACAGACGGTGCAGCAGACACTATGAAGTATGCATTCGGTGTACAAAAGATCGGTGCTCTTAACAGTCGTTACAAGGTTTACAAAAACCCTTACATGACTGAGAACACAATCTTGATGGGCTTCCGTGGTAACCAATTCCTAGAGTGTGGTGCCGTTTATGCTCCTTATGTACCATTGATCATGACTCCGTTGGTATACGATCCAAATACCTTCACTCCACGTAAAGGTATCATGACTCGTTACGCCAAGAAAATGATCCGTCCTGAGTACTATGGTAAGGTATACGTAAGTGACCTTCAGGTAGCTCAAGCTAGCTAATTATTAATTAGATAGTCATAATAAAGAACCAGCCCCGTAAGGCTGGTTTTTTTATTTGTATTTAGAAGATATTTATATTAAAATCAGTTTATGACCCCAACAGGAAACGGAAACAGAAGAAAACCGAAAAATCAAATAAAGTTTCAAGTTACGTTAAATGAAGAGCAAAAAGTAGCGAAATCTGTTATTTTAGAGAGTAAAATAACTGTTTTAAAAGGAGGAGCAGGATCTGGAAAATCAATGGTTGCCGCTCAAACAGCTTTAGATCTTTTATTTACGGACCGAGTAGAGAAGGTAATTTTAACAAGGCCAGCTGTTACAGCAGGAGAAGAGTTAGGATTTATGCCTGGAGATAAGGATGCTAAGTTAGCTCCTTATACTGCTGCAATCTACGATAATATGTACAGGTTGTATAATAAAGAGAAGATTGATAAAGAAATTCTAGAAGGTAGGATAGAAGTCATTCCAGTAGCTTTTATGAGAGGACGTAATCTAACAAAATGTTGCGTAGTAGTTGATGAAGGTCAGAATATATCGCATCGTCAGATGGAGTTAATACTAGGAAGACTATGTGAGGGTTCAAAGATGATTATCTGTGGAGATACCGCACAAATCGACTTAAAAGATAAGAAAGTATCAGGTTTTGGGTTTATTTGTAATAATTTAACAAACGTAAACGGTTTTTCAGTTGTGACTTTAAAAACTAATCACCGTGATCCAATTGTAGAAGAGATCTTAAAAGTCTACATTGACCACAGAGACTAATTAATATGGCAAATCCAATAATTTACGATGGTAGTCCAGGGCCTATATCAGGTAGTACCCCTTTCGGATTTTACGACAATGACGTACAGTACCAAGCAGACGGACCTAGAGTAGCTAATTACTGCGCTAGAAAATTAGGGTATCCGGTACTTGATGTAGAGTTAGACGATTTGAATATCTACGCTTGTTTTGAAGAGGCAGTATCAATTTATGCTGAAGAACTATACCAGTTAAAGATTAAGGATAATTATTTAACTTTAGAAGGTCAGCCTACTTCGTCTTTATTAAACAATACAGTCGTTTCTCCCAACCTTACTAATATGGTTAACATTTCTGAGACCTATGGACAGGTAGCAGGAGTGGGAGGGTTTGTAAGCTGGAGAAGCGGATCACTACCGTTAGTATCTGGACAACAAAACTATAACGTCTATAACTGGGCTACAGGATCTTTAGGTATGAGTCCAACAGATAGGATTGTAATTCAAAGAGTAATGTATCAAGCCCCTCCTGCGATCTATGGGTACGGATACGGTAGTTACTATCCTCAATTAGGAGGATCAGGAGCATGGCCTGGCGATTGGGGTGGATATGGCGGTATGGGATATGGCGGCAACAATAGTGTTACCTACTATCCTGTCTTCTGGGATATACAAAGGATTCAAGAGCTAGAAATGTCTAACGATGTCCGTCTCCCGGAGTGGAGTTTTGAACTAATAGGTACTAATCTAAGAGTAACTCCTGTACCGGTAGGTAACTACACTGACAACTACGGAGCGTATTTATCAATACAGTATGCATTTCAGTCTGACTTGATGAGTTTGACTGAAAATAGTCCTTATGGAGATAATCAAGGGCTGGTAGCCAATCCAAGTCTTGCACCTTACGGACTAATTACTTACTTAGATATCAACCAACCAGGTAAGCAGTGGATAAAAGAATACACAGCGGCATTGACTTCTGAACTTTTAGGTCTAATTCGTGGAAAATACCAGACTGTCCAGATTCCTGGAGCAGAGACTGTACTCAACTATGCAGACTTAATTAACCGAGGACAACAGATGCAGAAGGATTTGAGAGAGAAATTGAGGTTAGACTTTGAAGACATGTCAAGACAGAAGCAACTTGAGAGAAAACAGTCAGAAAACAACTCTCTCAGTGATACATTAAGTAACATACCATTGATGGTTTATATAGGGTAAACATGGCACTATTCGGTACAGTCAGAGATGCAATAATGCAGCTAGGAGTAGCTTCAGAATTTGTGAGTAATGTAGTTACCCAGCAGATTGGTTACTATAAAGTGATTTTAAACCAAACTCCGCCGAATGTATACGGTGAGGCTTTAGTAAAAGATTATATCGGTCCAATTCTTATAAACTGTTTAATTGTAAGAGGAGATTTTTCAACTATAACCGACAATAATTTCGGTCCAGACAGTAGGAGAGAGGTGGATTTTAGGTTTTTAAAGCAAGATTTAGAGTATGCTAATGTAGTACCTGAAACTGGAGACATTGTAATGTACAACGAATTGTACTATGAAGTAGATAATGTAAACGAGAATCAGTACTTCTTAGGAAAAAACCCTCAATATGCTTATTCTCAAGGATTAAACAACTTCGGTGCAAGTTTTTCAATTATATTAAACACTCACTTCACATCACCAGAAAGGTTAGGAATAACAAGACAGAGATTATAACATGGCACAAAAAGTTAGACCAAAGACACGAAAAGAGTTCATGGATAAACTCTATGTTCCAACTGATCCTCAGTACGGGAACCCTAATCTTACTTTCTCTGAACCGTTTAAACCAGGGCAACCAGAGTTTAATCGTGCCTACGAAACCGCTTATGAGCCGACAGGTGATAAGAAATTCTCTGTTGGCATAAAAGACATTGATGAGGCTATAATGTACTACTTTAATAACGTACTAAAGCTGACTGTCTTTCAAAATAATGCAACAGTGTTAGTCCCTGTCATCTACGGATCGCCTGAAAAATGGAAGTCTGTACAGCACGATGGGTATTACCGTGATGGGGCTGCAAGAATCATGTCTCCTTTGTTAATGTATAAGAGAACTTCAGTGGTTCAAAACCGTACTCTAGGTAATAAATTAGATGGTAATAAAGCCAGTAACGTACAGCTTTTTGAAAAAGCTTACTCTCGAAGAAATATTTACGATAATTTTAATGTTTTACGAGATCAAAAACCTCAAAAAGAGTATGCTGTAGTAGTTACTCCTGATTACGTAACAGTTAACTATAACTGTATTATCTGGACTAACTTTGTAGAGCAGATGGATAAACTAATTGAAGCAGTTAACTTTGCTTCCAATTCTTACTGGGGAGATCCTTCTGCTTTCCAATTTTTAGCTAAGATTGAAACTTTCAACGACTCACAAACTTACGAACAAGGAGAGGATAGGTTGGTAAGAACTGATTTTGAGTTAAGTCTGAACGGTTATCTGATTCCTGATTCGGTTAATGCTTATTTAGCACAGCTATCTGGAAAAACTTACAATTTGTGTAAAATAATTTTTAATACTGAACAAGTCTTATGAGTACTCTAAATAGTATTATAGAACAGATAAATGATTTAACCGGTTATCAATTAGCTACCGCAAGTTTTGTGTATACTGGTAGTGCTCCTGTAGGATCTACAGTTTATGTAGTCCCTCCTGTTATCACAAGTGGTACTATACCGACTACAGGCATTTACCCTGGAGGTATTATCGAAGCTCAACACTTACTTAGGATTATAAATGCTCTTAACGGAGTTAGTCCAAACCTTATTATAATGTCGGGAAGCTTACAAGTTACCGGCTCTGCTAACTTTTCATCAAGCCTTGTACTACCGTTTGTACCTGATCAAAACTTCATCGAATCTAATAGCGGATCTATGGAAGGAACTGGTACTGTTGACGGAGGATCTTTCTAAAGTTACTATTTATTAACAGCTTACATAAGCTTTGTGCAATAGTATATACTTTTTAAAGAGACCTATATATGGCAGTTAAAATAGAACTGAAACGGAGTTCTGTACCCGGAAAAAAACCGAATCTAAATCAATTAGACTTAGGTGAATTAGCAATAAATACGTACGACGGTAAGATTTTCTTTAAACAAGACGTATCTGGTGTCGAATCTATTGTTGAAGTCGCATCAACAAGCGGTAGTGTTGCAAGCGCCTCTTATGCTGCATACGCTGCCCAGGCAGGTACTGCTTCGCTTGCTCTCAATGCTAACACAGCCACCACCGCTTCACACGCTTTATTCGCTCAACAAGCTCAATCTGCTTCTTATTCTACAAACAGCTCCTTTGCTGTAAGTTCCTCTTATGCAACTTCTGCGTCTTATGTTTTATTCGCCGAACAAGCCCAATCTGCTTCTTACTCGGTAAGTAGTTCCTTTGCAGTAAGTTCTTCTTATGCAACTTCTGCATCTCATGCTCCAAGTTCTTTAACTGCCTCATATGCAATTTCAGCATCACATGCTGAGATGGCCGAAACAGCTTCCTCTGCCGACAATTTTAATGTAAGAGGGTTACTGACTGGATCTACCGCAACGTTTGCTAGTAGTATAACGGCAAGTAATGCTCTAATTCAAGGAACTATAACAGCACAGACTTTAGTAGTTCAAACTATCAGCTCTTCGGTAATTTATAGCTCAGGTTCAAACATATTTGGTGACGAACTAACCGACGTACAGCAGTTTACTGGATCAGTTACCATTACCGGATCTCTTACCGTAAACGGTCCTGCTACTTTCAACGGAAGTACTAATATAACCAATCTTACAGGATCTTTATTCGGTACTGCTAGCTGGGCAAATATTGCTATAAACGCTAATACAGCCTCAGTAGCTCCTGCCTATACTCTGACTTCTAGTTTTACTAATTTTACTGCCTCTTACTATACAGACTCTGGTTCTTTTAGTGGTAGTATTTCTAACTTAAGCTCTTCTTTCTTAGCCTTCAGTCAATCATATAATACAGGATCTTTTACAGGATCTTTTCAAGGGGATTTGATTGGTACAGCAAGCTATGCGATATCTGCTTCACACGCACCAAGTGCTTTAACAGCAAGCTATGCAATATCTGCTTCACAGGCAGACAATGCAAATACAGCGACAAGTTCTTCTTATTCTCTAAGTAGTTCTTATGCAGTAACTTCTTCTATTACTACACAGACCCGATTTACTGGTTCCTTTACAGGATCGTTTAATGGGGTATTTAGCGGCTCATTTAGCGGATCGGTAGCTAATATCAAAGGCACACCGACTTATGTAGCCTTGTTTGAAAGTAATAATACACTAGCAACTAGTTCTATCTTCCAATCAGGAGCCTATAGTGTAGTCATAAACCAAACTGCTAATACTACAGACCATCCAGAAGCACTATATGTATGGCAACCAAGTACCTCTTCTTTTAATGTAATTAGCGGTAAAGGTAACCTTAACAATTATCTACAGCTTAATATACAAAATACTAATCAAGGTGTTAATGCTTCTTCTGATGTAGTAGCTACAGCTAATAACGGCGATGAAAATTCGTTTTACATCGACATGGGTATTAACGGTGAGAATTTTAGTGGACCTATCGGAGGACCTAATGATGCATACCTTTACGCTACTGGAAATAATTTTCATGTCGGTAACGCTTCTACAAACGGCTCTCACTTAGGATTTTTTGTTGGCGGTAATGATGTCGAGGCAGACAATAAACTAACTCTTCGTCCTACCAATCAACACGACCTTACAGGTTCTTTAGAGATTAGCGGAAGTCTAACCGTACTCAAAGGCATTACAGGATCCCTGTACGGCACAGCAAGCTGGGCACAAAATAGTACCTCTGCTTCTTACGCTTTATCTTCCTCTTTTGCCTTAACTGCTTCTTATGCTTCTAATGTTCCGGAAACAGCTTCTTATGCCTTAACTGCATCTACAGCTATTAGTTCTTCCTACGCATTGAGCGGTTCTTATAGCTTGACAGCTACCAGTGCATCGCATGCTATAAGTGCAGATAACGTTATTAGCTCTTCATATTCATTAAGTAG
>Ga0222714_10002345_pt1 | contig 20153 bp, 31 predicted proteins | sample C33_3DmetaG_FD_165048 | JGI IMG/M metagenome (GOLD analysis project Ga0222714, IMG submission 165048) | Estuarine water microbial communities from San Francisco Bay, California, United States - C33_3D | ecosystem: Environmental > Aquatic > Marine > Unclassified | place: USA: California...
AAGATTGCTGCACCTTCGTCATAGGTGAGATACCACTTGCCTGCTTTGGATTGCTTCCATTGCAGATCGTTGCGACCACACCTCTTGCAAGTAACTGACTTTGACATACTGCCCTCCTCTTGAGCGTGGGGTGTTTCCCCATGCCTCAAATATAGGGAATACAGCAGAGGATTGCAAATCATTAAAACCCGTGCTGGCATAGGGTTTGGGAACAGCCCCACCCCGTACTAGGGGGCAGGGCTACTCAACCAAGCCTGTAGCGGAGAAGGAGAACACTGCAGGCGCAATCACCCTAGATGCTCTATTGCGTCTAGTCCACTGCCCAACACACGCATTGACTGCACCATTTCAACAGGCACACTCAACACACAATCAAACTGTTCATAACTATTCAACGATTGTGAAAGAACAATGTGATCAGGCTTCACCTCTGGCAACAAAATCCCACACGACACAACCACACACGGGTTGGTGTCAATCTCATCTTTCTCAATCCAAGTGTTCGTGTCAGCGTGCGCATCATGCCAAACGATTTCCACAAAGGTTGCCATACCTCACCAGCCTTCCTTCTTACGATCCAAACAGAACACTGGTGCTTGAATAGTTAGGTTGCGTTCAGGTGTAACAATCCCTAATGCTTGCTGTGGTGGTTCATGCCCGAAGCCCATCAACATTGCATATTCATCAAAGCCCTTCAACGATCCATTCACAACCATTGAAGGTGTGCTGATGTACTGATGCCAGTGACCAAGCCACAAGGTTTGAAATGATTTCCCTGTAACCATGTATCGTGCGTGTTTCCTTGCACGCATCCTCATAATCGGAGGATAAATGCCACCGATACCACCACCACCAGAAACCTGATCGCCGTGAGTGATCAGATGCCCATAATCGTAAATCTGCACCAGCGCATCAGCACTCTCTGGAATGGTGAATGTCACCCGTTTATCTTTCACAAAACTGCGTTCCACCATCTTTGCCAGCAACCAATCAAAGTTGGTTTTCACACGCTGCTTCATTCTTGGCTTGCGTGTAGTTCTGCCGTGATTACCAACAACAGAAACCACATGACATTTCTTGAACTCTGTTGCAAGAAGTTCAACTGCAGCAGATACCTGTTCAGCCCAGAACAGCAGTGAGCCAATCATGGTGTCCTCATTGGTTAGTGCTAACTCCTCGTGGATATCGCCACTGAAAATATCGCCACCCAATATCAGAACCACACCGTCATAGTTGATGCCTGACAAATAGTGGCGTGCCATTTTGATCACATTCTGTGTCCACTTTTCTAGGCGCAGCATTGCAATCTCACGGTTGTATGCGTTCAACCCTTCCATCTCATCAGGATTAACTACCTCGTCAAAGTGGGTATCAGACAGCATCACAACAAGGGTTGCTGCGTGCGCTTTCGGTTTCGCTGGTGCAAGCCACACAGGGGGCTGCACACTCAAACCGTTCACCTGATCCACCACAGACAAAGCCCGTTCCAGTTCATCCAGTTTAGTTTGCAGACGCACATTCTGATTGGCGTAACTGTCACGCTGCTTGCGCAGGCGCAACAACTCACCGTTGTTCTCTACCTCTAACGCCTCATTGATTTGATCGCCTAAGCCCATCAGACACCTTCCCTGTTTCGCCACCGCAGGATTGCCGTGCGTGAAATATCGCAACCATTTTCCTTAAGTACCTGTGAGATGACTGACGCTGAGATTGTTGGGTTACGCAAAGCGCCCACCAAGTCCTCTCTGTCCTCTCCTTGCATTGATTGAATCGCCAAATCAACTGTTGATTTTAACCCACCGCCGTTAACTGGCGTTTCCTCTATCTGCTTGAGCAGTTTTCCCATAGTCACCTTCTCTGTGATCTTGAATGTGTGCTTCTAACTTGTCATCCACCTTGTTCAAACCCTTGTAAATCATTCGCAGTTGCATCTGCACAACAGCATGATCCTCACGGTTCTCCCGTCTGGCTTCCTTCGTTTCCTTCTTAAATGATTGCATGAAACCAACCACAATGCCACCAAGCGTTGTGATGCAGGCAACAACTATGGCAGCAGAACTGGCATCCATTTATGCACCAACAATTACCTTTGCTGGTGGGTTCTGTGCAAAGACAGCCTTGATCTGTTCAGATGATTTCTTGCCATCAACTTCCACATGAAACCAATCCCCCGTAGGTGCGCCCGAAACAGTTGGTTTATCGTATTTCAACCATGCCATGTCACGATCACACTTGGCTGCCCTTCCGTGTGGCGCAGGGAAGTAGTCAATGATCATTTCAATTCCTAAAGCGTCAGCGTGCTTGATCAGATATTCCATTGCTTCTGTCGCATACTTGCGACCACCCTTAGCAACACCACGCTTACCATCACTCATGTTGCGGAAAGAAATATCAACAGCCCTGCCCGTTGCGTGAACACTCAACGATTCTTTCCCCTTCATGTTTCTCACACCAAATGATCCGTTTGACCAGAGCGCAGGATTGTAAGCCTTCACAAGTTCTTTGATCAACGCAGTCAGTTGTGGATGCTCACCTGCAGCAACACCATCTTTGTTCCCTGTGTACGGGCGTTTCATTTGACAACCTTCTTTGCAACCTTCTTTGCTGCGATCTTTGCAGGTGTTGCACCAAACGCTGCATCAATTTCATCAGCAGTAAGTTTCCCATCCACACTTGCACGGGCTAACGATTCAACAACCTTGAACACTGATACTGCACCAGCAAGCGCAGCAGCCTTCCAAATCTCTAGTTCAGGTGCGATAACAGATGCACCTGTGATTACACCCAACGCATTAGTAAGAAATAACGCAACAATTCTGCCTGCGACATCTTGAGCCTTTTTCATTCTGGATCGCCTTTCCTCAACATTGTTGCCATGAAGTGTACTAGCACCGTCAGGCAGGTGATCCACAAAGCCTGTCGCAAGGTTGTTCCTGACAAAGTAAGCAGCACTAAACCCGTTCCAGCCCACACCCAAGCGTTCTCAATCAGGTAATCATGTATTCGTTTCATGTACGCCTCACAGGTGCAGGTGACGGTAGAGCAACCAGAATTGTAGTGCCTGCAATAATCGTGCGCCTCACAGCAACATTCACATTTGAGCCAAGTGGAACATATGCGCTGAAACCGTCATTGCCGAAAATGTTTAGCGTTTCCTCAAACGCCTCTTTCACTTCTGCAGGAACATCAGGATCATTCATTGAGTCAGCAATAACTGCAGCCATTGACTCCGATAGTTGTGCTGGTTCAATCTGCTCAAACAGTTGTTGCGCTTGATCACCTGTGATTGCTGTTAGAACTTCAACTGCAGCAACCAGTTGTTCTGCCTGATCTGATGTGATCTCACTGGCAAGAATTGTGTCCACAATTTCAGCAACCTGATCTGGTGCTGCTTCTGATAACGCTGTTAGGGCTTCCATAAATTGTTCCTGTGTCAAAGGCTGATCAGTTTCAGGGGGTACATAGACACTGGTTGTGGTTTCTGGTGCGCTAGAAACGCTTACAGGGGGCAATGAGGGGATTGTGGTGGCAGGGATAGTTGTGCTTGTAGCCTGTGGGGATGTGGTCAGCGTTGTTTCTGGTATTGGTTCTTGCGTGGTTGTTGTGGCTGGTATTGAAGTGGTTACCACGATTTCTGCAACAGGTTGAGGATCGGTTGGAATAGATGAGGTTGTTTGGGGCAATGTTGTTGTTGTTTGTGATACTGCCGTTGTGGTTGGCTGGTAAATAGATGTTGTGGTGGTGCTTGTTGGGATCACCGTTGTTGTGGCACTTGGTTCTGTTGTTGTTGTCTCAATGGTGGAAGTTGTCGCAGAAGGCAACGGTTCAGAAGTAAAGAACTCAGGTTGCACAATCGCCCAACCCGTGTTGTCAATGTTCCATGCAAGCATGAAGCAAGTTCCACCACCGTTCTCATAAAACCACGCATCCAAAACTTGTGTGCCTGCAGCAATATCAATCAGCCCTGTTTCAGTTGCGCTGCATCCCTGATCCTGCCAAACACCAAACTCATCTGTGCCGATCTTGACCGTGCCACCATCATCAGATGCAACCCAAAACTCAATGGTGTCGTGTTCAGGTATCTGAATGAAGCCCGTGTAATGCAACATGAATGAATCCCAACCGCACTCACCAAACAAGTTCTGTTCATAATCAAATGTCACATTGATAAACGGTTCAATACTGCTACCGCATAAAGGGTAAGCAAGATCAGATTTGGTTGGTGGTATCTCCGTGATCTGATATCCACGAACTAGCAGACCAACTTGTGATGCCTGTGCAGGCTGTGGTGCAAATAAAGCGAACAGTGCTACAGGGAGAAAGATCAGCCAACGAGAACTTCTACCCATGACAGTTCGCTTTCATTCCACATCCATCCGCCTTCAGGCTTCGGGGTAGGTGCTTGCCAGTCATGGTTGCTATCTAAAGTCCAAGAAGGAAAAGGTTGTGGCGCAACAAACACATCAGCATCCGCATCATAAGTGAAACCGATACCTGCGTACTGTTTGCGAATGTTGTTGTTGTAACTGGTCTGCACATATATTTCACTGAACTCTTTGCGCCATTCAGCGTAAGTGGTTTCATATTCATCACCAACAACAATCACATTGATAACGATGTTGTTCTCATCTAGTTGTGCGAAGTGTGCCATATCAGTTGAACCTTATTGTTCCGCTTGCTGACGCTGTTATTGAATAAACACGGAATCCTGCACGGGTTGGTTCTGTGTATGTCAAGTTTGTAAGTGTTGCTGCAGGAAATGTGTCAGGGTACGCAATGATTACAATGCCTGAACTGCCGTTTGTGCCAGTTACCCCGAATCCACCTGCTGCGAAGTACCAACCACCACTACCACCTGAGCCGATAGCACCTGAACCTGTTGAACCGTTACTGCCAGCACTTGAATACGCACCACCACCACCGCCACCAGCGTAATAAGTTGATGTGCCTGTTATTGATGACAGCGCCCCAATGCCACCATTGCCACCTGAGAAACCAGCGCCCCCACCTACTGCCCCTGCACCACCACCACCACCACCTGAACGGTATGTTGCGGTGTCTGTCGAACCTAGACCGCCACCAAATCCTTCAACTGGAGAATATCCACCAGAGTTGCCTGTGCCTGCAGTTGGTGAACCGTTGCCTCCAGAAGCACCACCGCCTGACCCACCAGCAAGACCATTACCAGAACCACCACCGCCACCGCCACTTGCGGTAATGCTTGAAAATACAGAGTTTGCACCATTGGTTCCAGCAGAACCAGAAGATGCTGTACCACCACCGCCGATTGTTACCGCATAGGAAACACCAGTAGTAACAGCAAACGCAGTATTGCTTCGGAATCCTCCTGCACCACCACCACCACCACCAAATTGAGGACCACCTCCACCGCCACCAGCGACAACAAGCAATTCAACTGATGATAGTCCTGTTACACCGCCACCAGACCAATAATCATTGACTTGATTAGTGTTGCCTCTGCGTGAACGCAAACCTAACGCACCACCACTAATCGCTTTACCACCCGATAACGCACGATCAAACTTTGGCATAGATCACCTATGCAGTGATTCGGTTCACATAACCTGAAAGACAAATCACATTCGCTGTCGCTGCAAAAGCACGAACAACAAGTGCTGAAGCGTTGCCTTTGATAAGCAAACCTGCAACGATCAAATACAAACCGTTTTCAGCCTTCACCGTGTATTCAATATGATCATCAGGTGACGCAACACCACCCCACTCAATAGTAAGTTTCACATCAGATGCAGAAGTGTTTACCGCATACAACCAAATCTCATCAAGTGTTGTGGTGGTGGTTGAACCAGTGTGGATCAAAGTTCCTGCTGTTGCGGTTTGCGCAACCTTGATCTGTTTTCCATCTGTTGAACCGCTAAGGATTTGTTTGCTGAATGTTGCCATGATTTTCCTTTACCCGAATACTTGCGAACTTAGAACAAACTGATCATCCTCACCAAGCGCAGCCCACGCTGTGCCAGTGTAATAAAGCAAACTGTTTGCATCAGAAATATAACAAATCATTCCCTCAGCAAGTGTTGGTTCACCCGCACCACCAAACGCTGCATCACGGGCTGCTGTACTAGCGAACACCATCACAGCCTGATCCATCAAATAGGTATTGACCTGTGCAGCAGTGAGAACAGCCCCACTGGTAAAGAGTTTTGCGCCTGCGCCTGCCATAGTGCCTCCTAGTGTAACACTCTAAGTTAGAGCGTTTGTAGAGTCCATCACGCCAAATGTTGCATCATCCAGCGTGAAAGGATAAACCAGATCAGCAACAGCAAGCCCGAACTCAACCGTGTGTGAACTAGGTGTGATCACATGACGGATGTTCTCAATGCTGTATTCCTTCGTGACACTTGCTGGTGTTCCCGTTGGATAGGTGCGTGTGATGCTCACAACATCAGCGATCTCCAGCCCTGTCAAAGTTCCCTGATTCCCCACAGTCAAAGGATTGTAAATGGTCTGCAGTTTGTCAAACCTGTACTCAGGCAACTTGTACCTGTCCAACAGATCGGTTGCCAATGTCAAGGCTGCAGCATCATCAACCAACAACAACCCTGAAAGATTGAGCGTTGAAATCCCGTATTCGGTTTGTGATGCAACATCATTAACTGTTTGATCTGTTCCACCTTCAACCGTACACACCACCTTGTTGTATAGGAACTCTTGACCGTACATAACTGAAAGGCTGGTGTATGGAATGTTTGTTCCAGTATCAGTGAAGTATGCGCTAGGCGTTGAAAATGAGGCTGCAATACGATCCGTGAAAGTTAGATCACCGTTCGCTGCAACAAAGAAATATCCTTGTTCACTGGTGGCAACAGACTGCAGATAGGTGAGGATGTTTGTGTTTGCACCAATCTCAAATGTTGCACCACCACCCAAAGTTGCTGAACCAGCATCAATATCCCTAGTTGCAGGGTAATTCACTTCAGGGAGATCAAGGATTGTGGAAACCCGTGTACCAGACAACTCTTGTGTTGGTGTTAGTGGATTCTCTGTGAATGTGTTTGCGAGCAGCACAAAGTCATCTGATGCTGTGATAGTCACATAACTATTTTCTGTTGTGGCATCAGGGTTGTTTGGTTCGTAGGAAACATCAATATCTGTGATACGCCCTGTGAATAATGCAACCCCGTCAGAGAACACCGACACCTTTCGGCGTGGTGCAACACCAGAAACACCAAGCGTGCTGTTCCAATATGGTGAACTCTCGTTGATTGGGTCAAACCTGCGATCACGGTTCAACAAGCGCACACTGAAAGTTCCTGCGTTGAAGTTCTGCAACTGATCAGACCTACCTCGTGAAATAGATATTTCCTGCGCATAAGCAGAAACATCATCACCAATCAAAGTGCCATCAAGGTAATCCTCATCAAGCACACCAAGCACAGCGTCATCAAGCGTGAACGGGTTTACAGGGAAACCCAACTCCATGAAAATCTGTACATCCTCACCCCATGCCATTGTGGTCATGTCAAGCAACCTTCAACGGTAACGCACCATTCCTGCGCTGATACCTAGTAAGCACATCAACAATCTCATCACCAAGTTTCGCTGGATCAGTACCCATACCAGCATTGATTGTGAGATTGACTGTCATACCTGACTGCAAACGATCAAGAGGAATGACCGCCTCTGCGCCAGCCTCACCGATAAGCGCACGGGTTGGTTGCGTCACAATTCCACCAGTTGCAAACGGCGTGTAACGGCGCAACGCTAATTCATCAGACTGACCTTGTGAAAGAACACCACGAGCAACCGCACCCATTTCAGCAACACCACGACCAATACCAGTTGTGGCTGCAAAAGGTGAACCATACCGTGCCTCTGCTGCAGCACCACCTGCACCACCAACCCGTGCCTTGCGTGCTTTTTCCTCAGCCTCAATCAAACGCTCAACTGCTTCAGTCTGGCGTTCAATCGCCTCAGTAACAGCATTTTCCGCTTCTGCCTGCGCCTTCTTAGCGTCATTCAACCGATCCAACGCTTCTGTATATGCGTCACTGCCTTCCTTCGCACCGTTGATTGCTTCATTCAACAATGTCTCAGCCTCAGCAAGCGCATCAGTTGCCTCAACCTGTGCATCTGTTGCATCCTTCACAGACAACTTGGATTCAGCCAAAGCAATCTCAGCCTCACGAATAGCCTGCGGAGATGATTCAGGATCAAGGCGAACTGCAGCCAACTCTTGTTCAGCCTTAGTAACAGCGAACACAGAAGTTTCCACATCATAACCAGCACGCTCAACAGCATCCTGCGCTTTGCGCAAAGCCAACTGACGATCCTTAGCCTGCTTACTGTTTGCACCATAACCTGCAACCACCTGATTGAAATATGCTTGCGCATCAGTCAGTTTGGTGGTTGCTTCAGCAAGGCTGGTGCGTGACTTCATCAACGACTTATCTGCATCACGGGCAGACTTCTGTGCAGAACTCATACCCTTCAACGCATCAATGTACTTTTCAAGTTTTTGTTTAGCAGTTTCAACAGCCTTCGCAGCACCACCGCTTCCAGCACCGTTATCGCCTGCAGCAGCCTCAGCAAGTTTTTTCATCTGCTTGATTGTTTCATTAACGCCACCTTCTTTTGCACGCATACCACCAGCAGCCTCAGCAACGCTTCCAATCTTTTTGCGTGCGTTATCCGCAGCAGAACCAATACGCCCAAACTCAACCTCACCAATCTTGCCAATCTCAGTAAGCCCTGCACCAAAGAAGTTGGCAGCCTTGATCAGCAGGTTGATTCCCGTGATGATCCCGTTGATAACAAAAATCCAAGCGTTCAACCAGTTCTCGATAATTCCAATAATGAAGTTAATGACAGAGTTGATCACCTTGCGAACAATCTCAAACTTCATATAAAGCGCAACTGCTGCAACAGCCAAAGCAATCACAGCAGCAATCACAATCCCAATAGGGTTAGATAGCAACGCCACATTAAACAAGTTCTGTGAAATAGTTGCAGCAATAGTGACCAGTTTCAACGCAACAAACGCTGCAGTCAAAGCAAGAATGGTGTTCCCAAATGCACCCATGTTGGTAGTCAGGCTCACAAAGTCACCTGCCAGCATTTTGATTCCAGCCCCCAAACCTTTCTCACCAATAACATTGGCAAGATTGGTCAGATATGGCACAACCTTGTTGGTCACAAAGTCTGCAAACTTCTCTATATGTGGGATGAGCATTGCACCAAACTCCTCAGCCACATTCCCCACAGCAACTTTCATGCGATCAAAACCAGTGGCAGTTGCAGCAGCCGTGCCACCAACCTGTGCTTCAACTTCAGCAAGAATGATTTTCTGCGCACCCAACACATCACCAGATTCAACAAGCGTTTTGATTTGTGCCTTCTGCTGGTCTGTGAAGTTGATGCCTGCACGGTTCAGGGCTGTAATGCCCTTCACAGGGTTGCTCAATGCCTTACCAAGTTGCATTGCTGCAGCGTCAGCAGAACCAAACACATTGCCTAAATCCTGTGCAGCAATAACAGCACGATCAAACACATTGTTGTTCTCACCTGTTTGATTCTGGATCTGCTTGAAAGTAAGCAACAAGTTCGCAGACTTCTGAATTAACTCATCATCCACGCCAATCTGCATAGCAAGTTTATTTGACAGGTTGCTGACCTGTGATGCCGTGATACCTGCAGCCCCACCCGTAGCCTTAATGATCGCTTCAGTTTGTGCCATAACCTTCTGCGATTCATACGCTGCAGAGGCAAGTTTGAAACCAATAGCACCAGCAGCAACACCAACGGCTGCACCAATCTTGGCAATGTTCTTTATCCCGTTAGTGACAGCCTTATCAAGAGTCTTGAGAGAGAAAGTAGCCTTTTCGCCACTGCCCTCAATTTTCTGAAAATCCTTGATTGCTTTGTTGATGCCCTTGCTGTCAAAGGTACTGACTATGTTTACGCCAACTGCCATAGGGTTATCCGTTCAATCGTTTCTGCACTTCACCATCAATCTTGCGAATAGAAACTTCAACAGCCTTTTCAATCAACGGCAAGTGCTTTTCAGTTGCAGGATACATTACACGGGAACGATATTTGCCCTGTTTAGTTTTCACTCTCAAATGCTTATCAAGGTTGGCAACAAACTTCTGACCTGCTGAAGCACCAGAACCACGCCCTGCACCAATGTTTGAACCTGCTGTGTCATACACCTGACCACCAGCATCAGATTGTTGCAATCGGATCAGACCATGCTGACCGACACCAGTTGGCTTCTTAGTGGATACAGCAACACGCACCTTGTTCTTTGCAGCAGAACCATTGTATTCAGGCAACCGTGCCTTGCCTTTACGCCCACCAGAAGTGTGCCAGTTCAGCAACGGTTCAGCAGGGAACTCACGCCCCACAGCGTCAGCAGCAGGTTTGGCAGATAGTTTCAGATCCTTCTCAATGGTCACATACGCTTGACGCTCATATTTGCGCAACTCTGCAAGCGTTTCACGCACACCATAAACATCAACTTTGATTCCCATAGTGTGCTGATACTACTACCGTCTGCGATTAGCACGCTCTGCCTTCTTGTTTAGATAGTCCAGCATGGCTTGCAACATCACATTGCTTTCAGACAACAGTGCGCTAGGCGCAATCCCTGTCTCGCAGGCTAAAAAGGCAACGATCCAATGAGCAGAATCGTCACCTAATCGGCTTTTGGGGTTTCAACTTCCTCACGGATTTCAACCGTAACAACCGTGTTGATCCAATCAGGATCAAACTTCAGGCTGGTTTTGCGTGTGCGTGTCTCACTATGCCAAGCCAACCATGCCAGATCTGTTAGACGGATCTCTGTTTCAAAGCGTGCAACGCTGCGTGACCATGTGCGTTCAAACGCAACGAAGTCAGCAAACACAGCATCAACATCAGACTTTGTGCCGTCATTGAACTCAACCATCAAAGCAATTTTCATTGCAGTCTCCTTCTAATTGTTTTTGTTGTTTAGTTAGGCAACAGCCTTGACAAGTGTTCCACCAGTAAAGGTCAATGAAGTCATTGCAAGTTCACCAACGGTTGCAGAGATCGGAGTGTGACTGGATAGATACGCCCCACTAATTGTGTAACTTGGATTCGTTGCACTGACAGCACCCGAAGTTGGTTTGAACACAAGCGTTGTTGTTGTGCCTACAAGTGGGAAAATGGTTGCTTCAGTTTTCGTTGCAGCAAAGTCCTGCATGATATCTACAGTAACGCTGTTGTTCTGCAAGCCACCAACAAATGAACGGTTGCCACCAAAAGAAGTGGTTTCAACTGCTTCAATTTCGTAGTTGATTTCAACATTGTTTGACAATGAACTGAGATCAACAGCGTTGATTGTGATTGAAGCATTTGTGAGAACTATTGCAGCCATGATTATTTTTCCTGTTCGCTTGTAACTGACTTTGAAACTTTTGCATTGACTTCAGCGAGATGACCGCCTTCAACCAACGCCTCAATGTTACACCCATCCAATGCTGTGCTGTCCAGCACTTCACCCTGCTTACCTAAAGCAAAGTTGTCGCTTACTACTTTGTAACTTGCCATGTGATGTTTCCTATCCGTGAACTTCAACTTGCATTTGAATAACTAAAAACTGCGCACCACCAGCATCAAGACTGGTTATGTCTGCACCTGAGCGTACTATCAAAGTTGAACACACGCCACCAAGCGTGGGATCTGCCTCAATCGCTGCACGCACACTCTTAGCACCAGAATAAGAAAGATAATCATCAAGGGCTGCGTGCGCTGTGCGATCTAACCAACGACCAACAACCACATACACAGTCCAGTTCATAACCACATCACCACCTGAATAGGCTCTGTGATAATCAATGCTGTTCAGTTGTGGATACCCAAACGGAGGGTTTTCTTGTTCAGGCTGATAGTTGAATGTGCGCAAACCAGAAATGGTTGCCAGCCGTGTCTGCAGCCCTGTGGCAACTTGCGAAACGGTTGCTGGCATCAGATAGCCCCAAAGACCACATACTGATTGAGCAGGTCACGCACATCAGGATCAACAGCCCGAACCTGCAACGCCATATCAGCGAACCCAACAACACCAAGCGCAGCGTTCAATCTGGCAAACTGGCGCATAGCAAGCAGAACGCAAGCCTGCGACACATCAGCAGGCACAGCATCCCAACCCCAAAGCCCTGTCACCTGACAGGTAGGGAAAGATGGAACTGTGAACAACGGGAATGTTGCACCTCCAACCATACGGGCATGAACATAGGGGTAGCCACGAAGTGAAGCATCAGTTGGTTCAAGAATGTAATCAACACCCTGCGTCAGCGTGGTTGCATAAGTTCCATTTGCTGCTGAATCAATCTTGATCGTCACAGTTGCGTTTGCTAAATCCTCTGGCATACGCAACAGATATTCGTTGATTGGGTAGATGTTGATTGCTGTTGATGCTGTCTTGTAAAAGAACCTGCCACAATAACCATCAATGCGCCTAGACGCAGACTCAATAGCCTTCTCAAGAAGCCCATCATCCACATTGTCTGTCAGCCGTAGCGCAGACTTAACCTCAGCAAGCGTGCAATAACCATTCACGATTGCCATGAGTTATGCCTTGCGCTTAGGTGCAGCCTTGCGTGTAGCACGCTCTGCTACAGGTTCAACAGCAGCCGTTTCAACTTCAACAACCTTGCTCTTGTATCCCAATTGGGCAAGTGCATCATCACAGGCTTTGACACGATCCTTCAAACCTCTGCGCACATAGCCTTCACGCTCAACAAGTAGGGCTTCAATTTGTTTGTTCATGTTGCAAATCATACACAATAGAAAAAGAAAGACCGCCAACACAGTGAAAAGTGTTGGCGGTCTTTCGGCTCTAATCCGAAATGTTGTGTATCGGCTTTAGAAGGTTGGTGTTACCAAGCCCGTTCCGTTGATCTGCGCCCAAGCATTTGGGTAACGGTTTGCAGTGAACGCTGCATATCCGTACACAATCATTTGAACATCAAGTTCAGCACCCTTTGGTTGCTCAAAGCGCAACATCATTGGTTCACCAGCACCTTGTTCCCACAGGTGAAGTTCCTGTGCGTTACCAATGTAGATGGTGTCTTGGTTCGTGCCTGCACCTTGTGCAACAGAAACAGTTGCATCAGTTACTACTGGCAGACCAGCAATGCTGTAACCAGAGTTTCCGTACTGAACTGATCCTGAACCAAATGCAACTGGGTTCATTGCAACTGGAGTTGGTACAGCCAATGGTCGGTTGCTTGAGTCAAGTGCTGCAAGAATCCAAGCCAAACGGCGTGGGTGCATCACGATCACATTCGGACCACCAAAGAAAGTGGTCTGAACCTTCTGAATTGCATCCAAGAGTTTTGGATAAAGTTCAGCAACTGTTGGTGATGCGTCAGTGTAAGTGACTGACTGTCCTGCTGATGCAAGAAGTTCAGCAACTACTGCTGTGTTCAATGAAGTGTGGTATGCGGAAACAAGATCAGCCATTACGAGGCTGTCAATTCCCGTGCCACGCTCAAGTGCCTGACGGCTCACATTCTGCTGACCTGCATAGGTGTTTACCGAAATGTCCAACTTGGTGTCATCCATGTTGGTTTCGGAAACTGCTGCGCCTTCAGTTTGTGCTGCAACAGATGAACCAGTGGTTACTTTGCTGATGCTCAGGGTCAGACCTGCTGCTGGCAACTGATGCTTGCGAGCAATGTCTGCTGTTGGGCGACCTGCACGGGCATATGGTGCTGCCAAGTCGGTAAGGAATTGTGGAACAACCAAGCCAGCGAAGTTTGCGCTGGTCACATCACGGCGTTCAATCTTTTCCTCGTTCATGTGACGGGCAAGACGATCTTTCGCAGCGAAGTCGTTGTTGAACTGTGCAGCGTAAGCGTCAGCAATAAATGATGCTTCACCGTTTGGTGAGTAGGTGCGAGCCTCAGACTTAACTACGGCTGGTGCAACTGCTGCATCAAACTTCTTTTCCTTGCGGAGTTCTGCAGCCTCAGCCGAACGCTTTTCAAGTTCGCTGTGGGTTGCAATCTGCTCATCCAATGAACGAACCTCATCAAGTGCTGCAACAATTTCTGCATCTTGCTCTGGTGAAAGTTCACGGGCTTCTGCCTGTGCTGCTGCAACAATGGCATCTGCCTTTGCAAGCGCAGCATCACGCTTTTCAATAAGTGATTTACTAAATGACATAATGACCTCCAAGATCATCTGATTTGAATGTGTGTTTTCCTTTCAGTGTTAGGAGGTCAGTGACAAATACTGTCGGCTGTCTAACGGCTGCGAAGTTTCTGCAAAGCAACCTGATTCTTACGCAGGCTCAATGTAGAAACTGGTGCAACAATAACAGCCTCATTGCGCTTGCGCAACTCAGCCACCGTCTGCTCATAAGCAGGGAAGGTCACAACGCTCACATCAAACAACTGCACTTCACGCAACTCACGCACAGAGCGATCATTGTTCCAGTTGTCTTTGATTGTGCGGAAAGCAAAACTCATCTGCGACAGATCGCCACGCTTCATTGCAGACATGATCCGTGCAGCATCAGGGTTCATTGGATCTAGTTCAGCCTCAACACGCAAACCACGCTCATCCTCCTCAAGCGCAAGAGTGCCAGACTTAGAACGAGCCAACGGCACGCCTTCATGGTCAATCAACAAACGCACATCAGCACCATCATTCAATGTCTTGCTGAACGCACCACGCTTCACAAACTCTGTGAACCCCATATATTCAGAAGGTGAATCCCACACGGCTGCATAACCAACAAGTGTTTTGCCTTCGTTCTCTGCACGAACCTCAAGATTGGAATACGCAATGCTGCGCTTCTCATCAATTTCAGTTGCTACCCATTGCACAAGTTCGCTCATAATTTTCCACCTTACTATTCAGAATCTAATCTTTCCACAATACGATTTGCATATTCTTGCGCACGGCGTGCTGAAGCCTTAGTTGCCCCACCACCCCACAACAACATTGCAACCAAACCTGCTGTGATCTCATCACCCTGAACAGCATCCAGATCGTCAATGTGTCGTGCAATCCACGCACCAATCTTGCGCCACTTTGCTTCTGTTATCTGACCTGCAGCCATTTTGCGTGCATCCTCAACTGTCTGTGGCACAAGCCCATCACCAGACAAACCTTGTTCATGCAACGCCAGACCACGCTTCGCTGAGGCACGCATGAACGCTGGTGCAGAAAGATCAACTGCACGCAACTCTGCTTCCTCAACTAATTCCTCTGGTTCACCTTCCATCTCATCCTCATCATCCATCTCCTCAGATTCATAGGATGACTTAGCCTGCATCAGCAACATAATTGCTGAATCAATGAACGCAACCATTTCCTCATTGCGTTTGCTCATCTTGCGTTGCCCAACTTCACCTGCAGGTTCTAAACCTTCAGCCAACGACTGTGCCACCATACGATCAATGGCATCTTGTTTTGTCTCGTAACAGTCCAGTGTGGTTGCTGATCCATCTGCTTCAATCTTTACTGCAGCCCAATTAGAACAATCGGATTGGTTCACTGATATCCCGTAAGGCATGATCAGTCCGAATCAATCGTAATAATGCGGATTGTTTCTGTTACACCTGATGCACAGATACCCCACAGCCCGTCACCAACACCAAGCCCACCCTGCACAGGTGCGCTGTGCTTCACGATAGGGAAACCTTGTGCAGCAGTCACATCTGCGCCACCAACATAAACAGTGTTGTTGCCTTCAATCTGCACATACACAGGGCGATTGATGTTGTCCACTGGAACAAGGTTCACAACCGTATCTGAAACAACTACTTTGTACGCTTTCATCTTTTACCTTTCAGGTGGTATTGCATCAGTGCCGATAGTTGGCAAATCCCCACCTTCAACACCAGCAACAACTGTTCCAGCCAAGCCCATAACAAACTGATCTCCACCCTCATACGGTTCACGGTTCTCAATCTCACGAGCCTCATTAGGTGTCATAGTGCCGTTCATGATCTGCTTCTGTTGTGCGTTCACACGGGTCATCAGGTCTGCACGCAAAAACTCCTCTGGATTGAAACGCACAGATTGTGGGCGTGGCAACATTTCGCTGAACGCTGATTCCAAACGGCGAACCCAACCAAGCAGTGTGTACTTGAAAAACGCTGAACCCAACGCCTCAATGTTTTGGTAGGTCTGTGAATCGCCACCTGTGCCAATGATCAGGTGCAATGGGATACGGTACACACGAGCGATATCACGAATGATTGATTCTTTGTGTTCCAGCATTTGCATATCTGCTGCACTTGTTGTGATGCTGCGCCACTTCAAACCGCCTTGCAACACGGCAGGCTTCCTGTGTTTGTAATGTGACTCAACCCAATTGTCACGGATCTGGCGTGCCTGATCAGTTGTCAGTGAACCTTCTGTTTCTAATACTGATGATGGTGTTGCGCCTTCACCGTAGAACTGTGCAAGGAAACGATCCATTGCAAGCCCCATGCCAACTGTGTTGCGCATTGTTTCTAACGGGCTGATGCCTCGCAACTGGTTCGGGAGGATTGCCCAATGGATTGCACGAATGTCTTTGCTGCTGTATTGAACTTTGCCTAGATCGTAAATCAACTCACCTGTGTCTGTGGTTGCGATTCCCTTGATTGCGTGGGGGTGAATATTGCGCATTTCAACGGGAAGTCCATCTGCGCCTCTTGGTGCATATATGTAGGCGTTGCCATGTAATGCAAGAGTGAGCATTGTTTGATGCACGAACTCAAACATGTTCTGATGATCGTTGGGTTGCTGGAGGACTGAAGGTGTTGGTAGTCGTTCAATTCTGTCTGCCCTTGTGCGCACCAGTTCTACTGGCATAGATGCAATGGAGTCAGCAAGGATAGTCACAGAAGCAAGAACTGCGCTATGTGCAACGGCTGTGATCTCTGTAACAATTTCGCCTGACCAGTTGTTATATAACGGGCGTGCAGTTATCTGATAAGGATCAATGCTGGTTGGCAATGCACGCTGTTCAGATTTTTTCCACAAACTCATGCTGCAAAGCCTCCACCGACTATCAAGAGAACACCTAGCACAATAACACCAATCGGAACACTGAAGGATGCTATGCCTGCGACAACACAAATCGCACCGACAACTTCAACTGCTGTTGTGATTACTTCTCTAAGTTTCATGACCAAATATCCAATACTGATGGTGTTGCTTCTGGGGTTTCAGGTTTGCTTGTTGCACGATCCAACGCCATAACCATAGCAATACAAGCGTCAATCTTTCTTTTAGATTTGCCTTTGCTTAGTGTCCAGCCTTTGTCACTCATGCGTTGCGCTGCAGATAGAACTTGATCTGTGAATGTTGGTGCGCCATCATGGGCAACCTTCTTGGCAACAATCATTTCATAGGCGTTACCACAGGCAGGGATCATTCGTGATGCAGATTGTGGGAATGTAACAAGGTTCATTCCACTGTCAGATAGATATTCTGCGCTGCGTTCAAAAAAGGCAGGGTCATACACGAACTCTCGCACCTCAAAGGTGTTGTGCAGTTCCCGTAGGTGGGCTTCAACACCAGCAATATCAATCCCCTCAAGTTCTGGATTCCAAATCTTTGCCCGAACAACAACCCGATCCTCTTGAGGTTGAGCAACACAAACAGCAATGGTGTCACGCTTCAACGCCATATCTATCCCAACCCACACAGGCAAATCAGGATCAAGTTGATGTGTATGCGACACACATTGTTCCCATGCACCAGCAGGCAACCACGACTCTTGGCTTCTAGTCCAGTTGTTCAAACGCCACCTGCGCACACTGGACTCAGCAGATTGTTTGACTGCTGCTGCTAAGTCCTCTGGGTCAAGCAACCCTTCAGCAAGGTTCGGGTTTGCGATCATCCATGCTTTGCGATCATTCAGGTCACAATCCTCTGGGGCTTCCCACCACCAGAACCCAAAGGTTTCATCATCCACCTCACCAGAAGCAACCTGTTTCCCGTAGTGATACATCTTGCCTGCAGGGGAATCCAAATCAAATCCTGCTGTAGTGATACTGATGCTGATTGGTTCAATACGGTTTCCTGAACCTAACTGCATCTGGTCAAGCAGATCACTGTTGGATTGTCCCCACACTTCATCAATCAACGACACAGACGGGTTCAGACCTGCAAGACCTTTCACCTCACTAGATAGCACACGGAACACAGAACCAAAACGGGGCATCTCAATCGCATCCCTGTAAATCTTTGCTTCAGCGTTCAACAACGGGCTATTCTGGATCTGCTGTTTGGCTTCACCAAAAATAATCCGTGCCTGCTGTCTGTCGTTTGCAATCGCATAAATCTCTGAACCAGCCTCACCACTAATCATGGTGAACACACCAAGCGCACTCATCATGAGGCTCTTGCCATTTTTGCGTGGCAAACCAATCATGGCTCTGCGATAACGCAACCTGCCTGTCTCATCATTGCGTTCAAGCAAAGACTTCAGCAACCATTTCTGCCAGTTCGTGAACTCAAGTGGTGCGCCAGCCTTAAATCCTTTCAACACCTGAAAGTGCGCTTCAGCAAACGCAATCAGTTCATCACCGTCAGTTTGCAAATATTTTCTAGGCGTATAAAACGCAGGCTTCCACTTATTTAGAGGATGCACGCTTTTCGGCAATGCGCCTGTGGAGATCGCTGAACTCATGCTGCTTCACTTCCCCTGTTCCTAACAGTCCTCGCTCTGATGGTGTAAATCCTATCTGACCTAACAAAGTGATTATCTGCCGATCAATTTCACGCAACGCACGGCGATCACGCCACGCATCAGGGTTCTGTTGCAACCTGACACGCAGCCTTGTGCGTTCCTCAGTTGCCTCACACAACATCAACACCAGTTCAGTATCCATCTGCTGCTTCAACCAGCCTGCACCGCTAGTCCAGACCTGCGACCACAAACGCAAACCTTGCTCACCTAACGGGCGTGACGGATCAGGGATGTGTGAAGTTGGAAGCGCAGTCACACTTGCTGTTGGTGTGGTGGCAGGCAGTTTCCTTCCAGACGGATTCCCAATGCGCTGCTTGCGCTCAACAGGTTTCCTGTTATGTCCACCGCTACCTTTGCCACCCATGCTGTTCAGTCCTCAATTCAATAGATCAATAGTGTTACACAAAACAAATGGGGCGCACCCTGCGATCAGTCAAGGTGCGCCCCACAGGGGGTAAATCTAGTTTGTGGATGTCACTTCATTGATGCCTTGACCACTGCACAAATCGCCTGCTCTGCATTGAACTTGGTGCGATACTTCCGCAAGTCACCACCCAACTCACACACAACACCAGCATCACGAAAGAACTGCAACAACTCTTGCGCTGGTTGCACAAGATCAGCAAACGGTCTGCGCACCTTCATCACTTACCTGCACGAATCAATGAAAGTGGTGTACCAGTAACAAACTTCTTTGCGTCAGCGAAAGTAGAGAACCACAAAGTGTTCTTGCACTCTCTCGCAGTTTTGGTTTGTGTTTGCACATTCCAAACAATCCAAGAACCAGAATCCATGCGCATCAGATTCCAATCACCACGCTGGTAACTACCTGCTCTGATCTTGGTGAGTTTCATCACTTCACCTCTGCATTGAATACAGTCACATAACCTTCAGCACACTTGGCTTTCTTGTAAGTCCTGTTCTTGAAATCACCGAACGCAATTCTGCCATCAACCATTTCAACCACAACTTCAACTTTGTAACCTTTCGCTGCAAGCACCTCCGCATAGTCGTTCAACTTTGTGATGAACAACTTTGTGCAAACTTCGTGAGTTTCAATTCGTTCTGCATCAGTCAAACCAACACGGCACTCCTTGTTATAAGTGCCATAAGCAACTTCATATTGAATCCGAAAGTTACCGTCATCAAGTTGTGTGCTAGTCCAACCAGATATTGGTGTTGAATAACCACGCACCATCTTGCTGTGGCTGCTTCCTGCTTTACGGCAACCTGCATCATTCAGTGTGCGTGCAATACCAACCTGAGTAACCTTCTTGATCTTTATTGCTTCCATGTCTTTGCCCTCCTCTTGAGCCTGCCCTTGTGGGCATACCACCAGCATAGGCACAAACCCTGCCCCAAACCAAGTCAATCCACCCCAATCCCTGCCAATCCCAGACCAAACCAGTTCAGAAAACTACTTTTGCTGACGGGCTACACGGAAGCA
>Ga0222714_10002346_pt1 | contig 20145 bp, 22 predicted proteins | sample C33_3DmetaG_FD_165048 | JGI IMG/M metagenome (GOLD analysis project Ga0222714, IMG submission 165048) | Estuarine water microbial communities from San Francisco Bay, California, United States - C33_3D | ecosystem: Environmental > Aquatic > Marine > Unclassified | place: USA: California...
TGATGGTGTTCATAGTTTGGTAGGAAAGATAGACCCGAACAAAGTATTTCATATGGTTGTAGATTTCAACGAAGATTATACCAATATGATTATCACGTTATCCCAAGATGGTAACAGTGTGAAAGTTTTTGATATGACTGAACCAAAATACCCCTATACTCCAAGTGATTTGGATATGAGTAAGTTAAAAGATGCTATGAATGTAGGATGGTGGTTTACCCCTTCTTACCATAACTCTTGGTCACCAGGAACCAACGACCCAAATTGGTACAAAAACAGTGGTGGTGTGTGTTCTTGGGGGACTCTTTGTGGTGACGGAGGAGGATGGAAACTCTCTAACCTTGTTGTAACCGCTGAAGAACAAATTTAAAATAAAATATATGTAAAAAAAACCCTCATCAGAAATGGTGGGGGTTTTTACATACAATTTACCTATTATTATTGTATAGTTATTGATACCAAATGAAAATCGACAAAATAACTTTTATTCATATACCTAAAACCGCAGGAACAACAGTTTTAAACTCCTTAAGGTGTTCGAAAATAGATGTCAATTATTTTTTACATTCCAAATTACAATCGGTTTATAATAGGGGTATCAATGTTCCAACCATATCTTGTGTCAGAAATCCTTTTGATAGGGTTCATTCTTTTTATCATTATTTTACTAAGGGTAATTTTCCCATACCTACATTGCAGAATCAATCATTCGATGAATTTTTAAACAACTTAGAGAATATTCATCCATTGATCGAACCTAGTTACAATTTTTTGACGGTGAATGGTGAGTATAAATGTGATTTTTTACTCAAATTTGAAAATTTGGGTAAGGATTACAAAAATATTATGGATAAATTAGGTATTTTGATACCCTGTGATTTACCTCATTTAAAACATAACCCTACCAAACCACAAATAGATAAAAAAAACGTTTACAAATCGCACCAAATTGAGAAAATTAACAAAGTTTTTGAAAAAGATTTATTGTTTTTCGATTATAGTTACGAAAATTGGTTAATTTAGTCTTTTTTCATGTCATAATAGAAATTACTAGTATCTTCAGACACCCATCTATCGGATTGATTTTCCACCGAAGGTAAATCTAAGTCTACTTTGAATTGTTTTAAGTCCTCAGGTAATTTTTTTGTTATCCAATTTGAGTCTTTCCAATGTATTCTATTATTTGGTTGACACATTAAATAACCATCATCTGATTTGAAAACATGTCCACATTTATAATCCGATGGTTCATCACTAAAAGGGTTGTCGAACCAATCTACTGTGAACATATATGTACCCCAAACTTTAGTACCGTCTTTCAACACAATTTCAGCTCGATGAAACTCTAAAAAATCAAAAGTTGTCACAGTAACATTACTTGAGAAACAATCCCAAAGTTGTTTGTAGTGGTAAGGAATATCATTCGTTGGGATTTTAGTGTATATTTCAGATATAGGAACTCTGCTCCTCAACATTCCACTATCAGTCATCACGTGAAACGTAAGAATTCTACCATCGGCGGACTGTAACCCAAAAACATAAACATTTTCGAACGTATTTTTGTCTTTTTCGTTTTTAGTCATGTGAGAAAGACGAATTAACCCTTTAAAGCTGGGGATATTAGAGTTATATAAAGACATATTTAGTTTTTTTGCTCTAATTTATTTGAACAACTACAACTATCACACCCACATCCCTGTTTTTTTGTTTTTTTGGTGCCGAATATCAAAAAGACTAACGAAATTGATACTAAACCGACAGATATTAAAGTTTGAATCATTTTTTATTTACCTTTTACCTTGTATTTATAAATATAGAAAATATATTGTTTGAATGTATAATTTTAATATTTTAATCACCGAAAATCAGTACTCAAAGTTGATTGAATCCCAAGAAAACGAGTCTGATACCTTTTGGAGGTCTAATTTTGATAGTGAAACAAAAACTGTAAATAATTCTTATTATTTATGGGATGAAAATTCAGATTCTTATAAGATTCTTAATGTTATAGAAAAGGAAAAACCAACAACATGGTACAGTGGTGATAAAGATTACTTGATATACCCAAAAAGTGTTGTTTTACCGAAAAAGTTTGTAGAAAAATTAGACGCAGTTCCAAACCGAGAAGGTTATTTTGTCTTTAGAATTCCATATTGGTTATATAAAAAGGAAGATAATTTAGCAATCAGAAGAATTCCCACAAAATACAAGAAATTTTCACTATCAAACATTGATGAAAAGTTTTATAAAATGTTAGACAATCCTAAATTTTATAATGCCTTGTTAGGGATGGAAATTAAAAAAGAAATTTTGGATAGATTACAGCAAGGACACAAAAAATCTCTTGAAGTACGAGCAAATAAAGAAAGTTCAAAAGAAACTTCACAAAGTTCAAGTAATTTATATCCTTTTGAGAAAGAAAATCAAGTTTGGAAAAATATGAATTCCTCATCGTCGGATCTGGACTCTACGGATCGGTTTGTGCAAGAGAATTAACTGACTTAGGTTATAATTGTTTAGTTATTGACAAACGAAACCATATCGGAGGTAATTGTTACACCGAAAAAATAGAGGGAATTAACGTACAAAAATATGGAGCCCATATTTTTCATACATCCAACAAAGAGGTATGGGATTATGTGAATAAATTTGTTGAATTTAATAGTTATCGTCACCACGTGGTTGCGAATTATAGGAATATACTATATTCATTACCATTCAACATGTGGACTTTCAACAAAATGTGGGGTATCAATACTCCCGCGCAAGCCAAAGAAATTATAGAATCCCAAACCTTTAGTGGAACCCCCGAAAACTTAGAAGAACAAGCAATATCATTAGTCGGTTTGGACTTATATGAAATGTTAGTTAAGGGATATACTGAAAAACAATGGATGAAAGATTGTAGAGATTTACCCCCATTTATAATAAAAAGATTACCCGTGAGATATACTTACGATAATAATTACTTTTTTGACAAATACCAAGGGATGCCTAAGAATGGTTATACAGAACTTTTCGAAAAATTATTAGAAGGTGTCGAAGTTAGGTTGGTTGAAGACTTTTTTGAAAATAGGGAATATTTTGAATCTATATCTGAAAGAATAATTTACACAGGGCAAGTAGATAAATTTTTTGATTATAAGTTTGGTGATTTAGAATACCGCCCTCTAAAGTTCGAACACAAAACTTTAGATATGGAAAATTACCAAGGACATAGTGTTATTAACTTTACGGATATCAACGTTCCATACACACGAGTAATTGAGCACAAACATTTTTTTGAGGATAAATCAGATAAAACAATCATAACAACTGAATACCCTGTTGAATGGGAAAAAAGTGCAGAACCCTACTATCCCATTAATGACAAAATAAATTCAGAAATATATGAAAAATACAAAAAATTAGTCGAATCCCAATCAAGGGTTATTTTTGGAGGTAGATTGGCAGAATACAAGTATTATGATATGCACCAAGTCATCGAAGCTGCCTTAAATAAAGTTAAGGAAATTAAATCAAATATTTAAATTCTTTACCACTTAGTTATTTTTATCACAAAGTTTATATAATGAAGAGATTGCTAGTTATTACACCACATTTGTCAACAGGTGGTGCCCCGCAAGTTACTGTAAATAAATTAGAGTTATTAAAGGATGAGTACCAAATTTTATGTGTTGAATACAGAAGGATTTCTTGGGATTACAATGTCCAAAGAAACAGACTAATACAGATTGTGGGTGAAAACAATTTTATATCACTAGAAGAAGATAAATTAACACATTTAAAACAAATCTTAGAGGAGTTTAAACCTGAAATAATATCAATGGAAGAATTTCCTGAATTTTTTATGGAAAGAGAATCTTCAGAATTGATTTACTCGAAAGACAGAACTTATAAAATTTTAGAAACCACACACGATTCCTCTTTCAAACCTAAAGATAAAAAGTTTTTTCCTGACAAGTTTGTTTTTGTGAGTGCCTATAATGCATTCAAATACTCATTTATGGATATACCGTATGATATAGTTGAGTACCCAGTTGATTACAAAGGTAAAAATCAAAAACTTAAACAAGAAGAATTAAACTTGGAGTCTTCGTGGAAACATGTAACTAATGTTGGATTGTTTACTCCAAGAAAAAACCAAGCATATATTTTCGAATTGGCAGAAAAATTAAAGGATTTTAAAATAAAGTTTCACTTCCTTGGTAATCAAGCCCCTAATTTTGAATATTATTGGAAACCCTTGATGGATAATAAACCAAATAACTGTGTTGTGTGGGGAGAAAGAGATGATGTAAATAATTTCTTAGAAGCTTCGGATTTATTTTTATTTACATCAAGAGGTGATAGAAATAATAAAGAGCTAAACCCAATTGCAATAAAAGAGGCTTTGGAGTTCAGGATGCCGATGTTAATGCACAACTTAGACGTATATTGTGGTAAGTACAACAATTTTGAAAACATAACATTTTTATCGGGTGACATAGAAACCGATTCCCAAAAAATATTAGAAATATTGAACCCAGAAAAACTTTCACAAATAATTGATATTCAAAATACAATAGAAGTAGGATTTGACGAAAATACAAACTCAATACATTTTAGCAACCGAAATAACTTTTCAATCGATTTGAACGTGTCCATTAGGTGTCTAACATCTAAATCACCGATGTATTGGATAAACTTTAAACCACAACCATTTGGGGGTTGGTACGCAACACCAATACCCAAACACGTACTATCTTTCAAAGGTAATCCCAATTTTAGAGGATTTCTTTTGGAGTTTTACGATAAAAATGAAATTTTGTTAGGTACTAAAGAAATTGTTGTCAATGATATCTATCCTATTCTACCTGAAGTTAATTTTCTTCCATTTGACTGTAGTTACAGAAATTATATTGAATTCTTTAAAGATGATATCTATGGTTCGTTTAATTTAAATGACTTGGATACCGTTTTAGATGTTGGTGCTAATATTGGTTTATTTGCAAAATACATGTATTCGAAAAACGCTAATAAAGTTATATTAGTCGAAGCAAACCCATTACTCAGAGAAAATATAAAAACAGTAATGGATGACAAATATGAAGAAGAATCAACTTATTTGGCTCCATTATTTAGAGATAAAAGAAAGGTTAGTTATAAATACTCTTCCAACAATTCGACTATTGGTACTGTGGTGTTTGATGAAAACCCTCACGATTATAGGGAATTAGATTCCGAATTGGAAATTGAAACGGTAACTTTTGATGAAATCATTAAAAACCATAATCTGAATAGGATATCTTTATTCAAATGCGATATTGAGGGTGGTGAATATGATTTAATAGAATCTATGACAGACAGTCAAATGGATATGGTTGATAGATTTATGATTGAGTTTCACGAGAATACCAACGGACAACTTGCTAAATTGATTCAAAAACTTGAAAAACATGGGTTTGAATCAAAACTATATAAACTTGATATGGTACATAAAAAAGCGGTGACTGTCGATGAAGGACACGGAGTTTTAATTACCAACAAGAAAAGTTCTATCAAAAAACACCCAAAGATAAAAATTGTTCATCTACAAACAACCAATAATTTAGAAAAGGAACAAATATCACGTAAATCGTTAGAACCTCTTCAGGGTTTTGGTTTCGAATATAAATTGCATCAGAATATCCCATTTTCAAGTTTACCACCCTCTCACAATTCCCTACGCCCAAGTTGTGTTTCAACCAGTTTATTTGATGGGGCAGTATCTGAAAGAGGTGAAACTGCATTAACACCCGCACACTATGGGTGCTTCGAGTCCTTCAAGAATGGTATTCTTTCAGAATTTTCGGACGACGTAGATTATCTTATGGTTTGTGAAGGGGATTGTCTTATTGAAATTCCCATCCAAGAATTTGTCGATATCGTAAAACGATCATGTGAAATAATTAAAAAGGAAAATATTGAATACTTTTCTTTCGGTGATACACACACTTTAGATTCAAATAATTGGCTTCAGTCGACTGAAATATACACACCTGAAAATCAAGATTTGTTATTTGTCACAAACAAAATAATTGGATTACAGTGTATTCTATTTCCAAAGTCTGTAAAACCTTTTTTATTTGACAGACTTTTAAATGAAAAATGGGACGCTGCTGATGTATATTTTAACCATATATTCAATTGGGGAAGAAAAAAAATGGGAATATTGAAAAAAAGAATCACAACACAAGTTGATGGATTTTCTATGTTAGATAAAGAAATCAAGGTTTTCAGAAAATGAAATTGAATGTAATTGTAACCGCATTCAATGTGGGTGATTTTATATATGATTGTATTGAAAGTATACAAAATCAAATAACCAAATTTGAATTTAAAATAATCATACGGGACGATGGTTCTAAAGATGATACAAGAAATATACTTTTGGAATTATCACAGAAATACTCAAATATTTCAATAATATTAGATGACACAAATATAGGAGTACATAAAAGTGTTGAACAACTAATTTCGCTATGTGATTCAGAATATATCGCCACTTTAGACGGGGATGACTTTTTTGTTGAAAAGTTTCATCTTCAGAAACAAGTGGATTTTTTAGATAATAACCCAACATTTGTAATGTCCTGCAGTGGGGCTAAAGTTGAAAAAAAAGGTGAGCTTTTTCCTATAGATGATTTATATATTGTTTCTGGAGTAAACCCGATTCAAAAAAAGGATTTATTAAAACAAAATTTTATCAACTTTGGTAGGGTTTTTCGAAATTTACCATCTATTTTACCCCTTCCTAAATATTATTTTGATTGTTATAATGATGATTGGGCTTTAAACTTCAAAATTCTAACTTTCGGAGATGCCATGTGTTTAGATTATTATGGAGGAGTTTATAGGATTCATGAAAATGGTAGACTACAAAAATTTAATCAAGAAGAAATTAACGAAAAAAATAAAATTGATAGAAAAATAATGACTGAAGAATTTTCAAAAGAAAAAAACATAGTGACAATTATTGATTGTTTTGTTCATAACAATATTGTAGAGAATTTATTACGTGATAAAGTTAATCAACTCAAAAGTATTGGAAAAAAAATATTTTTAATTTCTAATTCTCAAATTTCCGAAGATATACTAAAGAATGTAGATTATTTTTTCTTCAACAAGGAGAATCACTTATTTGATGATATTTTTGGAGACGTACCACCCGTTGTATTTTGGAGTGACTATGGATTTTTCCGATTATATAAAATTGAAAAGGGGTATCAACGCCATGCATTATCAGTTCTTAGGAATCTGACAGATGCTCTGAAAATTTCAAAACAACTGGGATACACTCATTTTGAGCGCTTAGAAGTTGATTCTAATTATAACGATGAGTCCTTGAGATTTTTGAATTTCGTCCCAAAGTTATGTGATACGTGGGATAAAATAGGTTTATTTTATGAAAATATATATGAAACTGAAGACTCCAATGTTTCTTTTCATTATTTCTATAGTAAAATAAATGAATTTTTGGAGTTTATACCTGAGATAAGAACATCACAAGATTACGTAAAATGGTTAGAAGAAAATTATGAAAACAAAAATTTCAAAAATGTTGAAATTTTTATATACGAGTCATTGAAAAAATTCGGAATTGAAAATTTTTTAATCCGAAACGGTGTTGAAAATATGAATGAAGATTTTGGATTTATAAATTGGAACACAGTTACTTCAATAAGTAATTTATCCAGTAAATACGACGGTGTTGTGACAAAATTATTACCGATTTTTGAGACTTTTGAAAATAATGAAATCCCGAAAAATGCAAACGTCATTTTCAGTGAAAGTAAAATAGACGAAATCAAAGAAAGAACGATTTTTTATTATGAAAATCAAAATATGGTTGGTGAGTTGAGACACACACTCCAACATGAAGGACATTGGATATATAATGAGGTTCCTAAAAATGTAAACAGGATTGAAGTTTTCGAAAATGATAACTTATTGTATTCCGAAAATTTAGATTATGAAAATGGAAAAATGGTTTTTTTATGAAAATAACACTAACTTTAACAACCAGCAAACGACTAGAGTTATTTGAACAAACAATAAATTCATTCGTTTCGATGTGCGAGGATTTTAGACTTATTAATGAAATTTACCATTATGATGATTCATCTTCATATGACGATAGAAAGAAAATGTATATGTTAATAAAGGAATTATTCCCAACATCAAAATTAGTAACACAATACTTTGATGAAAATTCATTTGAGGACAGAAAAAGACATGCACGAATAATGAAAATTTGGAAGGATAATTTGTATTACACTAATAATAATTTTTTGTTTCATTTAGAAGATGATTGGAAATTTATTCAAAAATTTAATTTATCTGACGCTATAAAAATTTTGGAACGTCCGAATGTTAACTATGTAGGGTTTTCACAACAACTAAGAGAGTTACCAGAAAAATATAATACAGAGATTTCAGGCAATTTTTGGATGTGGATTTATGATAAAGACAAACCTTTACAAGATAATTTATTTTTGGATTTGAAAGAAATGGAATCACATCCAAACCCTAACTATTGGTGTTATTTCATCAATTGGCCTCATTTTAGTTTAAGACCGGGTGTTCATAAAGTTAGCGAATTGATAAGTATAGGTAATTTTTCAGTTGATGACGTACATTTCGAATTGGAATTTGCCTTGAGATATAGTGAAAAATTTGTTAGTTTTAACCACGTAGAAAAGATTGTCGAGCATATTGGTTGGGACAAGTCTTCTTACGATTTAAATAATTCTTTACGTTGACATGATAACACCCGAGTACAAAATACTATTTAAATTTACGACAAAAAATAGACCTGAAAAATTTAAAAAAGTTTTCAACGACTTTTTTGAAAAAGTAGGTGATTGCAAAAACATTACTTTAATGGTTTCGGTTGATAAAGACGATGATAAGATGTTGAACGACGATGTTCAAAATTTTATAGAAACCCATCCGAAAAAGGAGTTCGTAAAGTTTGTAATTGGAGAACCTATGAAAAAAATACCCGCGGCTAGTCGGGATATAGATTTAGTTGATAATTGGGATATTATCATGACAATTGCCGACGACTTCACTTTTCCAAATTTCAACTTTGCGGACACAATACGTAACAAAATGTTCGAGCTTTTTCCTGATCTTGATGGTGTTTTGAATTTTTGGGATGGTTTCCGACCTGACGATTTGTGTACTCATCCAATAATGGGACGTAAATACTATGAAAGATTTGGTTATATATACAACCCGTCCTATTATTCATTTTATTGTGATGACGAATTTACAAAAATAGCTAAATCCTTGAAAAAAATTAAAAACATTCCATATCAGGTTTATAACCATGAACATTTTTCAATGACAGGTAAACAAGATTTATTAGACTTGAAAAATTCTGAAGATTGGATACTTGATGAGAATTTATACAAAGACAGATTAATGAATAATTTCCCAAACAAAAAAAAATTGAGAGTATGTCAAATCAATCCGGGGATATTACCAATACCACCTAATGGGTGGGGTGCCGTTGAAAAAATTATATGGGAGTATAAACAAGAAATTGAAAAACAAGGACACATTTGTGATATAAAATACTTAAATGAAATTACCTTGGGTGATTATGATATCGTTCATGTTCATATGGGTAATTTAGCATTAGAATTGGCAAATAGGAATATTCCTTACATTTTTTCTTTACACGATCACCACGTAGTCCATTTTGGAAAAGAATCGGGGGTGTACCAACACAACTTAGAGGCCATAAAGAAGTCTGTAATTTCTTTTACCCACGCCGAATACCTTGTTGATTATTTTGATGAAACTGACAAACTATTTTATTTACCTCATGGGGTTAACAATGATTACTTTCAACCCTCGGAAACCTACCGAAAATCTTTAAACCTTTTATGTCTGGCTAACAACGGAATTGGTGGTAACAGTACCCACGACAGAAAAGGGTTTAGATTCGCAATAGAAGCTGCCAAAAAATTGAATTTACCAATTACAGTTGCGGGACCTGAAAACAATATGAACTTTTTTAATGCAAATCCTGACTTGTTGGAATACCCAAAATTAACCATTTTAAAAGATAATCCAAACGAAGAATCAGTAAGAGAATTATACCAAACACATACTATATTTTTACACCCTTCAAATCTAGAGGCGGGACACCCTAATCTAACTTTGTTGGAATCTATGGCGTGTGGAATGCCTGTTGTAGGTACATACGATGGTTCTTTGGAACTTTCTGGAATGTATGTTACTGAAAGAAATTCAGATAAAATTGCAAAAGGTATTCAAACAATAATATCTGATTATCGTAACTATGTGGACAAATCACTGAAAACCGCTTCAAAGTTTTCTTGGGGTAATATTGTTAAAAAAATGTTGAAAGTTTATGATAGTGTTTTGTTAGTCAATAAAGAATATGACTCAGATGAAACGAAACGACTGTATGTTGAATCAATCGAAAATTGTCAATCTAACATTTTAGATTTCAAAAAACAAAGTGTAAGTCCTTACCTTCATTTTGTCAATCAACCGCATTTATATTTAAATGGTGACTACTCTAAAGAATTAAGAGTAGAATTTTATGATGAACGAGGAGTATGTCACTATGGTGCACCCAGCAAATGTGGGATGTGGATTTCTTTGAATAGAAGGTATTTCACAAAATGGAGGGTACGTGTGTTAGATGGATACGATTTATTATGGGAAGAACAGTTTGATGCTAATGAGAAAAAAGTATTTGTTACTTTTGATTCAAAGTCTTTGGGTGATACGTTAGCATGGATTCCTCAGGTAGAAAGATTCAGAATTAAACATAATTGTGAAATGGTAGTGTCAACATTCCACAACGAACTTTTATCACCACAATATCCCTACATAACTTTTGTGGATGCGGGTTCGGTTGTTGAAGGAATATATGCAATGTATTCACTCGGTATTTTCTACAATTCAGACGGATCGGTAGACTTCAATAAACATAAAAATAACCCGAGAGAGATACCGCTAATTCAAGTGGCATCTGATATGTTGGGGTTGGATTATATTGAGGAGAAACCCAAGTTACCACAGTACTCTGTGGAAAAAAAGAAACAAGTTTCAATTGCAATTCACTCTACCGCTCAAGCAAAATATTGGAACAATCCCACAGGTTGGCAAGAAGTTGTTGATTATATAAAGTCGAAAGGTTACGATGTGATTTTATTGTCTAGAGAAGTTGATGGATATATGGGTAATATTAACCCCAAAGGGGTTATCCAACACCCCAACGGTCCGACAGAAGATGTTTTACAAACAATACAAGAGTCTGAACTTTTCATTGGGCTAAGTAGCGGACTAAGTTGGTTAGCTTGGGGTACTGATACCCCCACTGTTATTATTTCAGGATTTACTGACGAATCCTTGGAACCACAAATAGGTGTAGATAGAATTATTAACAAATCGGTTTGTAATGGTTGTTGGAGTAGACATAGATTTAATCCGGGTGATTGGAATTGGTGTCCTGATCTCAAGGACACTCCACGACAATTTGAGTGTACTAAATCAATTACCTCTGATATGGTTATACCTGTCATTGAAAAATATTTGAAATAGAATTTGCTTTTTGTTGATTTATTTACTATATTTAAAAAAAAGTAACTGATGTTATCATATATTGGAGGTAAAAGTAAAATTGGTAAATGGATAGTAGAAGAATATCCAACCGATATGGAAACATATATTGAGGGTTTTGGTGGTATGTTTTGGTGTTTTTTCAATATGGATTTGAAGAAATACCCGAATCTGAAAAGAGTTGTCTACAATGACTTTAATCCGTTGAATTACAATTTATTTAAATGTTTAGAAAAACCAACGGAACTTCTCAAGGCGATAAATTCCATTCCTTGTCAAGAGTTCGGGGTTGAAAACACTCCTGAACTATATAAAATCTTATTCAAGAATTTTCAACAAAACCTTTTTAGTGGGGAATTAAATATAAAGTCACCCGACTATTTGTTAGCTGCGCAGTATGTTTATATTGTAACCCAAGTTTTTAGTGGATCTAAACCCGAATCAAGTAACTTTATAGATTTGAAAGGAAAATACAAATCAAAATATCTTACATTTCGCGATAAACTAACTAAACCTAATTGGGTTGAACATTTTTTAAAAATTACGCACGTAGAAAATTTAGATTTCGAAGAGTTAGTTAAAAAGTATGATTCTCCGACTACATATGGTTATTTCGACCCTCCTTATTGGAAAACTGAAAATTATTACTCGAATCATGATTTTGACAGAGAAGATCATGAAAGACTTTCGAATGTTTTGAAATCGATGAAAGGTAAATTTTCCTTGTCGTATTATGATTTTGATTTGTTACATCAATGGTTTCCTCAAAGTGAGTATAGATGGATTAGTAAAGATTTTGTTAAAGCCGCTGCGGCAACTAAAGGTAAAACACAAAACAAAGGTACTGAACTCCTCATTATGAATTATTAAGTATTTATTTGGTATGAATACCTTGATAAAAAACTTAAAAGAATCCATTTCAGATGAATATAAAAAACATCTCGAAACGATGGGTATTACAGGTAAACAAGCCAAAGAGGAAATCAAAAATTTAAAAGATTATTATAAAAACCTCGATACTGAAATTACTTTATATCGAATTGTAATGGTTGATGATAAGACAGACATCGACTTTGAACACCCAGGTTCACATTATTCTTCATCTAAAAAGGATCTAATGGACAACTATTCTTTTACTACGGGTGTCGGAAAAAATGCTTATATGTTGACAGTTAAAGCAGGTAAAAAACAAATTGATGTACCTGAAAGTATTTCTAATAATATTCTTTATCCAAATGAAAAAGAAATAACCTTGAAGAATCAGGGAAAAGGTGTTAAAATTATTAAGGTTACAAAAATTACAAAAAATTAATAACTTTAATAGATGAGCTCAATTTATGGTATATTTGGAGGATCACATGATCCTTCGGTTTGTTTGATATTGGATGGTAAAATTCAGTATTGTGTGGAAGAAGAACGCATGAACCGAATCAAATCGGGTGATAATCATCCTGAAGTCCCAAGACTATCTCTTCGCCGTATTGAAAAAGAATCTAACATAAGTGTCAAGGAAGCTGACTATGTAGTTTTTTCGGATCACGTACCCATTCCATTCGCTCAAGGATTAGAACGAGATTACACATCATACGATCACCATTTGTGTCATGCAACATCAGTTTATTACACATCAGGGTTTCAAGATAAATGTTTGGTTCTAACTATGGATGCCGGCGGGAATGCGGATTCAATTAATTTATACACTGCCGAAAAGGGTGAAATGACAAAAGTATTTTCAGATTATTACGCTGAGGGTGGTAATTTACCTATGATATGGGCATATGTTACACGTAGTGTCAAGGGATTGGACAGTAAAGGTAATTTTATTTGGAATTTGTGTAAAGACGAAGGGAAGTTAATGGGAATGGCACCCGACGGTGAATATGATAAAAAGTTTGATGATTTTTTCAAAAACATTATAGATTATAAAGATTGGAAATTTTTTCCATCAAATAGTTTGGGAAAGGCACGATTCGGTACTGAAAAAATTCGCAGGTTGGGTTGGTTGGAAACTACGAAACAAATTTCGGATTTCTCTTATGCCCTACAGAATAGAACTGAGAAATTAATGATTGATTTCCTTAATGATATTCATGAAAAATATCCCGATTATAAAAAAATTTGTTTAGCTGGTGGTATTTTTGCTAACGTAAAATTGAATCAAAAAATCAATCAATTAGAATGGTTAGACGAAATATATGTAATGCCGGCAATGGCAGATAACGGATTATCTTTGGGTGCTGCAATATTAAAGACAAGAGAACTAAAAGAAGGTTTTAGTGTACCCGAAAAATTACAGGATGTATATTTTGGTTTTGATTATACATTTGAGGATTTGAAGAAGTGTATACAAGGAAAACCTATACACATAGAACAGTTTGATTCAACAAAAGTTGCTCAATATATACACGATGGGGATATTATTGGATGGTTTCAGGGTAGGATGGAATTCGGTCCGAGAGCCTTGGGAAATAGGAGTATCATTTGTAAACCTGATGATATTGAGGTTAAAAACAGATTGAATGGTATTTTGAAAAGATATGATACAATGCCATTTGCTCCCGTTGTAATGGAAGAATATTTTGACGAAATTTTTACTGAAACCAAATCTAAATATTCGGCTAAATTCATGACGATTTGTTATGATACTAAAGAAGAATGGATAGAAAAGTTACCTTCAGTAATTCAAAAATCTGACAGAACCGCTAGACCTCAAATCATTGACAAAAAAACAAACGGAAGGTATTGGGAAGTAATTAACGAATATCAAAAAATTACAAATATACCTGTGTTATTGAACACCTCGTTCAATATACATAATGAACCAATAATTGAAGAGCCCTGCAGAGCGGTAACTCATTTGATTAACGGTTCAATTGATAAATTAGTATTTGAAAATTATGTATTACAATTTAGGGAACCATGAAATTTGGATTAACTTCAATTATGGAGTCCATATAGGGGTTAAAGGGGATAGTGATGTTTATCTTGCTGAGATTTACGAGTATTTACCCAACGATGAAAAACCATATCTATACGAAACAACTAACATGTTGAATGATACTTCATTTGGAATTCCAAGAAATTGGTATGGAAAAATGATGGTTAAAGTATGTGTTTTCGATGAGATGTCAAGTTCGATAGTCACACTAGTGGAAGAAACTTTTGATGAGAGAGGACAAGACGTATTATTTGAGGTTGTGGGAGAAAATTTAGAAGAAGTTAAAAATTGGTTAACTTATGTTTACAAATACGTAGAAGAAACAGGGTGCATTCCTCACATTAAAACAAATTTTCCCGAATACCTTTATTTCCCAACAATAAAAGATAAAACATATTATCGGACATACATGATTTGTCGATACAATCAAGAATTGTATTATCAAAACGATATTTTCTTCAACCAATGTGAGTTTGGAAGATTTAGAAAATTTTGGAGTATTAAACAACCAAGGGATACTACAAAAATCAAGAGTGAAGAAGTTGTACGTGATATTTTAGGGTTCACAGAAAAAGAAGGTGTCAAGTTATTTTTGGTGACATAATATTTATTTGAAAACATAAAAAATATGCTAAAAAAACTTTTTTCACAGGGGAATGGGTATGTAAAAGTTGATGACAAAAATAGATTCTATTACATGCTACAACAAATGCAATCAAATAGATGGAGAATAACGGTAATCGTTTTATTTCTGTTTTTTTTCATAATTTTTGGAATCAATATGGCAACATTTTTTGGGATTGCAATACAAGACTCATGGAACGAAATGTTGTTGATTCTCTTAGGTGCGTTTGTCGGAAATTTAAATAAAGTTGTCGACTACTGGTTTAACTCTGAGGATAGAGACAAAATGTTGATTCAAAAAGTAGATGAAGAAGACGGAGTTTCTCTTTCTGATGTAAACCAATGATAGAACACATCGAAAATTTATTGTCTACGGTAATTCCTGATTACACAATCGAAGTTCAGGAACCCGTGGACAATTTTTTTTGTGATTACCAAATAATAATCCATCTTAATGGTGATGAAAAATTATTAGAGATAGAAGAAGTGGATAACGAAAAAATGATTTTTAATGTCTTCGAAAGAAAAATTAAAACAACCTTAAAAAAATATATGGATTTAGATTGTTCGATAATTTATTCATGGACTGTTCATTCGAAATTGCCCAGTATATAAAATTATCTAGTATTTTTTATTAATATTAAAAATTATTAATTAGTTATATTATTCTTTATTTATAAAGAATAATAATTATCTCCGCAGGTGAAAAAAGTTCAACGAAGGTTAAAAAAATTTTAATTTTTTTTTATATTTATAATTATGTTGAATTTTGCGCTACAATTTAAAGAATTTGTCAAAAATCCTGTTTTAGGTTTTACCTTTTTGACTTTGATTGCCGTTACATATTTGTATTTGGACAATAAAATGGTTTATGAATCACAAATTACCCGACAAGAGCAAAGAATTGAAAAGTTAGAACAAGATGTGCAAGTTTTACAAGAAAAATTGATAGAATGCGTATCTTCGGTAAACAAATAATATTTTGGACAACCCCCCTTTTTTTGATGGGGTGTATTAGAGAGTCTGCTGTACCACACGCAATGATGACTGATAGTGTTTTTGTTGAAATGTCATACACAGACTCATTGGTGATGATGACAGACACTGTACTAAAACATTATGAAGAAAAAAAAGAAAAAGAGTTGTGTAAAATGGATTCTTTAGAGAAACAACTCATGATAATTAAAACAGAGCAATCAGCCATTAAGTTATCTTCTGAAAAAGTTACAGTAACAAAAAAAGTTTTCGTAGATACGGTTGTTTATGAATTCGATAGTACTTTTAAGAAATGAGATTGGAAGAAGCTCGACAAATTCTAAGGGAAAATAATCTCCCTACATGTTCATGTCATTACGGAGGCAACGAAGGATTAATTAATAAAGCTCAAGAACTCTTGAACATTACCTCCCAAACTTCTTAAGACGTTGCCTAATCGCTTTTTCTAGTACGAGAAGTCTCTCTATATCATTAGTCGAAGAAATCTCATTTAGAAGGGTATTTTGACTGTCAAATCTATTCTCATTTATAGAACCACCACCTTCGATTGCTATATCCTGAATTCCCCAACCATCGGTGTCAATCATCTCCCAATCATCTTCGATATTTTCCCCATCGTAGGGATCGTACCTACCCTCGTTATATTCTAGATATAAAAAAGTTTCATTTATTAACCAATATCCCGAATAATATGAAGCATAGGTTTCCCTTTCCACATCGTGTCGTGCGATATAAGATTCTGACGTAATAATTTTGTATTTTTTAAGTGTCGGTACTTGATAAAGATTTTTGTCAAAAACCGAGTCACGAATTAAAGATAAATTTTTTTCTACAAATGCTAAAAAATAATCCAAATAATCAATATCGTCATATTTTTTACCGAATAATTTTGAGGAATCCGATAACATTCCTATAATTTCCGAACCCTCATCATCCCATAAATCAAGACGATGAACGTTTGGTACATTTTCAAGAAAATTTTCAAACACGGGATTTCGAGTTTCAACCAAATATTCAATTATATCAACACATTGACTTGTAGGTATGAATTCCTCGTTTGAATTTTCTAACAAAACCCGTGATTCGTCAATTTGCATCAGATTTTGTATTCTTTTTATATCACCTTGTTTCATGTAAATAAATACTACATATTTATCATTATGAAAGATAGTGGATTTGAAGATATTGTATTATTAGTATATAATTACGTTGCAATATACCGTCCTGAATTGGATGATACTAATTTACATCTTAGTGATTTAGCTAATTATATTTTAAATAATTCAAAACTCAAATCAATTATATCAAGTGGTTTTGGAAATTATGGTATTCATACCTCAGATTATTTCATGGGAATGAAACCAGAATTCAGTATGAGAGGTAACCATACCTTTGTAAAATTGATTTTTGTTGTTTGGTACATGCTGAAAGGATTATCCTACCAAGAAGCAGTACAAAAACTAAAAAATCTTTATTCACTACGTGTCGACTACATCAATTCTATTAATATATCTGAGGAAGAATGTGAAGAATGTTGGGGTGAAGGTAATGTTCAATGTGAATGGTGTGACGGAGATGGTGGTTTTGAGTGTTCATATTGTGAGGGTGGACAGGTAGAATGTTCTGAATGTGATGGATCTGGAAAAGATGAAGATGGGGAGGACTGTTATTATTGTGAAGGTGAAGGTACTAAAGACTGTGATAACTGTGACGGAGATGGTAAGGTAGAGTGTGATGAGTGTGACGGAGACGGAAGGGAGAATTGTGATAATTGTGATTCTTCAGGTAATCTTGAAAAACCTGGTTATTCTACAGTGGGGGAAAATAGAGTACTTATAGTTGCTGATATGTCATTTATGGATTCTAAAATAAAAAATAAACTTGAATCTCAATCAATAGAAAACATAAGTGAAATTACCCCAAGGTTTGAATATTTTTTAAATGGTAGTTTTGACAATTATCCTGAGTTCGGTGGGTTATTTGTAACAAGACGGACTTCAGAGTATAGAGAATTTAAAGATTCTGAAATCAAAGAAAAAAGAATGGAAGAAGGTGATATTATCAATAAAATTACAATAGAACCATTCAAGTAAATTATTTACAACCCAAAAAAATGTTTTTAATTTTATGAAAAGTTTCTTTCCCTTGTGAAACTTGTTAGGGGAGATGTTTTCAAATTTGAAAACTCTTCCCTTTTTTTATAAGTAAGAAGATATGGACTGAGATTCTTTAACAAAATCAAAAATCATCTCCTCAGTAAAATCCCCAGAATCGTCTATTAAAGAAGAAGGGATTTCCGAAAAAACCCAATCCAAAGACAAAACGCCTATTAACATGTTTTTACTGTCATATATGGGTGCAGAACAATGTGATTTCGTACCATTACTTTGTGCTAAGGATTTTATTCCAATATCAGTCATATCATGAATATCTGAATAAAACATTTCTTCGTTTATAATGTTAATGAAGTATCCTGAAAAATTACTCACCAGTAGGTTTTGATATTTTTCTGTTTTTCTTTCCAAACCTTCGGAACATCTTTCATAAGAAATTGATGTACGTTGCATCGGAGAATTTGTGTAAAAGTTCCCACCGTTGTGAAACTGCCAAATGTATATTCTATCTGCGTTATATTTTCTCCTTAAATCTCGAATTGCGTAGTGTACAATTTCGTCTTTTTTTATTTGTGCCATTAATTTCTCTCTAGAAATTGAAATCTTTTTAGACTCGTGTGACTTTCTAAAATATCCTGCAGCTACCAAAGCAACTATTACGGACCCCAACGACGTGATGAAGGTAGAAAGTAATTCTGTATATTCCATGTCATATAAATACTAAGAATTTCCTGAATTCAAGTCAGAACACGTTTTTTTTGCATCAATTTCACTATCAAACCATAATGAGGTTTTATAATAAAAACCGATCCAAGTCTTATGATATAAAAAAAACTTGGAATCGGTTTTACCGTGAAAAACTAATTTGGACTTTTTTATCTTGTATTTGGGTAACACTATTTTTTATTTTTGATAACCTCATCGATGATTCCATACTTCACAGCCTCATCCGCAGTTAACCAAAAATCTCGACTTGCGTCTTTCTCAACCTGTTTGGCGGTTTTACCACAAAAATCTCCAAGAAGTTCAAAAAGAATTTTATTAACTTTTTCCCATTCTTCGAAATTGATTCGTGCGTCTTGGATATTACCCATCGCACCACCTGAGGTTTGGTGTAACATCGTCTTCGAAAAACGAAGAGAAGAACGTTTTCCTTTGGTACCCGCACCCAATAATACTGAACCCATAGATGCTGCCATACCCGTGTTGACTGTACGAATGTCTGATTTGATGTAGTGCATTACGTCAACCATAGACAAACCAGATTTTACACTACCACCAGGACTATCAATGTGCATGGTAATATCCAAATTATCAACCGAATCAAGATACATCAGTTGAGCCTGCACGATGGTTGACATATTATCGTTAACGGGACCAGCAACCCATAGAAGTCTATCTCGCATCAAACGAGAAAAAATATCAATTTGAGTTGCTCTCATTTCTCGTTCCTCTAAAATATAGGGAGTCAATGATGATTCAATTTGTTGACTGAAGTAGTCCATGTTCGATGATGACACTTTGAAGTCACTCATCGCATATTTGCGAAAGTCTTTTCCGAAATCCATATGTATTATTTAATTTGTTTTACAAATATACGAAAACTTAGTGACTGAAAAAAGAAAAAGTTTCATTTTCCTTTGCTGCTGTGATATGTGATTCATCAATTTTTGATAATTTATATCCGTGAAGACTCAGAGCCATTTCAATATGACGAACATTAATAATACCCGCTAACCACATTTGCCATAGAGTTGCTAAGTATCCATTTGACATTGGTATATTCTCATTCATAGTTTAAAAAAATTTGTAGTGGAAGTGGGAATCGAACCCACGACCTGAATG
>Ga0222714_10002347_pt1 | contig 20133 bp, 25 predicted proteins | sample C33_3DmetaG_FD_165048 | JGI IMG/M metagenome (GOLD analysis project Ga0222714, IMG submission 165048) | Estuarine water microbial communities from San Francisco Bay, California, United States - C33_3D | ecosystem: Environmental > Aquatic > Marine > Unclassified | place: USA: California...
CATCTGCGACAAACTCAGGGAAGAAAAGGACTGGCTTCAGCATCCGGTCTGGATTGCCGCCCACACAGGAGCCAGACTGAATGCCGTCTGCCATCTGACCTTCATACCCGAAAGGCAGATCATCATTTTCCCCGCACAGAAGCGAGAATTGGCAGACCGGACCATCCCGGCCCATGAGGCCATCATCGAAAGCCTCGCGATCTGGTCCGCCGAAAGACGCAGCGCCAGCACTACCGGGACCCGTTTCAGCGAGCTGAAAACCGGGCTCGGCTTCGGGCATGAAGTCGACTTTCACAGCTTCAGACGCACATTCTCAACCGAGTCCGAAAACCTTGGCTGCCCCGAAGGCATTACGGCCGATATCATGGGGCATCGGAAGCATACCATCACATATGGTTTGTATTCGGGTGGAACACGCGTCGATATCATGCGCGACTGGATCAACAGGCTGACTTACTGAAAAATACATGCGGGCGTAAGAGAGGAAGAAAACAACCTCTATTCAGAAACGAAAATCGCGGGCTCAGGGTCTCGAGAAGAGCGCAACCGATTGATCAGAAACAATTTTCATGTTGTCTCTCAGGCTGTGATCATCAAGCGGCCTGGCACAATCTGGAGGTCTGGATGCCGCGACTGAAACAGCCCCGTCCGAAAATTCTGGATATCATCACCACTGCCATCGTCGCCTTTTTCCTCGTCTTCACACCCTCCACTTCAAGAGCAGATGTCACCGGACAGGCCATCGTGGTCGACGGAGACACACTGAAGATCAAAGGACAGCGCATTCGTCTCTGGGGCATCGATGCACCGGAAACCAGACAGACCTGCCAGAGAAACGGCATGCCATGGCAATGCGGCAAAGCTGCAACAACAGCTCTGTCTGACAAAATCAGAGGAAAGGCCATTACCTGCCGACAGCGTGATCGAGACCGTTACAAACGGATCGTCGGCATCTGCTTTCTCGGTAGTGAAAATCTCAACGCCTGGATGGTCTCCGAAGGATGGGCACTTGATTACCGGCAGTATTCAAAAGGCCGTTATCTGGCTCAGGAAAACTCCGCCCGATCCGCAAAGAAAGGCATCTGGTCGAGCCGGTTCCTTAAACCATGGGAATGGCGTCGCAACAGACGTGGATGACTTCAGATTTTTCCGGCACAGGACGAAAGACCCCTGCTGAAACACATCGCCGCCAGAGCCTGCGCATAAGCGATTTGATCCGGTGACAAATTTTCTGCAGACATGTTGCGAAGCTCGAGCGACTCTTGATCGCCAGAAATCGCGGCAAGGCTGAACCAGATATAGCTCCTGCGGTAATTCTGAGGAGCGCCTTTACCAATTAAAAGCAGGATGCCGACAGCTTTCTGAGCGCTTCGATCTCCCCCCATAGCGGCTCTCTCAAACCACTGAAAAGCAGCCGGCAGATCGGCTTTCCCCTCTTTGCCAAGACCAATTTTGACACCCTCTCGAATCTGGGCCGCTGTGTCCCCATGAAGCGCAGCAGTCATGCTGTATTTTGCCGCCATGCGCGCTGCCGCAGGCGTCGAAAATCCAGAGAAATGAGTAAAAAGAAAACGAGCAGCGCGTTTTTTCTGTTCGGAGCTCAGGTTGCTGATTGAGCCTTCTTCTTCAGGTGCCTCCAGCGCCGCGACGTAGTGGCCGACGATTTCCTCAAGAAGATCATCGCGATAGCTACCAGCCAACTCGGGGCCCAGGGTCTTTCGCTCCTTTATTGCCATTTGAGCAAGCAGAAAATTCGGCAGTGGCTGTTCTCTATTCGCAAGAAGAATGCGCCGGGCCTTTCTGTCTTCTCTCAAGGCCAGGTAATTTTTGGCGATCAGGCCGGCAAAGTTCCGGAAAAGATGTGGATTAATTTTTTCGAAGTAATCAGCAGCTGTTCGCCTAGCCTGCCAATTGTGCGAGGCCCCGAGCCAAATAAGTCCTGATGCAAAATTGTCGGCGTCGATCAACCAGCTGGGTACATTTTTCGGAAAAGAAATCGGGTCCTTAACAGTAGTTGGAAATTTACTTGAACCAGCTACCTGAAAAGCAATGCACAGTTTCTGTCTGAGCCTGACGATGAGATCATCTGACTGATTTAAGCTTGCAGCTTCCTTGCAAAGACTATCAGCCTCCCAGCCTTTCGGAAGGACGTAGGCGATACTTGCCTCTATGAAGCTGCCATTATCCGGGACTTCAAAAACACTGGCATCCCGCGTCTCCCGGTATCTTTTCAACTGATAAATGCGATCAAAATACGCAGATTGGATGCAATCAATCTTGGCTGTGTTGCAACGTTTGTCTCTCAATCCCAGCCATGTCACCTGTGACGCCGCAAGAAGAATGGCGTTTGAATCTTCAGTTTTGACTAACTGATCGTAAATTTTTGCAAGTTCTCGATCGAGCATCGCTAGAACTGGACCGGCGCAGATAGACCTCTCGGTGTCGCTTTGCGCTTTTGCACAGCTAAAAGACGGATCTGCATGTGAGTTTGCAGAAAAAAACAGGGAAAGAATGAGCGAGAAAGCAGCGAAACTGGTAATCCGCATTTTTAATACTCCACCTATGAAATACCGCTTTCTCGCCCGAGATTGTGAGGAGACAGAAAACCTACCTCAGCGCGAGATTGACGACGTGTCAGGAACCAAAAAATTATTGGCCGAAGACTGCTCGATTTTGGGACCGACTTCATCGCTCTCCTGCTCGAGTTGATGAAGGCTTCCCTCAAGCTTTCCGCCCTCAGACACGGAGATTTTCTGGTAGGAAATCTTGCCTTCAACTAAACCGGTCTTTTCTACAGAGATGCTTGTAGAAGCGCTGATTTCTCCTTTTACTTTTCCCGATATCAGGGCCGTCTCGCATTTGATTGTGCCAGTCACCTGGCCACCAGGGTGGACGATGAGGGAGTCGGTAAAAAGGTTACCCTCCAGACACCCATGAACCTCGGTTTTCACGCAATCAGTGAATTCACCCTTGGTGAAAACCCCAGGCCCTACTACTAAGGTACCGCTTGGCTCTGAAGAGAGTATCCGAGATGGCCTTGATTCAACCGGTGCAGAATAACGATAGGCGTCTTCGGGATGCTGAGGCATTGCGCGCGAGGGCTGAGGCCTCGTCTGATTGTCGATTCTTTCGCGCAAATCCCAGATTTCCTTGAAGTCCTCTTTCTTAAGAATGTTCATTTCATCCAACTTTCCAGCTTGTTGATATCCTGGGTTTCTTCGCGTGTTTGAGTTTTGACGGGCGAAGAAATGATTGGTTTTGTCATCACCACATCGCCCGTATTTTTTTTAATTTGCGGCGTAATAACTTCGGGAACCTTCTGCGAACTCAAGTCGGAGTTCGGAATAGAAGGCCCGGACGAAATCGATGGTTTGACTGGCGGCGGCGGGAGAGATGCAGAGTCGTTCTGGTCAGTCAGGACAGCGAAACCAGCCATCACGCTCCCAGAGAATAGAAGAAAAAAAAGGGGTGACATGTAAGTCTCCAATGAGTCGTTTGTGGACACTTGGAGCATGAAAAATAAATATGGAACGAATTTGTTACAAAAGAGAAGAAACGAAGATCAATTGAGGAATTCTCCATATACGTGACGAAAAAAAGGCAGTCGCGACTACAACAAAGCCCGCGATCTGCGACGCTCCTCCTCAGCCTAAATTCGTCGTAGACAGAGATTCAAGAAAGGTACGGGAGGCTTCCAGATAATTCTTTTTGGTTTCAGCTGACCATTTTGCAAGGGTGCGGTAAGGCATTGCCATCCGAGGGTTCTTGGCCAGGAGATGCTGATTCCTGATTAAAAAAGACCAGTAAAGATGATTGAACGGACATGCAGTCGGTCCAGTTTTTTCTTTCACGTTGTAAACGCAGCTTCCGCAGAAATCAGACATTCTGTTGATATAGGCGCCAGAAGCGGCATAGGGCTTCGATGCCATCCTGCCCCCATCGGCAAATATCGCCATTCCCATCGTATTGGGCATCTCAACCCACTCGAAAGCATCGGCGTAAACTGCGAGATACCACTGCTCGATCTCTCTAGGCGCTATGCCGGCAAGGAGAGCAAAATTTCCAGTTACCATAAGTCGCTGGATATGGTGTGAGTAGGCGTAATCCTGCGTGCTCTTGATCGCCTCTTTAAGGCAGTTCATTTTTGTTTCAGCGGTCCAGTAAAAATCGGGCAGAGGACGTTCGGCGCCAAGCGAATTTGAGGCTGCATAGTCAGGCATTAACGCCCAGTAGACGCCACGGACGTATTCTCTCCAGCCTAAAATCTGACGAATGAACCCTTCAGCGGCATTGAGCAGAACAGAGCCAGCTCGCCATGCATCTTCTGCAGCACAACAGACTTCATAAGGTGATAACAGGCCAAGGTTGAGAGGGGGCGCAAGCAAGGAGTGAAAGAGAAAGACTTCTCGATCTTTCATTGCATCCTGATAGTCACCAAAATATGGGAGAACCCTCGAAACGAATTCGTTAAGAGCTTCCAATGCCTGATTTCGAGTAACGGGCCAGCCAAATAGCTCAACACGGCCAAAATGATCCTTGAACTTCTCCTCGACGAGCGACATGACCTTTCGGGTCCCCTCGTCCGGTGAGAAGCGTAGTCTCTTCGGAAGAGACAGATCCGCCGGCAAACTGCGGCGATTTTCTGCATCAAAATTCCATGTCCCACCAGCAGGCTGATCGCCATCCATAAGGATATTGTGCGCCCGGCGCATCTCCCGATAGAAATGCTCCATCCTCCAGACACGTCGGCCATCGGCCCAGGTTTTGAACTGTTCGCGCGTCGCAAAGAACCGATCGTCCTCCCGCATTTCGACAGCAACACCCGTGAGCTTTTCCCAGCCTTGCACCATCACGTCGACCCTCCATTCAGAGGGGTGGGTTACGACGATACGATCAGGTTTATGTCGAGCGACAGCGCGCTGAATCTCAGTTGTGAAGCTGCCTGTATTCTGAGGGTCGTCGAGCTTGATGTAGTCAATATTGAAACCCTTTTGAGAGAGAGTTTCAGAAAAATGACGCATAGCGGAGAGAACAAGAACGAGCTTCTGCTTGTGATGCCTGACGTAGGAACACTCTTCTGTGACCTCCATCATCAGGATGACGTCGTTATCCGGGGAGAGCCCTTTCAGAGAGGAGATGTCTTCGGACAGCTGATCGCCGAAGATAATTCTAAGATCTGACATACTGGCTTGCCATCGAGCAGGGACGTTTCCATAAATCAAAAAGGCACAGAGGGTTTTTCAAGATCCTCTGTGCCTTTTTTTCCTAAACTGGACTTAAGACTGCGGAGGTACCATTTTCCGCAGATTCAACTCAACCTTGAAGAAGAGCAAGAACAGAATAATAGCAACAACAGCTCCGAGTGCCCAAAGGGCCTGAAGCAATTGCTTTCCGCCATTGATGTTATTCCTCATTGCTTCTGCTCTAGATCTTGCGGCTTCTCCCGCCTTGGCCTGGACCCTTTCATTGAACAAGGTTTTGTAGGCTCCTAGAGTGCCTCTGATTTCGCCATCAAGAGCACCAGTGGCGTTTTCTTCCTGGCGCTTTTTATAGCTTTTTGCAACGTCTGAAGACCAGTCTACCAAGCCATCAAGGAATTCATCTCGGCGACGCTCGCCAACCCATCGATCTAGTTTTTCAGCATCTATCTTTTGTTTCAGGACTGAGTTGTAAAGCCCGGTTACTTTGGTAACCCGCTTGTCAATCGACTTAGTCGTTGGTTCTTGAGACTTCTCATTTTGCTGCGATTGGTTGTTCAGCTGAACAGCCTTCTTCTTTTTTTGAGCTGCCGCGTAATCGTCCCAATCCGGCTTTTTAATGCTGTCTGAGGCTTTCACATCCGGGCCGTCAGCAAGATTAATTGCACCAGAGAAGGCTTGGAAAGCCGCTACCACAAGAGCGAGTATCGCAAAAGCAACGACAATCCTACGGAAAACATTGAATAGCCAGGTTTCTGTAGTGTCTAAAAAACCAACTATACGATTCATGACGTTTCTGCCTTTTTTTCTTTAACGTGACCGCGTTGTACGTCCAGTGTACCGACCTCGGCTGTTGTAGCTTCGTGTCGTATTGCCTTGGCGGGTTGAACGACCAGTCAGCCGCCCCCTGCTATCATAGCTACGAACAGTGTTACCTTGACGGACTGTCCGCCCGGTGTACCTGCCTCGGCTATCATAGCTACGAGTCGTGTTTCCCTGGGTCGTCGATCGGCCAGTGTATCGGCCGCGACTATTGTAACTCTTGCTCGAGTTACCCTGGCTGGTAGACCTACCTGTATAACGTCCACGGCTATTGTAACTTCGGGTCGTATTGCCTTGACGGGTAGAACGACCAGTGTAGCGTCCTCGACTATCGTAAGAACGCTGCTGGATTTGTTCTAATGCGAGCGCATGGCCCGTGCTCTCTAGGTTTGGGCTTGGGACCCTCGCCTGCGAAACAGCACCAAACGCAAGAGTGAACGTGACTGCAAAAAAAGCACAGCTGAGCTTCATTTACCCCTCCTTCTGGTTTCCGGGTAGCATACGGACCGGGAGAGGAATTTAGATTATGGAAAACCGGGTTTTTTGAATCCAAAATCAGCTAGTATTTTAATTACTTATATAAAAGTCTGATTATTCAATTACTTTAACTCCGCGCCAGAAAGCGACGCGGCCTTTGATAGATGATGCAGCATCTGATGGACTTGCGTAGAACCAGGCAGAATCAGGGTTTTCCTCTCCATTGACCTCGAGCGAATAATAGTTGGCTGTACCCTTCCAACTGCAGATGGAGGTTTTAGAGCTTTGGCGCAGAAACTCAGCTTTTACACTCTCAAGAGGAAAATAAACATTTCCCTCCAAGACTAACGGATCATCTGTCTCTGCTATTACTTGATCATTCCAAATCGCTTTTACCATTCAGATGAAACTTTCATTTAAGTTGATTCTCTGACGCATCGAAAGCCTATGTATACAGCATACATATCTCTTGGCTTGGTAGCGACATAGGTTTTCTCCATCTGAGAAGCGCCGTACCACCAAGACCCACCACGAGTACCCTTTTCTCTGGGAGCACCATTTTCTACCCACTCCCAGACATTGGCCCCCATGTCATAAAGTCCGTTTACTCCGACTTTCGAACTGCCAACATTGGCATGACCAAGGCCTCGATCCAAAAGTGCAGAATAATTTATGGCCGAAGTCGGGCCGCAGTCTTCCAGACAATTGGCACCTTTAGGGCTATCGCCAGTTGGATAGAGATATGTCTGGCCCCCGATAAAGCCGTCGGTTGGTTTATCTCGTCTCTCGGTATACGCCGCTTCAATCCACTCGGACTCTGTCGGCAATCTTTTCCCGGCCCACTTGCAATAAGAAGCGGCTTCATCGAAGGTCAGGTGCACGGCAGGTTCATCATTCTGGGCCTTTTGACCAAATGGCGCTCGCCAATTCCAGCCAGGTTTTCTCTCCCACCCAGACGCATACACAAACCCGCCGCCTCCGCGCTCAGCTTGAGAAGTGAAGCCGGTCAATGCCGCAAAAACTGCGAACTCACCTATCGAAACTTCAGTTTTATCGAACAGTATTTTGCCGACAAGCTGAGTGGCTCTTGTTTCCTGAGACCAAGCTAGGGATGGCCAAAGGATTAAAGCCCAGCATGCGATCAAAAATTTCATCAGTACTCGCTATTTCTCTTTTTTCTGATCAATTTACTCTCAAGATCTCGGCCACCCTCAAGGCGAAGATGCGACCTCTACTCTAACCTGGCGCTATCGAACCTTAACGTATTAACCAGATTTTATCAGGGCTTCACTTTTTGCCACTGGCAGACCCTTGGCTTCTTACGATTAGCGGCACCTGCTGAACACAAGAAGCGCACTTGGTAACCATCTAGGAGAGCGATGCCCTTGGAGGTGCCGGTGTCGCCGAGGGTGCCGCTGGGGTCGATTCGGAAAGACGCGATACATACCGGGTGGGGGGTTTTTAGAAAACACGGAACCGAGTTCTGGCTCTGACCGTGGGCGTTGCTGGTCAACGCGATGAACGCAATGGCGACAATGGGTGACCTCAAGATGGCCTCGCAATGGTCATGAATACGCCACCCATCCGACACCTTCAGCTCGCGGCTGGCAAGCGCTGGGTCACGGCTGGCAAGTCCATGGAGGCTTTCCCCCGAGCGAAAATAGGTCTTTGCCCTTTGGATGGGGGTGGGGGGAGCGGTCGGCCGACGTGAGGAGCTCAGAGTCGGCCAAGGCTCCCCTGGTCGCCTCCCTAGTCTAGACTGCGGACACCCGAGTTCTGCCGGGGGTCAGCTGGGACACCCTCGGTCGAGCCTTAGCCACCAAGCTTGATCGAAGCCATGCGGTCAGCCCATGGAGTGCTGAGGCCCTCAACGAGATTGGCTAAGAGAGGAAAACGCCGACAGTGCCAATGGCGATCAAGGCCCAGATCGGCATCAAGGAGCGCATAAAATTAAGATTATAAGCGATGCGGATATCGATTTCTGACTGGCTCATGATGGTGTCCCGAGTGAGAGTTTGTGTACCCTCTACGAGCCTTCGCCAGTCGTGGATCAGCGCGGCCGCTCTTGGACAAAAAAATCAGCGACACCGCACGATCATTTTTGCCCGTTTCGGGATGCCCGATGCGACGCAATGAGGAGAGGACCAAGATGGCGACAGCCCCCCCGGGGGGGGGCGCATTGGCAAAGCGGTCGGTGGGGCGGTCGTAGCGTGCTTCAGCCCCGTGGCCGCGATTGTAATCGTCACACCGGTGGAGGTGGAACAGCAGTTCGTCGAAGGCCTATTCTTCGAATAGAGCCTTTTCACTATTCGGCCTACCCATTACGTCCCGCCTCTGCAATATTCCCCGTGTTGGGGTCAAAACCAATGAAGAGTTCACCACGAGCAGGAGGGTTAGGGGATGCTCAAAATGATTCTGGTTGGGGTTGTTGCGTTTGGATTCGGGGTTTTTGCCAATAATTTCGTCTCCAAATATGAGATTTCGGCTATTAAACCCGCGCAAGCAGCGGTAGGCGGAAAGAATTTCCAGCAATTGGCACAGGACCAAGATTTGCAGCGCGCTGTGAGGTACATCGTGTCCCGGGGTTGCCATGCAAGGTACAGCAGAGATCAGAGACAGTTGCCTGTCTCTTGCTCCTATTGAGGCTTGCCTTTGTTCGTCACCGGCCCCCGGCACCTTGATGCCGGGGGTTTTTCTGCCATACACCGAATTTTAAGATTTCGTATCAACCAACCGGAAGAAAAGCCATGTCTTATCCTTTGACAGCCGCTTCTACCCTGCTGGTTCTTTTGTTCTACTTGGTCGTCACGATGAACGTTGGTCGAGCACGAGGGAGGTACGGTATCAAAGCCCCTGCAGTTTCTGGCAACGAACACTTTGAGCGTGCGTTTCGCGTTCAGATGAACAGTCTTGAACACATCGCGTTCTTGCTGCCCGCAATGTGGCTTTATGCTCTAACGCTGTCTGACTTAGGGGCTGGTCTCGGTGGCGTTGTATGGGTACTTGGGCGCATCATTTACGCCTTCGCTTATGTGAAGAACCCTTCGTCGCGGGGAACAGGAATGATGATTTCGTTTCTCGCCCAGATTGGGCTTTTCTTAGGTGCCGTTTATGGCGTCATAAAAGCGATACTGTAGTTTCTGGGTACATTGAGATTATCTGCTCTAGTAGAAACACACCTCTTCATGAATTCTCTATCTCGCCCATCAAGAACCTTTATGCGGCTTCAAAACTTCATCGAAAAGAAGATGAGGATGTCTCACGTCTATCAGCCAGCAATGCTGATTGCAATTTTAGAGAATAAAGGCGCCGCGTCGGTAACAGATATCGCCAAAAAGTTACTGAGTTTGGATATTAGTCAGGTCGAGTACTACCAGCAGATCACCAAAAATATGGTCGGGCGTGTACTAACCAACCACAAGATCACTGAGAAACAGGTAGAAGGCGCAAAAATCAAAGGATATGGCATTGTCGGAGCTTCAGACTTGTCCGACGAAGAGACCTTAAGCCTTATCGCTCTCTGCCAAGCCAAGATTAACGAATACGTTGCCAAGCGTGGCGACCAGATCTGGCAACATCGCAGGCGCTCAATAGGCCATATCCCAGGCACTTTACGTTACGAAGTCCTCAAGCGAGCAAAGTCACGCTGCGAGCTTTGTGGAGTTTCGGCAGATCTGAAAGGACTTGAGGTCGACCATATTGTTCCTCGAAACCATGGCGGAACAGACGACTTATCCAATCTTCAAGCGTTGTGTTACCGCTGCAATGCTATGAAGCGCGACCTCGACGATACAGACTTTCGCGATATTCTCGAAAGCTACTTAGAACGCGCAAAAGACTGTTTATTCTGCGAAATCACAATGAAGAATAAACGCAGAATCGTCATCGAAAACGAGCTTTGCTACGCGATCCGAGACCAATTTCCAGTAACAAATCTGCATACTTTGCTAATACCCAAGCGCCATGTTGCAGACTATTTCTCGCTACACCAGCCAGAAATCAATGCACTCCACAGCCTCGCTAACACAGCCCGTGAGAGCATTCTTGCGTCAGACAGCTCAGTGACTGGATTTAACTTAGGCGTAAATAGCGGGCAGGACGCTGGGCAGACGATATTTCATTGCCATGTTCATCTCATACCCCGCCGAAAAGGCGATATCGATAATCCGCGTGGCGGAGTAAGGGGCGTCATCCCTGATAAAAGAATTTACTGAGCTAAAGTCCCGATGAATGTGACATGAGCCTTTAAAGTGTCTTGCGGGATATCTAAACCCTCAATGTCTTCGGTCAGCCAATCACACTGCCCCTGCACTCCGAAAAAGCCATCAACAACGACCATATCGACTGCTGTTTTTCCGTCCACAGCCAAGTGCTTCAGCCCTCTAGACTCAAAGACAAAGACTGCCGCTTTGACGTCGATAGGGCTCATGAACCCCACACGATCTATCGCGCCGTCAGTTTGATGAGTTCTGTTCGGTATATCGCGCAAGAAGGCTTGATATCCGCCTTTGTATTTTTTTTCGATTGAGTCCCGACGGATCACCAGCGATAGCATTTCACATTTGAGGGTCATTCTAACCTTGAGACATCGCGATGTTCGTCAATGGATAGTGATACCCAGCCTTTGTGCTGTTTGCTCTTAGCTGCTTGTCGGCGACAGTGCCGCATTGCTCGCATTTGAACCTTACTCGCGTGAAGTCTGCGTCGCCCCTGCCTTCAGCAACCCACTTATCAGCGTCAATATCGCGCCACTGCCGACAACCAGAGCAATACAGGCTTAGGGTCATGTCGTTGGTGATCAGGTCAGCGATGGTGCTGATTGTGGTTAGAGATTTAGTCGGCATTCTCTGCCTTCGCCCGACGCCTATTTCCGCTACAACGCTTAGAGCAATACTTTACGCTATCCCAAACTTTTGCCCACTTCTTGCGCCAAGCAAACGGTCGACCGCAGACTACGCAGGGTTTGGTCGGTAGATTGGCTTTGGATTGAGAGCCAAAACGGACGATAGCCAAGGTTTTACTCGTAATTTGGGGACCCTATTTGATCACTCATTCTGCAATAAATCTGAAGATATCTTTTTCGTATTGCGCCAAAGCCTCGTAATCTGCTCGTAAATAACCAGCATAATAAAACTTTTTGGTGACAAGGCTACCTCTACATCTTAGCTCTACTCAAGGAAGCCGCAAGCTGCCGCAATTAGCCAATCAAGCCGCAAGGGCGGTAGCCGAAGCCCCCGCGACGAAAACCCTGTTTATGCAACAGAGGGGGAACTAGAGATGCTGTGGCAATGGGATATTGATGAGTGGATTAGCGAGGCAATCACATTTCAGGCGAAGCGTTCACTCAAATAATCTGCACCCCTTGCCGATGTTGCTGGGGCAGCAATGAGTGAAGGTATTAGATATTTAGACAGCTAAAACAGCCTTCGTTCATCCCGTCGCAGAACCCACTAACAGCTTGTAAAAGTCCGGAAAGATGTCGAATTTTGTCAGATATATCGGCGTCGATTACTCAGGTGCTAAGACACCGAATTCGCCCCTTAAGGGACTTCGTGCTTATCTTTCTCAAGGTGACAAAGCTCCGGTTGAGCAGCTGCCTTCGGTCTCACAAAACAAGTATTGGTCTCGTAAACAGCTGGCCGAATGGCTAATTGAGATGTTGTCTGACACGCGGCCAACCTTGGTTGGGATTGACCATTGCTTCTCGTTTCCAATTGCCTACTTCGACAGTCATGGCCTGAAACGAAGCTGGCCTGCGTTTCTTCTAGATTTTCAGGGTCATTGGCCGACCGATCAAGACAATGTCTATGTCGACTTCGTCCGAGATGGAGTGGTCGGGCATGGCGATGATCGAGGGGGCAACTCGCGGTGGCGTCGTCTGACTGAACAACGCGCTGGGGGTGCCAAGTCGGTTTTTCACTTTGATGTACCTGGATCCGTAGCCAAATCGTCCCATGCCGGGCTGCCTTGGCTGCAACTGATTAGATGTGAGCTCGGAAGGAGTGTGCATTTCTGGCCTTTTGATGGGTGGATTATTCCGCCTGGCCGATCGGTAATTGCAGAAGTTTATCCGGCGCTCTGGAGCGCCCGTTACCCACGCGCTGACCGTACCGCAGATCAGCATGATGCCTTTTGTGTTGCAGCCGAAATGGCGAGGGCTGACCGGGCAGGTAGCCTTCCGGCGCTACTAAAGCCCAAGCTCAGTCCCCGCGAACGGGCTGTGTCCCGGGTTGAGGGCTGGATATTGGGGGTCGAGTGACCGAGGTTTGGGCGGAGGTTTCATGGTCCCCGAGCCGAAGCCCCCGCCCTCACATCTCAGCTTTCGAGGCCTTCCGGCAATTGGTGCGGTTTCAGTCTCTGGCGGTCTCTTGGATACAGGCGACGATAGTCGCTCAGACTGATCTTTTCGTTTTCGCGAAGGAACATCCAAACATCTGATGGTCCTCGCGATTTGAGCCAAAGTATCTCGCCCTTTTCGTAGGACTCTGGATACTTTTTTCTGTGCCAGATTTTGTACTGCTCGATGATTTCTGGCCGCCAGCGCGAGCTAACGAGTGCGGGTCCGCTTTTGTCTTCTTCAGACATTGCTCATATCCTTCCATCTATTTCTTAGAAACAGGGCTATCGACCTGACTTTTGTCAGGTTTGCTTCGCCCGTTTTTCGGAACCTTTTTGCTCGGTTTGGGTTTTGTCGGGGCGCGCAGGTTTGCGCCCATTAGGATGGTTATCGGACCCACCTTCAGTTGGGGCAGGTCCTCATGCCGACGTATTTCCCGAAATTTTGAAACCTTGCCCATCGGGCTTCTCCTTCATTCTTTGACCTTGGTTGGTTCATTTCCGAAAACCAGCAGTCCCAACAGGACCGTTAGCCTGAGCCTTGTGCATATGCTCGCGGCACTCTTGCGGCGGGTATCGCCAAGCGACTAGTTCGTAGCCGCCGATCACAATGTCGCCGCCTTCCAGCTCAAGCTGGACATCGACGAACTTCGGGTTCTTTGGGTTGTAATCGTAGACGCAGTTGATTGGACGCCTACGGCTGGGTGCGTCGGAGTACCTAGCCATTAGACCCTCCTGCCGCAGCAGTCGGCTCCTGAAGCTGGACCACCTCAGCAATTGACCCGCGCCAGCCCATCTCCTCCCACTCTTCGTCGGAGATGTGGAACTCAACGCTGTCAAAGTATTGGCGAATACCCTCTGGGCTATACTCACCCATCCACGAGCGGGCTTTTCCAGTCTCTTCGTCGGTGCCGTAAAGTTCCCAACGAGTTCCACGCTTGACGCGCTTTACCCAGAACTCGCTCCGCCAGCTCATGCCAGGCGCGCCCCCATAGGTATGGGAGCCAAGGTAGAACAGCCGCTTCCTTGGCGGCGTGTAAGGCTTGGGGGTATCGGTATCGAACGGGAATTCGACTACAAGTGCCTGTCTAGGCATTGCTCTAGTCCTCTCTTTAGTGCTTTAGGCGGAATGCCACGGCGCACAAGCTGAAGGTCAAATGCCGAACCCGTAGGTGGGTCAGACCAAAAGAAAAACCGCCACAGCCAAAGCTGGGCGGTCATCCGCTACGCTTTAGCTGAATTTATAACGCGCCCGCAAGTTGCTTAAATCGGCGCACAACCCATTTCTAGACAGCCACTGCTACGTGATCAAGTGAAATTTTCGGACATCCAATTGTTCAAGGAGTGCTATCGGCTCCTCAAGCAATAGTTACCACTCGAATACCACCCGCTTGGGCAAGCACCGCGACGATGGATCGCAGGGCGCGCGTTCTGGCCCGCCAAGCAAAAGTTCCCGCTCGAATACCAGCCGCTCGGGCAGCCGCCGTTGCGGCTAATCGCAGGCCGCGCGTTGCTGGTCGGCGAACAATAGTTACCACTGCTGTAATAGCCCGACGGGCAACCGCCATTCCGTGGGATGGGCGATTGAGCAAACGCTGCATGACCGGCGATTACGGCGAGCAGCGCTAGCACGACGGCGAGGGGGAGCTTCTGGGACATCGCTTGCTCGCGATGATTTTCAACCTGCATATCTAACAATTCCTCTTGTTTGCTAGACGATCTAAGCCGATTTATTTCAACAACGATTTTGTAGTATCCGGATTAGTATCATCACGAAGATAGTGGTCGCTCCAGTCTAACTTGGGCATTTCCAATGGGCATGCCTCCGCTCCAAACGGGACACCTCCGACCCATGCGGGGTAGAGCGATCGAGTTTTAAAAAATTCGAAGCCGAAAACAACTTTTACACTACACGTCCCCTTAGAGTGTAACACTCTGGTAATACACGCTGACCCAGAGAGAACGTCATAAGTCATTAATCTAGAATCAACTCCTAATTTCCTACTGAGTTTTTCAAAAATCGAATTTCTAAATCTCTCATTATCCCAGTGTAGCGCGCATGAAAGTCCTATCCTCTCCAGAATCTTTGTTTTGTTTTTTTCAGAGAAAAATAACTTTTTCAGCTCTTCAGTACTTTGCTTTTGAGCTTTTTTAGGATCACAGGACTCAACAATTTTTTTATAAGATTCCTCGTCGATTTTTCGAATCGCGCAAATGGAAATGGGTTTGTTTGCATAATTAGAAAACGGTCCCCCACGAGCTTCTTCAGAAAATTCAGGGAATTCCCCGCCGACCCCGCCGATTAAATTCCACATGGAAGGTTTCTTGCGGCTGTTAACTTTGCTCATTTTATCTAATTGTTTTAATTTATGACATAAGTAGTCAGGGCCCCTGCGATTTTTTGGATCGAGATAAATCGTGGCAAGTCTTTTCTTTATTTCGTCAGCCGATATCGTGAAACTATAGCGCTCATCATAGAATTTTTTATTTGGATATTTGTCATCAGGGCCGTAAGCACTTCTCATATTAGATATGCATTTTTTACCATGTTCTTTAGCCAACGCATTGTCAGCAATACAAGATTCTACTATTGGCTTATACTTGGCATTTGATGATAAATCGGCTGAGCAAAAACTCTCTATCCATGCTTTTTCTTTCTCAAGAAATTTAGAATTCTCAAAAATTCCCTTCGGGAGGAAGCCAAATATTCCATCAGGATTTTTCGCATTTAGCCTGCTTATTTTACGGCAGGTTCCTAATCGCTTGGCAGCTATGTACCTAACCTGATCAATCTGATCAATTCCATTTATTGTCTCTAAAAACACATTTTTAACACTATCTTGTTCATATTCCCATGCAACAAGATGCTCCATTTTAATCTGAAAAGGTTGAAAAAATTTATTTGCTATTTCTTTTCTGTCCTCAATGTAGTTTTTTTCAAGGCCAGAGAAGAAGGCTTTACATTTTTTATACGTCAGTTGTTGAGATGCAGCGGGAACCAAATTGGGTGTCGCTGTTGTTTTGCGACTGGCTTCAGAAGGTAACACTGTTTCTTTTGAACTATTGGAGCCAAATTCATTGCTACTTGATGCGGCTTGGTTCCTCCGTGTTTGTTTGCTGGCACTGCCAGTTGGTTTATTTTCTTGCTGGCGCGCGGTCTGGTCCTTGGTTGGCTCGTCGCCAAATTCTTTATTATCAGACACTGCTTTGTTTGGAATAGAAGATTGTTTTTTAATAATAATGTCTCTAGGAGCTGCTCTGTTCGCAATAGTTTTAAGGAGTTTTTCTAGGCTCTGTGCGTCGTTTCTAGATAATTTAATTTCGCAGTTACGAATATTATTACCTCTGGCATTTATTATGGAGCCCTTGAAAAAATCATTAGAAACTTTTCCTAGCTCAAAACGCCATTCATTCTTTGCGATGTCTGATACACCCAAAAATTTAATGTTTTTTGAAGATACATCTAGTACCCAAGTTATGGATTTAAATTTGTTATTTTGATAATGCGTTCCTACTTTCTTCTCATTTGAGAAGTTAAAATTAATGTTTCGAGTATAACTTGGGTTGCCCGTAACGAGGTGCTGTTCACAATATAGAGTAGAACTCGTTTTCGCGTACGCCGTGGTGGCGAATAAAAGTGAGGCTGAAATGGAACATAATATTTTTCTCACGATAACCTCGCTTTTTTGCTTTTAATCACCAAGGAACATATTGGATTTAGGGTTCATACTGCTTCGATCGAGGGTTTTTGACAATCTCGTCGCCAGCACGCCGCCTCAGCGTCGGCCGCGCGGCGGAGCCATTTGTTAATGAAGCTAAGCGAAGGGGAATGAACGATGGTTGCCGCAAAACCTTTTTCTAGAGGTGCTGTGCCGGGCGTTGACCTCCTTGCCTCGTTTGACAGGAATTTTGGAGAGAACTGGCCTTTGCGGCAAGGGCCGATGGAGGGCCCGTCCGGCGTCCGGGGGCCGGTTGCGACGCAAGATTGATCCAAAGCCAACGGACAAACCGTATAAAGTTCGATCTTTCCAGATCACAGTTTCCTCCCCGACTTCAGCCCCGGCATCAAAAGTGCCGGGGTTTTCTTATGGGGCCGCTCCAGACGTTTCTCAGATTTAGTTATCGGAAAGTCTGCAAGGGTGGGATGCATTTTAATAAAGCATTCATATTATTTATTAACTCGATTGAAGATAGACCATATTGCAAACGTTACCAGTATACCTCTTGGACCTGGGGGTTACCCATCAGCCATTGTCAGACGTCAATGGCATCAGTGCCAATGGTCATGAACACTGGAATTGTTACTCTCCCTCATGCACTGCAGGTGTCATCCCGCATATCTGTTCATAATGTTCTACTATAAGTTGTTTACATGATGTGGCATGCCGCCTCTGGACGATCAGGCTGTCATGAACTGGCAGAGAAGCAATCTGATGCTTGCGGATAAGGGTCAGAACGGTCCGGATAATCGCCTGTGACTCGTAGTACATGAGTTCGAGGGAAGAGAGCTTCTGTCGCTCCCACTTCCTCAGGACAGGCAGAGCGCCGAGAATGACCGGAGTAATTTTCTTCAGGGGATAGTCTCTTGAGAGCTCGATACCCAGTTCCCGCATGTCCTCGATATGGGCCGGGGACCAGCGCTTTGGTACGTCACCTTTTCCAAGCGCCATCGTCACCCAGGCTTTAACGACCCCCCTTGGAACACCATTGACCTCATAGGGGTCCTTGGAAGGAACCATTGGCACCCCAAAAATTCCGTGGAGGATTGTCAGATGACTGGCCCGGATATCCAGCTCAATGACCGGCTCTCCATTGATCCTGATGGCTGCCCTCTGCTGCTTCTTTAGGAGTTGGTAGTTGTCTTCTCCAATGCTGTAGAGCCTGCCACCCCTGTCCCAGTCGTATCCCTCCTTTTTGCCCTCATTGAAGACCCTCCTGAATCCACGATGGATGGCACCACTGAGTTCAATGGTGGTCCAAAAGGCGTTTATTTCCCTGACCTCCTTTTCGAGACGCGCTGAGACAGATGAAGCCGCAAACCTCATTGGCCTTCCCTGGCTCTTGATGTGACCGGCCCGGGTACTGGGTGCTTTAAGAACGAGAACTCTGGTGGGCGGGTGCTCATGAAAATTCTGGTCGATGTTTTCCGGAGAGATGCCGAGCCCGACGGCGAGTTTCAGAAACTTCCCAAGTGGCCTGATCCGGGTAGCCCGACCTCTCCCGCTGGAGCTTTTCTCGCCGAAGACTTCGCGATCATAAAAACCGCGGTGAATTTCAATCAGCCCCAGGTCGGAAGCAGCCGTCATGATCTGCTTGAAATGACGGTAGGAGACTTTCTCCCCGGTGAACGTGTTGGGGCTTTGTTCGTGCCAGGACCAGCGTCCCGTTGACCTCTGCTGGGCCTTGAGCAGGTCGGCAAAGAACGCGCCACAAGCTGCATTGAAGCGTCCCTCGGCCTTTTCCCCGCGTCTGCGGGTCTTCCTTGGATTTGCGCCGCTGAGAAGTGGACCAAGATGGGCACAGAAGGCCCGGGCGTATTCGGTAACGGGGTAGAAGTCGAGCTGCATCCGGCGGGCCTGGCTGCGGGCTTCCCAGTCGAGGGGTTTGCGTGACACTGGCTTCATCGAGGCACTTTATCGGGCTTCAGAGGGGGGCTGTGATTCGGTCTCGCTTTGCGGTGCCTGTGAGGCTGACAGATCTGATATCGCGCTGCAGGGGCATTTCCAGGCCTTTTCCGGGGTCTTTTTTGGGCCTTTTTCTGTTCCCTCCCCGGTGGGGGAACCGAACCATGGGCCAGTGGCAATGAGTGCAGGGGGGGGCGACGGTCAGGACTGTCACACATTTTGTAACACAAAATCGTGCCAAAACACGGGTTCCTGACCTCAGAGCTTTTGCAAGCTACTGAAATCATTATATATTTTTTTTAGAAAAAAGGTGGCGTCCCCTAGGGGATTCGAACCCCTGTTATCGCCGTGAGAGGGCGATGTCCTAGGCCACTAGACGAAGGGGACCCGTGGCAACCGGCCTTGGCCGGAAGGCGAATTATCTAGCGGTTCGCCGGGCGGCGATCAAGGACAAAGGGCGGGGCGTCCGGCCCGGTACCCGGAAACCGCTCAGCTTTCAGGGACTTCCGCGAGTTCGGCCTCGGCAAAGGCATTGCCATCGAATGCATAGGCTCGCACCAGGGTGGCCCGCATCGCGCCGCCACCCACGATGACCCAGACATCCCCCGCCGCCGCGCCGTCGCGGGCGCGCGCGAGATCGGTCGCCGAAGGCTCGGCCGCGCCGCCGGGATGGGAATGGTAAGGCCCGATGACCGCCTCGCCCGCGTCGCGGGCAAGACGGTGGGTGGCGAGGAGAACGACGGGATCGACCTCGAAACGGCGGGCGGGATCGTCAGCGACATTGGCCGCGGCGACGGCGCGGGTGATGCGGCAAATCGCGCTATCCCGGCGGCCGATGAGCAGCCCGCAGCATTCATTGGGCTGGGCGGCCCCGGCCGCGGCGCGGATCGCGCCAAGGGCAGAGGCGGTGATTTCGACCCTCACCTCGCCCCGCCGGCGGCGATGTCGTAACGGGCAGCAAGGCGCCCGTCGGCGGCATCGAAGACGAACAGCGCCTCACGCCCATCGGCAAGGCGTGCGCGCAGCAGCAGGCGCCCGCCATCGAGGCGCGATTCGATGATGGCCGCACCGGCCGGCAATTCGAGGCGCATGGCCGTGCCGGACGACTTGGAGACCGGCGCAGAACCGCCGATTCTTCCCGCCCGTTCGAAGATCAGCGTGGCCAGCACGCTGGCCCCGATCAGGATGGCGATGCCCATGGCAATGACCAGGGTCTTGAGTGCGCGCATGATTTTGTCCACTCTCCCCGCCATGAACAGTGGCAGCAAAACATATATCCCTGACGGGGCCCGGATCGTCGTCGCCGGCGCCGAAGCGCGCGGGCGGATGGACGCCTTCCTGGCCGCAGAACTTTCCGACCTGTCGCGATCGCGCCTCAAGGCGCTGATCGGAGCGGGCGCGGTCACCGCCGACGGCGCGACGATAAAGGACCCGTCCCGGGCGGTCAAACCGGGGGCGACCTATTGCGTCATCCTGCCCGCCCCCGTTCCGGCGACGCCGGTGGGCCAGGATATCGCCCTCGACATCCTGTTCGAAGACGACCACCTGATCGTCATAAACAAGCCCGCCGGCCTCGTCGTGCACCCGGCGCCGGGCAATCCTGACCGTACGCTGGTCAACGCCCTGATCCACCACTGCGGCACGAGCCTGACCGGCATCGGTGGCGTCGCCCGGCC
>Ga0222714_10002348_pt1 | contig 20131 bp, 24 predicted proteins | sample C33_3DmetaG_FD_165048 | JGI IMG/M metagenome (GOLD analysis project Ga0222714, IMG submission 165048) | Estuarine water microbial communities from San Francisco Bay, California, United States - C33_3D | ecosystem: Environmental > Aquatic > Marine > Unclassified | place: USA: California...
AAGTAATTGTTCTATCAGCCGTTGGATCTGTAACTTCTAAAATTGTTTCAAAATCATCATCTGTAGAACCTTCAAATATAATTGTATTTGAAATAATAGGATCAGTTAAAGTTTTGTTTGTTAAAGTTTGTGTAGTGCCAGAAAATAAAGTATCTAATTGTGATAATGTAACTCTACCTTCAGTTCCACCATCTGATAATAAAATCTGATCACTAGAAGCAAGTGTCGAACTTGTTAAATCTATAGCGTTATCAATATTTACAATGGCCTCAACGTTACCAAATTCTAAAGCCGTACCAGCAGAGTTAACTTTTAAAACCTGACCTGTAGTACCAATAGATAAAGAGGCACCAAGACCTCCGTGTGATAGATCAATAAATTCACCTGATTGATATTCGGCAAGACCTGTTACTTCAGATCCATTTAACGTTGCTCGTATTGGAGTTTTAGCTACCATATTCTTATATTCCCTCTAATGTAGGCATATGTCCTGGCCTTATTGTTTGTATTGATGTTCCATTTGCAGTTGTAAATGGTAAATAATATGATTGAGTGACAACGTGATCCAAAAATCCATTAATTGTAGTCATATCTTTATTATTCACAAGAGCAAGTGTAGTTTCAGTACCGTCTTCTTTTGTAAATGGAACTCTTTTACCAATATTATGTTGAAAATCATTTTTCCATTCAGTACCGTTATAATATAAATTATGAGTAGGTTGTAAAGTTATAAAATTTGTGTCTGTTAAATCAACTAGTGAACCATTACCAGCAGCAGCCGCACCACCTATTTCTTTTATAACACCAGCGTCATTGATATAAAACTTTTGAGATGATGTATCAATTGCTACTTCTCCACTAACCAAATCACTTGTAGTTGGAGTTGTAATTCCTCTTTTTAACTTTATAACAGTCGCCATCAATAATCCTTATTAATTGACGATTAGTATGTTCCGCCGTCTAAATCGCCGTACGTAACGTTACTACCATCAGATTGTAAAATTTTACCACTTGCACCAAGTGTTAACTTATCAAGTGTGTTTGCACCACTAGCATATAAAATATCACCAGTAGTGTATGTGCTTTGTCCTGTACCACCATATACTTCACCAATAACAGAACCATTCCAAGTACCTTGATTAATAGTTCCTAATGTTGTGATTGATGTTTGACCAGGATAAGTTGATTTAATTTGTAATGCGTCAGATGATATTTCAATTGTACTATCATCAACAGCAACATCAAGTTGATTTCCTGTTTTTGTTAAAGCGTCACCAGCACTAATTTGACCAGCACCAGAGAATTGAGCAAATGTAATATTTGTAGTACCAAATGTTGGTGTACCGTTATGTGTAGCAACATAACCATTATCGGCATTTGTAGAACCTTGTTCAACAAAGAAGAAAGTACCACCAGTTAATTCTGAAGCTGTATCAGCATCTGGACTTCTTGTTAATACATACGCAGTTGAACCATCACCTGTTGTAGTAACTGTATAGATACCGTTTTGTGTATTGTCAGTTTGATCTTTTAATAATACTCTATCACCTTGACTTAAAGTAACACCGTCAATTGCAATAGCACCATTTGAACCAGCAGTAATTGTTCCTGCACCGTTATCATAAGTACCAGAAACTGTAGAAGTTGTAGCAACTCTAACACTATCTTTTACATCTAATCCATTTGCAACACTATCAACGTATGCTTTTGTAGCAGCGTCTTGGTCTGAAGTTGGATCACTAACGTTTGTAATTCTACTGTTGTTAACATCAACTGAACCAGAACCTTTTGGATTTAATACTAGGTCAATGTTAGTATCACTACCTGTTGTAGCAATCTCTACACCATCACCAGTAGCTGCGTTACTAACTTGTAATTCATTAACAGCACTTGCAGTTGTTCTTAATAGAATTAACTCGTTACCATTTGCGTCAGCAAGATAACCAGCGTCAGCAAATTTAGGTGCTGTAAGTGTTTTATTTGATAGTGTTTCTGTTCCTGCTAATGTAGCAAAAGAACCATCAGACAATGCACTATTAAATTCAGCAATAGTACCTGTTAAAGTACCTTCAGATAAATCTAATGTTAAAGTGTTGTTTGCACTATCAATTATTTTGTTTTGTAAAGTTTGATTGCCTGTTAATGTAGCAACAGTACTGTCTATAGCTACTGTAACTGTATTACCTGTAGCAGATGTATCAATACCAGTACCACCAGCAACTGTAAATGTTTCACTATCTAAATCAATAGCGATTGTTCCTGAATCTGTTGTTACATCTAAATCTTGTGCTGTTACTTGTGAGTCAACATAAGCTTTAATTGCTTTAGCAGAAGCAAGTGTATCATCACTTGCAGAAACAGAACTTAAATCCGTATCAACAACACCAGCAGCAAAATCAGCAACTTCAATATTAGATATAGAGTTACCAGTTCCATTTGCGTCAAATGTTTTATTTGTTAAAGTATGTGTTGATGAAGCTGTTAGTACGTCAGCGTGTGTGCTGATTGTAATTGTATCACCTGAAACTGAAGTATCAATGTTTGTACCACCAGAAATAGTTAATGTGTCATTTAATAAATCAACACCATCATCTGTGCCTGAGTCAGCAGCTAAATTTAATGTTGTAGAAATAGTTGCTGTACCAGCCGCTGTTAAACGACCTTGTTGGTCAACTGTAAATGTTGGAATTTCAGTTGAAGAACCATAACTACCTGGAGTTACAGCAGTATCATCTAAGTCTATTGTAACTTCGTTATCTGTAATAGATGTAGTAATTCCTGTATCACCAGTAAACGTTAAAGTTTGACCAGTAGTAAATGTGTCACTACCACTATCACCAGCAATTGTAAATGAACCTGATGGAATAGCAGCAAAACTTAAATTACCAGAACCGTCAACTGTTAAGAATTGACCATTTGAGTAAGTACCTGGAAGAGTATAAGTAACGTCTGAAGCTAATGAGTTGGGAGATTTAAGAGCTACAAAGTTTGCACCGTTATTAGTACCTTCGTTTAATTTTATTGTACCACCTGTAGTAGCATTATTACCAATAAACAATTCATCAATTGCTTTATTAGAGTCTACTATTAAACCAGAAGACGCAGTTAACGTTCCTGGTGTGTGGTCTAAAAGTTGTGTGTAATATCTTCCACCAATTTCAATTGCTGAATTTGATGTTGATGTTGGATCACCAATGAAGAGCCTATACCCATTACCACCAGCACCATTATCGGTTGCCGAAGTATCATAGACATAAGCTAGTTCCCCTTGGTTAAGACCGCTGGGTGCATTTGCACCAGTGGTTCGTTTAATTTTGATTATTGTTGCCATTTAAAATCTCTCCCTTTTTTTTAAAATGTGCCACCGTTAAGAATTAAATTACCACTTTCAGTTTTTATATCATTTCGACTTGTCCATTTTTTAGAAGTATCATCATATTGAAGCATTGCACCATCATTTAACGTTGTAACGTTAACATCACCTAGAGCATTAAGCCTAGTTGAAGCTGATGGTACAGTAACAGAAACATTCCTAGGTCCTGTTGTAATATTATTAATTGTAGCCGTTATTCTGTCTGACATTTTACCCTATTATTAATAAAGTTTATAATATTTATAATAATAAAGTAATGTAAAACTAATTACAAACTACTTTTTTTCAACTTCTTTTGATGTATCAATGCCTAATTCACTAGCAATAATATCATCATAGTGTTTTTGTAAAATAGCAACTTTTTCTAATTCTAAAGATAGTTTAATTCTAGTTGATTGTAAATCTTGTCTGATTATAATACTATTTAAAGTTTTTGTGTTTAATTCACTTCTTTTATAGTCTTTACCATCAATTGTAAAAGTTTGTTCTTTAGTTAAGTCTGTTGCTGTGTTCAATTCACTACTCATATGTTCTCCTATTATACGTCTGGTTTAACTGTAATTAAACCTTCAATTATTCTTGTTACGGTACTATCACTTGCTGTTATATCTAAATCATAAACATAACGAGCTGGTGCGTCTAAAGCTGCAGTTTGAGCTGCAGTTAAAGAAAGTGTTATTACACCTGTTGTTCTATCGGCGTCAAAAGTTGTTGTAATAGTGGTTCTTGTTCTTGTTGAAGCATAACCTAAGGCCATCTTTGCACTTGCTGTATATCCAGTCAAATCTAAAGGATTTCCATCACTACCTCTAACGGTAACTGCTGACGAAAATGACGTTCCTTGATCTATTACATAATTTGCTACTGCTGCCATAATACTATTTATACATATACTATTGACTTTTTTTTAAAAAGTGATATTATATAGTATGCGTAAAATTTTAATAATTTTAACATTTTTATTTAGTAATATATTATTTGCAGCTGAAAACGACTGTAAATGGACCAACGAAACTCCTTGTGTTATTATATCTAAATCAAACATAACAAATTCTAATAAAATTGGTGATAAAATTACACCGAGTATTTCTATAACAAAAAAGCAAATAGAAAAATACAATCTTATAGATTTAGCAAAAACTTTAAATTTTATTCAGAGCTTAGAAGTATCTCAATCAGGTCCTACAGGACAACAAGGATCAGTTTTTTTTAGAGGCACTAATTCAAATCACGTTTTAGTTTTATTAAACGGTATACCAATAAATGATTATTCTACACCAACAGGTGCATTTGATATTGGGCAAGATTTTATGTTTAATGTTCAACAGATAGATGTTTATAAAGGTTCATCTGGTGCTCATTGGGGCGCTGACGCTGTGGGAGGTGCAATTAATTTTAGAACAACTATTGATTATGAAAAAAAATTAAATATTTCAGGAAATCATAATGATAAAACAATTAGTGGAAATTATTATACTAATATAAATGACTTTGATATATCTTTATCAGCAGGACAACATCAATCAAAAAGTATATCAGCACTATCTGAAGCAAATGAAAAAGACGGAACAAAAAATAAATCACTTTCTATTAATGCAAGTAAATGGTATGACTTATTACATTGGAGAACAAGTTTTTTTACAAGAAATACATTTACTGATTTAGATGGACATAATGTACTTGTACAAAATGATAAATGGTCTGATAATACTTTTTACGCTTTTCAAACAGGACTAGATTATAAAAATAGCAGTTTAACTTTACATACACACCAATACGATAGAAACTATGATGACAATTATTACAAAAGTAAAAACTATACACTAAAGGCTACACAACAATATGAAAACTATGGTTTTGGATTTGATTATAAACACAACGAATCATTTAGTAGCCAACATCACAATTTAGGATATTTTTTTAATTTATCATACGATATATTTTCTTATCATCATAGATTTGATGAAGAACACGAAACCTATAAGTTAGGATTTTTCAAAGAGATACAAGACGGGTTAAGTATAAGTGGAAGTACATCTACAAGTTATAAAGATAAAACTACTTGGACAGCTATAGAATATGGTGAAACACAAGAATTAACTTTAACTAAAAATAATTTTTCAACAACACTTTTTAAAAATGATATAGGCAATTTAAATACAGATGGTATTGAATTTGCTTATAATCTAAATGATATTAAATTTTTTGCAAGTCATCTTAACAGTAAAACAAACGATACGGTAACATTAAGACGTCCTAATTGGTCACTAGGATTTATTCATAATTATGATTTTAAAAACAACTTTTCACTAACCACAAACTACAAATACAAAGGTGAACATTTAGATGTACATAATTCTAATTGGTCAACAATATCAATGCCTGAAACACATTTACTAGATTTAAATATTGGTTATGATTATTATGGAATAAAATTTGGTGTAAGTATTACAAATCTTTTAAATGAAAATTATGAGTCACCTCACGGATTTAACCAAGAAGGTAGAAAACTAACTTTAGGATTTAACAAATCTTTTTAACTTTGAACAGCTATGTTATTATGTTTGTTTAGTATATCTAAATCTTGCTGATATTGTTTTACTTTATCTAAGGCGTGATGTTGAAATTGATATCCTAATTCTTGTCCTAGTTTTAACACTTTCATAAATCTATTAAATCTTATTTCAAAGTCAGAATTTTCATTTTTCCAATGATAACCAAATTCAGAATTAAACAAATCTCTATGTTCAAAATCTAAAGGTGTGTTTTGAAATGTTATCATTATGTGGTGTGACACAAATATATTATGAGCGTATTTTTTATATTTTTTTAATAGGGTCAAAGTTTCTTCAAAGTCTTTTTCAGTTTCAGTAGGATAACCACAAATAAGTAAAAACTTCATTCTAATATTTCTTTCACCTATATTTGTTACAAAGTATTCAATATCATCATTACTAAATTTCTTTTTCATATGATTTCGTACTTGTTCACTTCCAGATTCAATACCTATATCTAATCCTACACAACCTGAGTTTGCTAAATTATCAAAATCTTGCTGAGTAAATGTTTTTTTATCTCTTATAATAAACTGTGCGTCCCAATTTATTTTTTTAGGTCTTTTTGCTAACTCGTGGCATAAATCTCTAAAATGTTTCATTGATCCATTAATTAATGAATCAGAAAAATTAATCTTTTTTAAACCTGTTTGTTCAGAAACGTGATGTAAATCGTCAGCTATTTTTTTACCAGTCTTCCATCTATACTTAGGCCATATACTCATCACATCACAAAAAGTACACTTACGAACACAACCTCTACTACCAGATATAACTGCTCTATCATATTTGTGTTGATGTATTGTATCTGAATAATCAGGTGGTGGCAAACTTTCTATATCTTCCATTTGTACAGGATCTCTACCATTAATACCAGGAAAGTCTAAATCACCCTCTAAAAATGCTTTAAGAGCGTGTTCTTCACCTCTTATAAAATGTTTTCTTGGCCAATTCTTATCAACACCAGAACCTCCAAAAACAACATTTTCATATGGTTCTGCAAGTTTAAGAGCGTCATCTTTTTGTAAAAAAGAAAATACAGATATACCTAACCATTTAAATTTATATTTGGCAATTTCTTTGTGTATGTTTTCTAAAGTATCTAATTGATTTCCATCTATAACTTTAACTTTATATCCTAAAGGTTCTAAGTATCCTTTTATAAAAGCAGGACCTGGTACAGGCTTACCTTTATCTAGTCCTGGTAATGATGTGATCACTAAATCATAAATCATCTAAATGCGCCTACTATATGAATCCTATCTATTTTTGAACAATTTAAAGCTGTATGATTTTTTGTCGTATCAATTACATATGCCTCACCTGTTGCTGGAATGTGTATTCGTTCATTATCAATTAATAAAAAACAATGTGGGTGTGTTATAATTGGAATATGTAATCGTTTAGTTTTATCAGCGTGCCAAAGATAACAAGTTTTTGGTTTCATTTTCATTATTCTTGTTCTTACCAAATTATGTTCTAAGATTATACTATTGATATAGGGTATATTAAAAAGTGGAACATCATAGGTATGTTCAACATCATCAATGTCATAACCTTTGTCTGAGCCTTCCTCAGGATTCATATCTTTTGAATAACCTTGTAGATATAATTGTTTGTTATAACTTGGAAGTGTATTCAACTCTTTTTTTATTAACTCTAAATCATATATCATAACAATATTTATAGCATAAATAATTATATGACTATAGAAGATATATATAAAAAAAGAAAACAATGTAGATTATTTGATACCAAAAGAATACCAGACAAATCTCTTATTAAAGAAATATTAGAAAAAACATTTAAACTTGTGGCGTCAAAACAAAATTTTATGCCATACAAAGTTCACGTTATTGGTCCAGATCGTCCAGATGTTAAAGAACAATTTTGGAATATAGTAAAACAAAGACCAGGTGGAGAAAAAAATGATAATATACCTACTGCTCCATATCAATTACTTTTTACACAAAGACTTTTAGAATCAACCACATATACAAAAAGAAAATTGGATGCAGGTGAGCCTATAGGCTTAATGAATAAAAATAAATGGAAAAATAAACCATTAACTAGAGCTGTAGCTTTAGAGGTAGGTATGTTTGCTAAAATATTAACTGGATTGTGTATAGAAAACAATATACAGGTAGCGTACAATCTATGTTTTCCTTATATTAAAGATACAGACAAATCTGGAGTAGAATATTATCAATATTATAAAAAATTTGGTTTTTTAGAAGATCCTGATCCTGTATTTTCAATGTTATTAGGTTATAAAGATCCTAATATAACAGATGAATATAGAAAAGACGGAAAAGATGTTATAAAACCTAAAGTTGATACAATTATAAAGTGGGTGTGATTGACATTTTAACAAAAAAATGTTATAATAAGTGATGAATAAATAAAAAATATTAATTATAAAATGAAAGATTAAATTATGAAAAGTGTAAATGTCGTTTGTACAAGTAAGCCTGGTGATGGATTACTTAGATATAGTTATGAACATAGTAGTTATCTTCGTTCACTAGGCCTTCCCTCAAAATTAACAATCATAACTCATCCTGGTTTTAAGGACCTCGACTATGTAAATTGCATACGGGAACAGTATATTCATTGTGATCAAGTTTATTTCAATGAAGTTGACTTAAACCCAAATTCAGTAACTTTAATTATGGGTAGAAGTATGTTAACAATACCATATTTAAAGATTATGGAAGATAAAAAACTTAATAGGACTTTTCCAAATTATACAAAACAACAGCTGTATGTATTAAGTTTAGTATTTGGAAATAATCTAATATCAGTTTATTCTGAAAATCATCCTAAAGACTATCCATTAGCACTAAATTATTTTAATCCTAGAAAAGTTGTTGACCTTTGCGACTATGATGTTTATCCTAATGGTGTAGGAATACAATTTGAAAAAATAATAAATTTTGATATATACAAATCATTTAAACACGATATTAAATATCAATATTTATTTTTAGGAACAAATAAAGAATATTACAAAACTATTGAAGACTTTATGAGTAATAACTATCTATTATATCAATCTCACGGTATAATAACTTATACTAAAGAAAAATATATTAATCCTAAATTTAATAATCTTAATGTTCCAGTTGCAAATTTATTAGGCTCATTTGAAACATATTGTTATATAAAATCAACTTTTGATCCTGCACCTAGATTAATGCAAGAATGTAGATATTTTGGTAAAAAAGTTTTATATTTAAGAGATCCAAATATTATAGATGGTGGAAGTGTTTATTGGAAAAGACCTGTACCTACTAGAGCAAGTTATTTTAAAAATTTTGAAGTGTTGCTTGATGTATTAGAAAATGAATATAAATTTATTTTATAAAAAATGAAAAAAATATTATTAGTAAGTGGTTGTAGTTGGGGTGATCCAAATTTTACTTCTGTTTTTCATCCAGATATGTCTTGTGAATGGCTTAAATGGCCTGAATTACTAGCAAAAAAATTAGATATGGAATGTCTAAATCTTTGTAGAAGTGGTGCTGGACAAGAATATATTTACAGTTCAATTTCAGATAAACTTCAAATACTTGAACCTAGTAAAATTGGATATGCTATTGCTGCTTGGTCAAGTGCTCCTAGACGTGATTTCAATATATTTAATACTTGGAGAAATGATAGGATTGATTCCAAAGGAGATTTAACATATTGGATACAAAGAAGTTTTAGATTTCATTATGCTTTTCAATCATTAATGGAATTGAAAAAAATACCATATTTACACTTTCAAATGATTAGTTTACATAGAGCATATTTAAACGAATTAAGACTGTTAGATCCTAAGAATACAAATAGACTTGATAATGAACATCAAAAAGTTTTGTACACAATAAAAAATAGTCATTATTATAAAAATTTTAATAATAAATTTATTGGTTGGCCTTTAGATGAAGATATGAATGGATTTGATATAGGATCAGGAATACTAGGTGAACAACATAGAATATCTGAACAAGATAGACATCCAAATGCAAAAGGACAAGAAATAATAGCAGATTACATTTATGACAGGTTGGGATAGAGAATACTTAGAACACAAAGAAGAATACTTAAATCTTTTTGATAAAGTAATGCAAAAAGAACAAGAATCTAATATAGAATTTTTAGAAGATAAACTTACATCATATACAGGTAGAAAATATGCTGTTGCTTGTGCTAGTGCAACCGATGCTCTACATTTTGCTTTAAGAAGTTTAAACATCAAATCAGGTGATGAAGTTTTAACAACTAATTTCTCTTGGATTTCTACTGCCTCTTGTATCTCTATGATTGGTGCAACACCTGTATTTTGTGAGATAGATTTATCATCTTATCATATGACTTTAGAAAGTATTAAAAAAATGTATTCACCTAAAGTTAAAGCAATTGTTTATCCTCATCTATTTGGTAATATGTCTGATACAAAAGAGATATTAGATTTTTGTAAAGAAAAGAATATTGCATTTATAGAAGACGCAGCTCAATCCTTAGGTGCAAGTCTAAACGGTGTTAAGGCGGGTTCAATAGGAGACATTAGTGCATTAAGTTTTAATGCAAACAAAGTTATTGCTGGTATAGCTGGTGGAGGCGCTGTTCTTACAGATGACAAAGATAAAGCAGAGATATTTAAGAAATTAAGAAGACACGGCAATAATGAAATATTAGGTTATAATTCTAAAATGTTATTAATGAACGCTGAATTTATTAATTTTAGATTAAATAAAATGAAAGAATGGCAGGTAAAAAGACAGGAAATTGCAAAACAATATGATGAACAATTAAAAGACTACGTTGTTGTACAACCTACATCAAATGGCTTAGATCATAATTATCACAAATATGTTATAAGATTGCCTAATAAAGAAATAAGAAATAATTTAAAAAAAATATTAGACGCAAAAATACATTATGATAAACCTTTATCTGAAAATAAAATGTACAAAAACATTGAACATAGATCAGATAAAATGTATATAAGTAAAATTGTAAGTGATACAATATTAACTTTACCTATTCATCCATATATGACTAAACAAGAGATTAATAAAATTACAAATACTATTATAATTACACTGGAACATAAAAAAAATCATTTTATTAACGATATGAAAAAAATATTAGGTGATAATATATTTGACGAAAATTTATTAAATGAAACAAATGAACCTATATATGATTATATTGTAGAAAAAATTTATCAAATGCCAGAATACATTGAAGATGAACCATTCAAAAATAAAACAAAATTAAAAATTGCATTTAATAAATTTTATACAAAAAATTATGGAAAAAACTTATAAAAAAGAAAATTGGTTTTTTTCTATGAAAAAAACTTATAGAATTGAACCAAAGTGTTTTAAAGATCAATCAATGGCAATAACAAATCAAGGCTATCTCATACCTTGTTGTTTTTGTGATCATCCAAAAATAATGAAAAGTGATCGTATGAAAGACTTACTTAAAGTTAGTAATATAAATGACTACGACAAATTAGAAGATATTGGAAAAACAGTTGAATGGAAAAACTTTTATAATGATTTAAAAAACAATGTACCTCCTGTAGAAGCTTGTGTAGAAATTTGTTCCATAAAACAAGATGGATCAAAAGTTAAAGAACTTAGAACAGATACATTTATTGATACAAAGAGTAAAACTACAATATCAAAGAGAATAAATTAATGTCGCTTCAACATTTTACAAATCGGCCAGGAGTTAATTTTGATTGTACATTTAGATGTCCATTAATGTGTCCTAAATGTCAAAGACAGCGTTTTTATACTCATTTGAACAAAAAAGTTCCTGGTGATGACGTAAGTATTCAAAACTTTAAAAAAATTATAAACTTTTTTAAAAACGTACATTTTGAAGGACAATATTCAGATTCGGTACATCATCCAAAATTTATAGAGATGTTGAAAATGTGCAAAGTTAATAATAATGAGGTTCGTGTACAACATTCAAGTGCTGCTAAACCTATAAAATGGTATAAAGAAGCTTTTGAGGCAAATAAAAAAGTAGAATGGAGATTTTCTATGGACGGTTTACCAGAAAGTAGTCATCAATATAGAATAAACCAAAATGGTAAAAAGTTATTTGAAATTATGAAAATGGCTGTTAATATATTAGAAAAAAAACCTTTTTGGCAATTTATAGTTTTTAAATATAATGAAAATGAAATTAATGAAGCAATAGAATTAGCAGATAAAATTGGTATAAATTTTTATACGTTACAGTCTAGTAAATGGGACGGAGAAGATGATCCTTATAGACCTAGTGACAAATGGATGTTAAAATGAAAACTTTAGAAGAAATACAAAATAATTATCTAGCAATTGACTTCTTTATGTCAATGTCTTGTAATAAAGACTGTCATTATTGTACTAGTTATACTTTGGAAATGCGAAATCTTACAGTAGATATGAATTTTTTAAAAAAAGTTTTAACATATTTAAAAGATTATAAAGTACGAGTCTGTTTATTAGGAGGTGAGCCAGGCCTTATTAAAAATTTAAATGATGTAATAGCTGAAATTAAAAAATATCCTAATCTTGTATGTTCAGTATTATCTAACTCATTTATTCGTAAAAGATATCCTCATATACTTGAAGATAAAGAAATACTTTACGTTGAACACAATATACTAGATTGGTATGAAGATGGTGTAAAAAAATTAGGTAATTTTGATTTTGTACCTGAAAATGACTTTAATAATTATAATGTTGTTGTACAAACACCAAATTATTTTAAGTATAAAGACAAGTATCCTGAAATATTAAAAAAATTAGATCATAAAAACACAATGTGGAAAACTTTTAATGGTAGATCAAAAGATTTTACAGATGTTATTCAGGCAGATGAAATTGACCGTAAAATGTGTGCAGCTTTTCCTATGGTGCCTGTAATAGATTTTGAAAAAAAACATATAGTACATTGTAGTAAAAAGTTTGCTAATAATGATGAACTTTCAAAAACATTTGAACTAACAAAAGAAAACATTGATAAAATGATGAACTTTAGATTATTTAAATATGAAAGTTATTGTAAAACTTGTACTGAATGGGTACAACCTAAAGGACATTTTCCTTTAAGAAAATACGGAAAGATATTAAATGGTTGATAATATAGAAAAAGAAAAAAAATTAAATACATTTTTTAACAGAAAAACAATAAACATTGATATTTCTTTTAGATGTCCATTGGAGTGTCCTAGATGTCAAAGACAAACTTATTTTAAAGATAGAGGATTAAAAGTACACGGATATGATTTATCATTAAATGAAATAGAAAAACTAAGTAAGTTTTTTACAAAATTTGTATTTTGTGGTCAACTGTCGGATCCTGTTCATCATCCTAAATTCTCAGAAATATTAAAAATATTACACAAACAAAATGTTAAATGTGAAATACATAATGCAGCTACTCAAAAATCAATGGACTACTACATTGAATGTTTTAAAGCAAATCCAAATGCTCAATGGGTTTTTGGACTAGATGGATTACCAAAAGATAGTCACAAGTATAGAATTAATCAGAATGGTGAAAAAATGTTTCAAATCATATGTGAGTCAAAAAAATATCTAAAAAACCCACCAATATGGCAATATATTGTCTTTAGTTATAATGAAAATGATATTAAAACAGCTCAAGAATTAGCTAAAGAAAACGGGATTATATTTTTATTACTACAATCATCAAGGTGGTTAAGTGATGATGATCCATATAAACCAAAAAATAAAGAACTAGCTTTAGATGCCAAAACAGAAACCAGATAAAACTTTAGAACATAAACCTTTTGAAAAAAGAGTTAGGAAACCTGTTAAAGGTAAAATACAATTAGAGCCTAAATGTATGATTACACCTGAAGAAAAAAGACAAGAGGAAATTAAAATGGTAGCAGTTACTAATAGAGGTCATTTATTACCTTGTTGTTGGTTGGACAATCCACAGATTTTAGATCATCCGACTATGAAAAAATTATTAAAAGTGAGTAAAATAAGTGAACATAATTCAATAGAAGATATTTTAAATTCAGAACCTTGGCTTGAGTTTGCTAAAAACCTAATTGAATCTGAAAATAATGACGATAAGATTTTGTGGCCTTGTATTGAACATTGCAGAAAAAGAGAAGATAAATATAGAATAGATACCTATTTTGATGATACAGGAAATATAGTAAATAAAATTATTAATTAATATGATATATAAAAATAAATTTGGTAAAATTAAACTTCCTAAAAAATTAAATAATAAAGTTATAGGATTATCTATGTCTGGAGGAGCAGATAGTACAATACTATGTTATTTGCTTGCTAAATTTTGCCAAGATAAAATATTTAATTATGTCATACAACCATTTAGTGCCTATGATTTAAGTGTACCAGGCGACGCTAAAAAACTTCCTGATATAATACAATATATAAGAAATAAGTTTCCAGATGTACAGATAAGATGGCCAATATCAACAGTTTTTCCAAATCCAAATTTTATACCAGTTAAAAATGAATATTTAGGCTCACTAAAAAAAATATTAACACATTATAAAGTTTACGATATATTCGTATCGGCAATAAGTTTAGGCCCCCCTTTAGAGGTACAAAAAACATTTGAAACTAATGATTCTAAAAATATAAAAAGATTAGAAGGATATGATTTATACAACGAACTTCTAGTTGGTAAAAACAATAAACGCACATTAAAACCATTTGTAAATATTAATAAATCATTTATAATTCAATGTTACAAAGATTTTAAAGAAGAAAAATTGCTAGAGATTACAGAGTCTTGTATTCAATTAGTAAAATGTAAACCTGGAGATAAATTTTGTTGGTGGTGTTTAGAAAAAGATTGGGCAATAAAAAAAGTATATACAGATTAATGATTATGATTATAAACAAGTATTTGATAGTTAGTGGTTGTAGTTGGACAGATAAGAATTATCAGTCAGCTCCACATCCCAATCTGAATTGTGATTGGCCAAAATGGCCTGAAATACTAGCAAAAAAACTAAGAATGGAATGTATAAATTTGGCTGAATCAGGACAAGGCCAAGAATTTATATATTCATCATTATTAGATACTTTATCGTCTTTCAAACCAATTGAGATTGGATTGGTGATTGCAGCTTGGACAAAATCTTCTCGTAGAGATTTTTCTTATACCCACAAAAATAAAAAAGGTGAATGGGTTAATGATGATAGTTATATCTTAAAAAGATATAAGACTCGTTGGAATAGTTATTTATTTGATAATAAAGGAGATGATTATTATTTTTTATATAAATCGCTAAGATATCAATATAGTATTTCAAAAGTATGTGAGGCATTAAATATACCACTTAAACATTTTCAAATGTTAGAACCCTATGAAACTGCTGACTATGGACTTGCAAAAGAAAATTATAAAAATAATCCTATAAAACGAATTGGTGGCCAAGAATATTATAATACTATGTTAACTTCACACTATGGAAAATATTTAGATAATAGTCAAAATTTTATAGGATTTCCAGGACAAAAAATGTATGGAGGTCTTAATGGTAGAAATATTATATCGGATCCGAACGACTATATATCAGACGAGGATGGTCATCCAAACGAAAAAGGACACAAAAAAATAGCGGAGTTTATATATGAAAATTTATAGTGTATCATTGCAGAAAATTTGACGATACAAAAAACATAATAAATAGAATTGTTAATTGATATGCCAAAGCAAGAACGAGATAAAAGTTTAGAATATAAACCATATAAACATAGGGTTCGTAAACCTCTTCCAAAAGAAATAGAAATGCAACCAAAATGTATGGTTCAAAAAAATAAAGAAAAATCAATTGATACTCAACAGGCAGCAGTTACAAATAGAGGCCATCTAATTCCTTGTTGTTGGTTAGATGAACATTCAACTTTAAGGCATCCAATTATGATAGAATTATTAAAAGTGAGTAAAATAAGTGAACATAATTCGATAGAAGATATTTTAAAAACAAATGTGTGGGCTAATTTTGCTAAAAATTTAGCTGAAAATAATATGGATAAAATTTTACCTAGTTGTATTTTTCATTGCAGAGAAAGAAATGACAAGGACAAAATAAGAAAAGAAACCTACTTCAAGGACGGAGAAGTTAAAAGTAAAAATATTGTGTAAACTAACAGGAGATATATTATGAAAATTTACAGCGTTGCATTAAATTTACACGACCATAATACATATGATGGTGTATTTCACAATCAAAGAGAGCGTCACACAAGATTTAAACATAATCTTCCATATCACGCTGAAGCTTATGCTCATCAATCAGATATATTAAATCCTAAAGATTATAGGTTGAATGATGAATTTATTAAAGATTATTTTAAAAAAAAAGATGATGAAATTTTAGCTTTTACATATACTTATGGTGGTATTAGAAAGGCAAAAGATGAACTTTTTAACACTATATTAAAAGATCATAAAGAAATACTTAATTATGAGCCTAAAAAGCTTTGGGACTATTATTACAAAGATGGCATTTATTACATAGATCATCATCAATCTCACGCTGCATATGCTTTTATAAATTCAGGTTTTAAAGAATCAGATATATTAGCTATAGATGGTATAGGTTCAAAATATAGATGTGTATTTTTTGATAAAGATAAAAATATGATAGATTTATCTGATAAGTTGCCAATAGGGTGGTTATGGAATCATATGTCAAATCTTACAGGATTTGGAACACTTGGTGCAAGTAAATTAATGGGTAAAGTCGGATATGGTAAATTTAATCAATATTATTATAACTTTTTTGATATAGTTTTGTCTGGTCCTATTTTAGAAAAAAAACAAGATTGGCCATTTGCCCCAATATATGGTATTGATGATCTTGCTTACACACTTCAACAGTTTACCATTGACAAACTTAAAGAATTTATATGGCCTTTAAAAAGTTGTGAAAATTTATGTATTGCTGGAGGTGTGGCATACAACGGTTATATGAATGAAAGATTTACAAAACATTACTTAGGTGAAGTATTTGTACCACCAGCAGTAGGCGATGAAGGACAGGCAATAGGTACATATCAACACGCAGACTTTACATTAAATCAAAATATACACAAATCCAACACATATGCTGGATTAGAATATGAATATAATGAAGGAGAAAAACTTGACTATAAAGAAGTGGCACAAGCAATTGCTGATGGTAAAATAGTAGGATGGTTTCAAGGTAAATCAGAAAGTGGTAATCGTGCATTAGGTAATAGAAGTATATTAGCAGATCCACGTAATCCTGACATTAAAGATATTATTAATCACACTATTAAGATGAGAGAAGACTTTAGACCATTCGCACCTGCTGTCTTAGAAGAACACTATAAAACATATTTTGATACAAGATTTCCAAGTCCATATATGAGTAGAATATGTAAAGTTAAAACAAATAAAGTGCCAGGTGTAACTCACGTTGATGGAACGGCTAGAATACAGACTATAAATAGAAAAGATAATGAAAAGTTTTATAATATAATAAATGAATTTTATAAAATTACTGGCATACCAATGCTATTAAATACAAGTTTTAATTGTCAGGAACCTATAGTAGAAACACCTGAACAAGCTATTAGAACTTTTAAAAGAACAGCTTTGGATATATTAGTAATAAATGAAAGGATGATGAAAAAATGACCAAAAAACAAGACAATAAAGTGAATGAAATTATAGATAACATATTTACAAAAGATATTGATGATATAGTTAAAAATGAAGAATATATTGGAATAAGACTTAGTGGTGGTATTGACTCTGCGTTTATGACCTTTTTAACAATGAGAAAGTATCCAAACAAAAAACTTATTCCGATCACAATATATAATAAATTAAGACCAGACGCTAGAATTCCTGTAAAAAAAGTTAGAGAATGTCTAAGAATATTAAATCCAGATAGTACTTTACTAGATCCAATAACAGGAGAATTTAGTACTGATGGCTATATTTACACAAAAGAAATGCAAGAAAAATGGGAAGAAAGTAATTACACAGATAAATTTCATCCAAAAGATAAATTTCAAAGAACTTGGTTTAAAAATTTATTTTTAAGACCTGAGTTTGAAGGAAAATTAAATATACTTTTTTCTGGTGAAACTTTAAATCCTCCCATAGATGTTCAAAAAGATTTACTACCAGCATCTCCTTTTCCTGAAGATAGAAATTTAAAAAGACCTAGTCTAATATCTAAATATCGTTGGCCATCTAAAACAGGTCCACATAGATATGAGTTTAGACCTTTCCGTAATATGGACAAAAAAGGTGTTGCTGAGTTAGTTAGAGCTACAGGACTTGATAAAATATTACTTCCGCTAACTGAAACTTGTGAAATGGAAATAACAAATTATGAAAACTATTCACAGATATTTCAATTAACTTACAAAAACCCTGGTACTGAACCTTGTAAACGTTGTTGGCCTTGTAGAGAAAAATATTGGGCATACGGTCATTATGATTTTTTAGCAAAAGAAACATCAAATATATTTAAAGAACTTTAATATTGAATTATAATTGTATAATAAAATGAACATAGATTTGAAATTGTTTAAGAACATAATAAAGGAGGCTAGGCATAATCCTGACCTTTTAGATTCTTATAGTCCTAATCAATTTAGAGCAAAAGAAAAATTAATAGATCACGTAAATAACTTAAAGATATTAGACAACAATTCTGAAATAACAATATTTGGAAGTTGGTATGGAAGTATTTTTATACCAGCCTTTAAACACGTAAAAAGAATTACTTTAGTTGATATTGATACTAATGTTATTAATATTTCTAAAAATAGACTATTTGATCACTATAAAAATATAGATTATGTATCTAAAGATGTTTTTAATTGGGCTGAAGACTCTAGTAGAATTAGAAAAACAGATTTAATTATTAATACGTCTTGCGAACATATGAAATCTATGCGAGAACTTAAAATACTAAAAGAAATAAACTGTTATTTTGCTTTCCAGTCTAATAATATGTTTAATATACCAACACATACAAACTGTGTTAACAACATTGATGAATTTAAAGAACAATTACCAGAAAATGCAAATATTTTGATAGAAGATAAAATTGAAGATGAAAGAGGTACAAGATTTCTTTTAATAGGAGAACTAAAATGAAAAGAGTAATCTATAGTTTATATATTGACATACCTAGAAATGAACTTGATTTATTTGATGAAAAAGTTTTAGGTAAAAATAAAATACCAATAAACTACGCAACAAAACACTCATTTAAAATACATTATCTAAAATTATTAGCTTGTAAGCAAGCATATGCTCACGATATAGGTGTTGACTTTAAGATGTTTGAATATGATAGTGATTTTATTATTTTTAAAGAAAATTTTAATAAAAAATATCCATTCATAACATCTTATAATATTGTTAATTTTTATAAACTACATCTATTATATAAACTAGCTGAAGAATATGATGAGATTCTTTACTTAGATTTTGATGTTGTTCCTGTCACAAAAATAAGTTTTTTTAATAAATGGAATTTTAATAATGGGATATGTGTTTATGATAATACATACAAAGTACAGAAAATAGAGGTAATATCTGAAAAGACAAACACTATAAGAAGCCCATCATCAAAATATTATAATACTCAAGCTATGTTATTTGCACATAATCTTAGTATGAAAAACAATGTTATAAACACAGGAATAATAGGAACTAATAGAAAACACTTAGAACAACTAAATTACTTTGGTTCATTTGAAAGTGATTTATCACTTATGACCGAATTAAAACAAGATACAAGTTTTTTTCCAAAGAAGATAGTTGATTTTTTTGGTTATGATAACGAAACACTTTTTAGTTTCAAATTAGAACAAAATAAAGTTCCTGTTCAATGGTTAGATTCAGAATGGCATTATTTTTTTAGCTCTCAACAATTCATTCCAAAAGAAACAAAATTAATACACGCTATAAATAAAAATTTTGATTTAATATGGAAACTTTATGATTAAAATATGTACTGTTTATTTTGAAGGTATCTATACACCTGAATATGTTTCAAAATTATATAGATCACTAAAAAGAAATAGTACAGTACCTTTTGAATTTATATGTATTAGTGATAATAAAAATATTGAAGCTGATATTGTATTACCATATAATCATTTTAGTGAAGTTAAAAAACATTGGCACA
>Ga0222714_10002349_pt1 | contig 20130 bp, 14 predicted proteins | sample C33_3DmetaG_FD_165048 | JGI IMG/M metagenome (GOLD analysis project Ga0222714, IMG submission 165048) | Estuarine water microbial communities from San Francisco Bay, California, United States - C33_3D | ecosystem: Environmental > Aquatic > Marine > Unclassified | place: USA: California...
CCTTCATAAATCTAGATATCCACACCTGGTTGATTATCAGAATATGTTGTAAATGTCTATGATTGTTTTGTAGGAATTGTAGTATTTCTATTGATTATGTTGGTCATTATACCACCAGATGTCTCTATACCCATAGATAACGGAGCCACATCAAGTAATAATAAATCATTTGTTTTTTCATTACCCTGACCAGTTAAAATAGCAGCCTGAACAGCCGCACCATAAGCAACAGCTTCGTCAGGATTTATAGATTTATTTAATGTTTTTCCATTAAAGAATTCTTGTAAAATTTTCTATACTTTTGGAATTCGTGTTGAACCACCGACTAACACTATTTGATGAACCTACTCCTTACCAACTCCTGAATCTTTTAATACATTTTCGACAGGTGGTATACATTTTTTAAACATTTCATTACATAATTCTTCAAACTTGGCTCTTGAAATGGATGTATTATAATCTTCGCCATTAGCAAGAGTTTCGCATTCGATAGGTGCCTGATGCGCTGATGATAGAATCCTTTTTGCTTTTTCACACTAAGTACGTAATCTTCTCACAGCCCTTTTATTATTAATCAAATCCAATCCCGTCTTTTTTTTGAAATCGTTAATACAATATTCTACAAGTTTATTATCAAAATCTTCACCTCCTAAATGAGTATGACCATTTGTAGCTTTTACTTCGAATATACCATCTTCAATAGATAACAAAGATACATCAAAAGTACCACCTCCCAAATCAAATATTAGAACGTTTTATTCCGTTTCCGATTTTTTGTCTAATCCATAAGCAATTGCTGCTGCTGTTGGTTCGTTGATGATTCTTAATACATTCAATCCTGCTATAGTTCCAGCATCTTTTGTTGATTATCTTTATGAATCATTAAAATATGCTGGTACGGTAATTACAGCTTCTTTTACGGATTTACCTATATAATCTTGAGCAATTTAAACCATTTTCTATAAAATCATAGATGATATTTATTCCGCCTAAAATTTTTTAGTTTCGTGTTTGTAATTTACTACTATTTGAGGCTTATCATCTTTACCACATTCCACAGTAAAAGGCCATAGTTTCATATCATTCTATATTTATATATCATTGAATTTTTTACCAATTAATCTTTTAGCATCAAAGATTGTATTTGTCGGATTTCTTGATGCCTAATTTTTTGCAGCATCGCCGATTAAACGCTCATCATCCGTAAATGCAACATAAGAAGGTGTAGTATTTAATCCTTAATCATTTGTTATAATTTCTACTTTATCATTCATCCAAACACCAACACATGAATAAGTTGTACCCAAATCAATACCGATCGCAATAGTTTTATCACTCATATATTATATAAATATTTTTTTAATAACATTTATACAAAAGTATAATAAGTTGATACTATTATTCAAAGTAAGTATATTACAAACTTTATATATGTAGATATATCATACATCTTTCATTTAATCAATATTTAGCTCCAAACACCATATAAAATTACAAAAAAATATAAGTAGAGTTTATTAACCGAATTTATTAATATATATATAAACAAAATTCATACTTATGAAAAGAATAAATACTTATTTGTAGAAATATGATTATAGTATAAATTTTGTGTATAAAATAAAAAAATATTGTTATTATGATATAGTGTTTAGTATTTTATTTGTATTTAATAATCATAGGTCATAAATTTCTTCTTATAATAATTCACTATCTACATCATCAAATTCTCTATGTTCATCTTATAAATGTCTATCTTCTTAACTATCAGCATCATCATTATAAATGTCGTCAAGTTTCATTATATCATCTATTTAATTTTTATTTTCTTATTATTTCTTTACAATTTGTTTTCTTTATTAATTTAGTAATTAATGTTGTTATAAATAATTATCTATACTTTTGTTTACAATCTATAATATTGTTTTATCCTATTGTATTAATTATTAAAGTATTTCTGAAAAATACATATTTAATTGTTTATATTATACATATGGACATAATTAATTTTATTATACCAATACATTAAAATATTTTACCAGATTTGATGTTATATCGTTTAAGTTTTTTACTATAGATTTTTCATTAATCAAATAAATTATAACTAAATAGAATTAATATAATCTATATAATGCTGTTGTTACTATTTACCATTAAAATTTAACATCATTTATAAAATCAATTGGTTATTTATCATATGAATACTGAATTTATCTAGATATGTTGTGTTTACTTTTTTTAAATTTAGAAAATAACTATTCGTCGTTCAAAGTTTAATATCTATCTATATCAAAATTACTATATAAAAATATATTGGCTAATAAATGTTTTGAACGATCTAGTTTTAATTATAGATATCCATATATATCATTTTATATTTATATTATATTATACTTTTCTTTTTATTATACATGTATTTATTTTTTGGTTATGAACATTTTTTGATAATGTTTTATTAATTCTTATTAATAGTTTTGATTCTTTGATTTATATTGTGTATTATATTCATGTTAACATATTTTACACTTGTTATTTTAGTATTGATGTGGTTTAAAATCTTATAATTCACACAAATACTATGAATACATAAATACAATATTTAATAATGTTTTATCTTATATCTGTTAATATTGTTGGTTTGTTAATTGAACTGGTTATATTTATGTGTAGTATATGTTATATGTTGGCTTTGGTTTTGTTATTTTTGTTTTATACATTTATAATTTATCCCATTCCGTTATTATTGTCGCATATTTTTTATCATGAGGATTAAATATATCATAAAAGTAAATCTATGGTTTTTACGAGTATAAAGATTTATCATTGTTGATTTGATAATAATAAGGAATTAAATTAATATGTTATTATGATTTATTTTATTTAATGATGCTTTCTAAATCAATATATTAATGCAGAATATTTTTATACTATATATTTTAATTTAATTGCTGCATAAATACAATTTATAATTCATCCTGATATTTTTATACTTCTTTATTGAATTGTTGGATGTTACCAATTTCTTTTTTATTTTTATCTATGTATTTATTCACATTTATTACTATGTTTTATGACGAAATATTATTCATATATGCTAATGCCGCCGCAGTATAGAACCTTTTTTTTTTCTCTTCGTATTCTATTTGTTTTTTAAATTGGTCTATTTTTTATATCCTAAGTTAAATTATACTATATATGAAATTACTTTTAAGACTTTGTTTATTTATAACAACAGTAAATTTAGTTAATTAAATAATATTAGAAAATATTTTATTTAATAGCTTATCTTTTTCTGGTTCTTATAAGTCTGTTATTTACTCGTCAAGTTATTTATCATATTAATTAAACAACTGTTATCCACATAAGACACATATTTATTAATTTTTATATAAAACAGAATATTATTTATATGCTTATTATAAAAAATCATAATCATCCGTTAACATTTGAAGTAATTAATGCGGACATAAAATTTATGAATTACATTACTGACATTAAATATATTGATTATAAATTTTATATTCTTTTTCATTATGTTTAAATATTACATGTTATATATTTTGATTGTCTATTCCTGGATAAGAGTAATACTGGTCCATAAACAAATCAAAAGATGTAAAGTTTCTGTTCTTAAATTCATTTAATAACTAATTATGTTAACAGTCATTGTTGTATTTATATCTGTTTTATATTTAATTATCTATTATTTTTACCCAATATTTACCCACATATTCTTTAATTTTTTCAACATCATGCAACTATTACAAATAATAATTACTACCATTATATTATTGATAGATAGTTTTATAATATTTTATATATATATTTTATTGTTATATACTATAGGTACTAAAATTATCAAATTATAAAAGCATGTGTTTTTATCTAATATCCATGGATTAATTGTTAAGATATTAAATATAAAGATTATCATAATTATTGTTCAATATATAAATATAATAATCATCATTATCATATTCAGTTTTATAATCAATAATTTTATTAACAAAATATTTAAGAGTGTTATTTATCTTATTATTTATTTGATAATTATATTGTTTAGATTTATACTATTATTTTTTATTATTAATATTATACAATTGATTATAATATCCATAATTTGTATACTGGCGCAAATATAATCCAACCGTTATAACACTTTATATAGTGTTTTTATCAAACAATAGAATTTATTCAGATTGATTTTATGAATTATGTGAATATATATTTTTTTCTAAATTTATATAGCTATATAATCGTACACCATTATTATAATATAAGTTGTTGTATACCGTATTGTTCAATATAAACCCGTTAACATAGTTTTTATAATTTGATTGAACTATATAATTGTTATTATATTTGATATAAGCATTTTTTATATATACATTCATATTGTACTTTGTACTAGTATTTTATAAATCTAGTATAACTTTAGATTATTATACATGCTAAATAAAATAATCTAAAAACTCTTTAATATATTCATCATATTCTTTAGTTTAATTATAATTATATACTTAATTTAATAGTTTGCGCAAATAATAATCTGATTAAATTATTTCTTATATTTATAAAATAGTATTCGTATTCATATTTATATATTAAATAATTATTGTTAGTTTTATATTGTAGTATATTGTAATTTATTATACCATTGATAGATATATTTCGTTTCAATATACATATCAAATTCAGCATATGTATACTATACGCATAATACTACATATATTATAATTATTATATGTTAAAATCTTGATATATAATTATTGAATAATACATATTGGATATACAAGAATCTAAACAATTATTACATATAACGCGTCGAGTATTTGATATTTTTTAATTATATTTATCTATATAATCAAATAAATAATTAATATATTTAAATATTTTATATTTAAAGTATATAAAATGGAGTAAAAAAAATAAAAATTATTAGTATTCGATTTAGATGAAACTTTAATTCATTCGTCGGATGAACCAATTAAAGGATACTAATAATAATTAATGTTTGAACTAGATAATTAAAAATATTATGTATATATAAGACCTGGTGTATATACATTATTATAAAATATATATAAATAATACGATCTTGCTATATATACCGCAGCCACTAAGTAATACGCTGATAAAATTATTGATTTCATTGAATAGAACCTTAAAAAAAAAGTATTTAATATAAGAAAATATAGAAGTCATTGTTTTTATAATTAAAAATAAAATTATTATGCAAAATCATTAAAACAGTTTATTAAACTAGGATATAAATTAAATAATATTTTATTAATAGATAATAATAAGTTATCGTATGTAAGATATAAAGAAAATGCTATACCAATAGCAGATTTTGTTGGTCGTGGTGATTATAAGTTGAATGTGTTATATAAGTATATTAATGGATTTGATGATAAACTAACACTAGTATAAAATAATATATATAGTTTATAATATTAAAAACAACATCATTGAAATATTTATAATATGAATCGTGTTATAGAGATATATTTTGTTTGTATTTGGTGGTATACTAATTGGGTTTGGTATATTGTCATAATCCAGGATATATATTAATACTCTGTATATATAATTTATAATATAATACTTATTTTATAATTGTAATCGATAATAGAATTGATATACATGATATATTTGTAATATTTAAAATTATATATTATTAAAGATAAAAATATGATTAATTAAAAACAATAAGAAAATTATAAAAACAAATCAAAATAAATATATTACTTTGATAACAATGGTACAACTTTCATGCATATGCTCAGTATATAATAAATGAATCAGTATATACACTCCGGTAATCCTTCCGGTAACTACTAACTTGCAAAACGGTCATTGAATAAAATTAAACACTTGTAGAATGAAATTATTTTTTAATTAATAGATAACATTTATAAAAAGTAATCATATTATTGTATAATTAACTCCGGTGCCTCTGAATCAAATAATACAATAATTAAATCTTTGATATGTGACGATACTAATCTAATAACTAGTAATATAGAACATGCATCTATCAATATGACATTAGAATAATTATAACCTAAACAATATATTATATGTGATGTTGATTAAGACGGAATTATTAGATGGTAATAGATTAAACAAAAAATAAATGATAAAACTATTCTGATTACTATTTAACACGCAAATAATGAAACAGGAAATTTTAATGATATATAGAAAATAGGATAAAATTTATACCAATTAAATCAAAAAAGAATATAATAGAAACTAAATAAAATATTTTTACATGTGGATGCTGCATAAACATTTGGAAAATATAAAATTTTGATGGATAAATTTCATATTGATGCTGTGTCAATATCTTTTCATAAATTACACGGGCCATCGTATTTGGGTGCTTTAATATGTTCTAACAAGTTAATAAAGAAACTAAAAAAAAATGCTTTAATATGTGGAAAATAGTATAATGGTTTACGTGGTGGTACTTAAAATGTTCATAATATCGCAGCATCGCTAGAAGCATTATAAATCTAAACAACAAATAGATCCAACAAAAACATAGTTATATAGAACAATAGAATATATTTATTAAGATATATAAACAAAATATTAAATAAAATAAATAAAACAGAGAATCAAAAATATATAGTATAGTGGGAAAACTAACTAACAAATAGATATCTTAATAAAACAGCTGTATAAAAAGTACCTAAATTATATGCTTTATGTATTACATAATTAAATAAATCAATGTATAACACTTTATATATTAGTTTTTCTGTTGTAGGAAATAAAAAAATAGAAGGATTATGTGGGTATAAAATATAGGACTATCTATAATAAAAAAATATAATAGTGTCTAACGGGTCCGCATGTAATTAAAAAAGCAAATCATCATAACTAGTAGTAGAAAAACTAGGAATAGAAAAATAATTAACAACAGGATGTATAAGAATATCTTTATCCGATTATACTTTAAAATATGATATGAAAGTATTAGTAAGTAATCTATAATAAGTATTATAATAGTTATCTAAAAAATATATGTGAATTCATAACACAAATATATTATATCAGTAATTAAATATTCAATAAATATTAAAAAAATCTATATTATGAAATTAATATATTTATTAAAATATCAGTATATATATAAATTATATAATATACCATTATTTAGTATTATATATACAATAGATAAAAATGTTTGCATTAACTATTAATTTATTATAAAAAATTATATAATTATTAGTATATAATCATACGGCTAATATATATTACAACCTAAATAAAGATAAATTATATAAACCGGAATATATTTTAGTATTATTCCCGAATTTACATATCAATAATATATATTTTCTAATTATATAATTGATAACGTATTTATATATAATAAACAATTATATATTTAATTATTTAATATTACTGATAAAACAATAATTATAAAGAATAAATAAAACATAATTAAATTTATTATATATAACTGATAATATTTTTATCATAAATAACATTGATTGTAAAATTAATATAAAGAATCCGGGAAGATGTATGATATTAAAATACGTATTCGGAATATATACAATAAGTCATGATAGTTTATTTTTAATATAATAATATGTCTGATTTAATACATTGCTATAATTAATATGATGCACTCTATCAACAAAATATTAAAACATATTACCCTATGTTATTTAAATCATATATTTAATATTGTTTTATTTTAAAAACGGAATAACATAATCTTTATTAAAATCCCATATATTTATTATAACATGATTCAATAAATCACTTTATTATAACTTCTATAATATCATTATATCATGTGTGGCTATATAATGACTTTTATCTTTATTTAAATTTTATACTAGATATATTAAATTATTATCTATATCTTTTTTCATCATTTTATTTTTATTATAATATCCTTTTACGATCCTAAATCTACCAGTCTTATAAATCGACATCATATAATCAAAACTATCATTTCTATCAGATTGTAAAGTTAAAACAATATTATTAAATTATAATTATAATAAATGCTTATAAATTTATCTTTCTAATTATATATTATGTTCATCCCCATGCGCTGATATTATAATATTTGTTTTATGTGCATAATTTAATAATACAATCATTTTTTATAATATTTCATCATATGTATTTCCTAGTAAATATAATTTTATAACTAAATCTATTTACTTATTATACTTTTATATATTAAACAACACATAAAATACGTAATCAAAATATTATTGTTTATTATTCGATTTTTATAATATTGTATATGTTATATTATTATACTTTTATATGTCTTATTCAATTTATTTAAAACTTGGAAATTTATTGTAATGATAAATCAATATCAAAAATAAACATAATAATGCGATTATATATATAATACCCATTTATTACATATATATTTATTATTAATAATATATTTTAATTTATATTAATTAACAGTATTATTAATAATCAATAAAATATAAAACAACAAATAAATCTAGATATATATGAATACATAAATATTAAGAAATTTTGATGGTATTGTTATATAATACAATAAGTAAATATCTACTTAATTTACTAAGATCTATTAAAATAAAATAAATTACATCATACTCATACAAATAATATTTTTTTATTTTATTACCTCTTATTATAATACCTATGAATATGTGGTCAAAAACAATTTAGATATTTACGAATTTAAAATTTATTCATCATTAATCAATTATACTAATATTTATAAAATTATGTTTTACAGGTATACACTATTTATCTGAAATATTATCAAAAAATTTTTTCGTGGTACTTAAATATTTATTAATGTTTTATTATTATAAAGATATATTTTTAATAATTATTAAATTTAAGTAAATCTAAATTATATATCCTTTATATAATTTGGTTTATATATATGTTACAGTATTTATTTATAATAAAATTAAATTATTTATATCAATAGTATTCATGTATGATTATTAATTAACATATTATTCTTAATATAATTGTTTATTTATTTTGTTTATTTATTAATGTTTATTTTTTATGATTATTTATTTTGTTTATTTATTAATGTTTATTTTTTATGATTATTTATTTTGTTTATTTTTTATTTTTATTTATAATGGTACAATTAAAATATTTATTTGGTAAACCTAATGAAGGAATACATAAATATAGAGTATGTAATATAGCAATATTTGATTATTTAATTGTTTTAATAATTTGTATGTTGATTACATGTGTATCAGGGTATCCAATAGAAATAGTTACAATATTTGTTTTATTATTAGGTATAATTCTACACTACTCTCTTGGTTTAAATACGAATACGACAAAATATATAAATAAATTAATGTAATGAGTATATTGGTAATGATACTGTTTATTATTAATATATTGATATGTATTTTTTTACTAATAAATATACAAATCAGTATATGTTGTTCATATTTAATCCATAGGTATTTATATACATGATTTATTAAGAACTCATATACAAATAACAAATATGATATTCATTAATGATGCTGTTTATTATTGATATTATTTTTATATTATTATTGATATTTAAACATAGATTATACATAAAATTATATACCATAAATATTTTATTTAAAAAAATATATAATATTAATTAAAAAAACTCAACTAAATAAAATAAAAAAAAATGTTTAATAAATTTGTCTAATAGAACAAACATAACTCTAATATTATTGAATTAAATGATTTGATTAAAAATTTAGAGTATATTTCTCTCGATAAGCAAAAGGTAAACGATATTCTAGGAGAAAATCAGAATATTATTTATACTTATGATAATTTAAAAAATAATCATAAATTATCGGATGAATAATTGAATGCTTGTAAACTATTTGATATTGATGAGATGTTAAAATCAGAATATTAAGTTGATGAAAATATTTATGAAAATATTATTAAAACCCTTTATAAAAATAAATCTTAGTTACTTCAATGGTAGAAAAACGAATAAGGTTCAAGTACAAGTATTGGTAAAATTACTTGGGTTTAATCAACATTTAGACCCGTTAACAAAAATAATAAACTGTATAATAACCTAAATCAATTAGTTGATTCTTCAAATAATATTGTTGATGAAGATGGTAATATTTTAGTTTTGAATATGGAAAACAATATTTTCGGTATTCATAAAAATACACAGATTCTAATTCAGAATTTACAAACACAATATGTAAATAATAAATTATAATTCGTTACAGACAAAAAAGCAGATTAGCTACGTGAATAATCTATCAACAATCATTGTAAAAATATTTCTAAATTATACAAAGATGTATATGATGGAAAGCATCAACAAGACTTCCAGAACTTGAAAAAATGGCTTTAGTATTCTTATAACATTGATTTCTGTAGTGAGAAAGACTCATTATTACAACAATCCGATGTATTTAAATTGTGTAGAATTCTAGAATATGTAAACAGAATTATTCAACATGATGCTAAATTGTTCATTAGTGATGACCTCAATTCATAGCTTAAGTAAAATAATATGTATGGATTTGTACAAGAATACGAGTATAAAAATAAAACACAAAATACTATTACAGATTGTAAAAAACTATAGATTGAATTAGATTTGTATTCCGTTTATATTAAACTACAAGAATCTATGATTAATAAACATATTCAATAAAACCAATTAGAAGAACTTTATAATGAAGTTGAAAATCTAAAATAACATGAACAAACTTAAGATGTGTACTAGAGAATTCAGATTCTAAATAATTAGATTAATGAATTGTATAAATGTATTGCTGATTATAAAGATTAGATTAAATATATTATGACTAATAAAATCGTACAAGTATTAATGCTTGATGAAGAATCTAGTAAAATATTCACATGCTTAGATATGACGCAGCTAACCCCACAACAAATTAAATAAAAACTATCATTTTAGAATATTCATGCTATTGTTGGTTTCGCATCACTTACATTTAAGAAAGAAAAGAAAACAATTGACTTATATCCAAAACTTCAAATTAATTAATTGTTTATTAATGATAACACAGTTTAAAATAATAATAAAAGTAAATCTAATGGTTTCGTAATCCCAACAGATATGTGCAGTTATGAAGGGCTTGAAGAAGAGTGAATAAATCTATAATCATCTAATTATTTTTTTATCTCTATATTATATTATATTTATTCTGAATATATTTTTTTATCTCTATATTATATTATATTTATTCTGAATATATTTTTTATCTCTATATTATATTATATTTATTCTGAATATATTTTTTATCTCTATATTATATTATATTTATTCTGAATATATTTTTTTGTTATATTCTATGCTGCTGTATTACCATAAATAATTGTTTATCATGTTTTATATTTTGTATCATGGTAATATAAATAGAATAATTATAAAAAAAATATATTAACTATTATATAAAATAGTATTTGTATATCGTATTGGTCCGTTGATTTATTCGGATGTGTTATTTAATTCATTCGTGATTATTATATGGTTTAAATTTATGTATCTTTCCAAAACCCATAATACTCGAATCATCACACGGTGACATTAGTGTTATATCGTTCAGTAAATTTGTCTAAATATTATCAAGTATTACTGGTGTTTATAAAGTTATATAAGCGTATAATATTTCATTATGTTGATAGTTTTACAAATTCTTTATATGTTTGAAAGTATTATCAGTAAATATTTTTTGTATTGTTATACATCCAATATATGAATTTATTTCTGCTAATGATTAATATCCTGGTACTAATAGGATAATTTTTTTATTTTCTTATGGCTCATATTATACAGTATCTAAAAATTATTTATATTATTAATACATAATTAATTTAATTTCTACTAATAATTCATTACTTTACATATATTTATTGTTTATATCTATAAATTTGTTATATTCAGTTACTTATTTATTTTAATTATATTATGTTTTATATGCATATTTAAAATATTAGCCTGTTTATAAACTGTTTTAAATCGGTTTATCATTAATATCTACAATTTCTTATAACTATAATTATTTTAATTCTACCGGTCCATAAATAACTTTTGATATCATTTAAGAATCATGAGTGTATTAGTTATATTACTATATGTTATATATAAGAGGTTAATCATATACAATATTATGTTATATTTTTACGTTTTGTAAATATCTGATTACGGGTGTTGACTTGATACCAGCAGGGGATTCTGTCATTCCTATATTTTAAATAGATGAGACGACGCTAAATTTAATTTACTACGGTGTATATAGATCATTCTTTAATATGTATTATGCAACTTATTTTATATTATTGTTAATTATCTATTCATTATAATCAACCAAATCAGCTTTATTAGATACCAGTAATATTTTTTAACACTATAATTACTTTGATATTAAAATTAGATTTTTCAACGTACCTTTATTAAATTATGCGTTAAATTCATTTTATTATGATGAAAAGATTATAATACCTATATCTATATATTTTAGTTATGATTATGTGGTTGTTAAAAGGTGTTGATGTCCTGGAGTGTCGTATAATAAAACATTAGTATTATCAAATTATAAATGTTTCATCTGTATATTATATGTTATACCATGATCTTATTCTTCTTTATACTCATCAAATATATTTAAAGATTTGTTATTTTACAATTATCTTAGATGTTATTCATCCATGTTATCGGAATTCATATATAATTGTTGTGCAAATGTTGATTTTCCGGTATCTATATGTCCTAAAACAACACAAGAAATTGTTCTATTTTATTTTTATAACATTTTATAAATTATTTTTAAACTAAAAAGATGATTAAATATATAATCAAAATTTCAGTTTTTATATTTATAATGTTTATTATTTATATATGGTTTTATAATTATCAGTTTAACAAATACATATAATTTGAAACACCCACAATTTAATAATTAGGGTATAAGTTAATATACGCAAAATAACTACAATCAATATCTAATTATACATATACTTAAATAATATAAACATTAAATATATGTAATTCATATTTATAAAATTATAATAATATTTTATAGAAATTTCTATTTGACAAATCATTTAATTATATACAGAACAATAAAGATTTATAAAATTAAAAATTAACAAATTACATAAATAATAATCATTTCTATCTAATCAATAATCTACAAAATTAAAACATATAATAAATGGAATATTAAATAATATCATCTCATATAAATAATATATATAAAAAATAAAATAACTAAGATTAGCTTCCTATAATATATGAATAGTATGATGATAAAGCCTCGGTTAAATCCGGTACAGCACCTGACACATAAGAATTAAATAATATATCAATACATGATTTTGATTTATAATCTGATTCATCCGATGATGAAAATTATGATATGTTTAATAATTTATAATAATAGTATGGTATTTATGGTAGATAGATAAATGATGATTAAAATGTTCATTAAAGTTCTGTTATACAATCTGGTAAATAAGTTTTATAAAAAATATAACAATCCCCGAAATAAAATAAAGATTCGATGCAAGAAATAATATAGTATGTAAATAATAATATAAAAGATATTGATAAAAAATAACATTATATAGATTTATTAAATTATATATAATAAACTAACTAGTATATAACATCTTATAAATAATCAGAAGTATAAATATTAAATTAAGTATTTGATGATATAAAATAGGATTGTAATATTATTAATTAATTGTTTTAAATATTTGATGAATTTTAGTTAATTAATAATAAATAAATAAATGTATGCTCAACCGGTAGAGTAATGCGGTACCTTTAATTATCAAGTTAAAAATATAATATTAATATTGTACCGGATTATGTTATAAATGAATATATTCTTGATTATATATCTAAAAATGTTGAAAATTATAGTAATATAGAAGACCTTAAAAAAAATGTTTAGTAATATATAGAAACCTGTAAATATAAAGACATAATATCTTAAGTAATGAAAGAAAAATTAATTTAGTATTGTGATTATATTTGAATATATGTAAAGTTATTAAATTAGTATTGTGATTGGTAACAACACTGATGACCTTGATTTATAATTCATATAATAAAAAAATATTAAAATATTATCAATATATAAATTATAGTTATCTTAATTATTATAGTTATTTATCAGATAATTTTTTTTCTAATAAATCGTGTCTGAATATTATACCTCTTGGTTGGCAAGGTATTCCATCATCTGAAATATTTGCACATTCCGTTTCTAATTTCATAGTTAATAATGTTTGAAACATATCATAGTTATTATTAAGGTATGCTAATTACTATTATCTTAATTCTAATGTTTAATTTTATACAATTTATAATTGATTACTATTATTATATTTACATATCCAAATAATACAATCAGTATCTTTACCATTACCATGGGTATATCCAACAACATCAACTTCTATGGTTATTCTGAGTTTACATTTTAATACATCAGCACTTCGTTTTCCATTTATAGAATATACATAGTATCCGTTATATTATCTGATTATTCCGCCTTCATATCCGTTTTTTAAGAAATGTGTTAGGCAATAATTTAGTTATAATTCATTTTATATATCATATGATTATACTACTAGTAATTTATCTAGTTTTAGTTATTTTATTATTTGATTAATCTATTATAATATTAGTATTCTATATTTATATTATATGTTATACTATAAATCAGTATCAAAAATATAGTATTATAATTCCTTTCTATTATATGTACCGCTTCTAATTATTGAATTTAATTCTTATAATGTTTTACCATGTATATATAATTCTCCATCTAATATAATATTTTTAGGTATAACTTAATACAGTAAATCAATCTATTATTGTATTATTTATAGATTAGGTAATTATAATTTTCCTCTGCTATAAGGTTTCTAATTTTAATAGAAGCATCTCAGACCATCAAATTTTCTTTACATAATACAAGGAAATTATAATTATTTTTATATTCTTTTATCATGTATAATTTTATCCTGATTATCAAATTTAACATACGAATATAATTAAATAAGCATAGGATTAATTATTTAGTTTGTTTATTTAATCTGTTGTTTTTTATGAATCTATTTTAAACAATATAGTAGACTTTATTATAGTACATTTGTTTCATTTATTTTACCCTTATTTTTATATTTATTTATAATTATAGGTTTTTATTATTTACAAATATTATTATTTACAGATATTAAATTTGTGTATATATTACATTAAGTTATATTATTATGTTTAACATTTATATCTTTCAAATCAATTAAATTATCGTTTTCATACGCTTCAATGTATTATTACCATTTTTATTATTTTTTGTTTATATCTGTTATTATTGTTTTCATGTATATTTTTCCATCTTTTATTTAATAATCTTATATATCAGATAATGTGTTTGGTATTTAAATTCTGTTCTGTTCCATATGATGGTATTTTATTATTCATTTTTATTTAAAAAAATAATTATAATAATATAACGAACATATACGTATGGATTCTAGTATCATCAGAATTGCATATAATCATGGTTTTGAGGCGGGATAATATGATGTAAAATATCAACCGAGTTAGTACTTTAATAAACGAAAACAAGACAAGAAAAAAAAAATTGTAAAAACAAATAATCTATTTTACGGAAATAGTTATCATTCGTTTAATGAGAGTCATGTATACAAAGACAATAAACATTTATATAACAAATATTATAAGATGGGTTATAACCATGCTTTTAAGAATCACGAATCTATTATTAATAGTTTACCCGATTTTGATAATTTTGTTAAGTATGATACGTATTCTGATTATTCATTTGATTAATATGAAGAAGAATGAATAAATATTATATCAAACCGTATTAAAATCAGATATACGTTTTATAATATAATATAGTACTAATAATAGTAATAATACAATAATTAAAATAATCACATATTTTTTTAACATTTTATTACCACCGAACTATGTATTTTAAAAATTAATTAGTTTTACACCATCCTCGTATTCGTTAAACAATTCATTTAACACTGGTTTTGTCTATATCTAATATTTATTACTTATATCATAAATAAACTATTCTCCTCTTGTAAGTTATAACATTATTGGTTAATGACCTTATAAATATTTTTTTTGTTATAAATATTTTTTTGTTGGATGCCCTAATCCCAAACAATGACCAATCTCATGATTGATTAAATATTCTCTATATTATTATATGGGGATTTATGATTTACCACCAGTATTCCAATTATTATTATTAATATATATATGATTTTTATTAATTAATGTACAGGAAAATTTGATGTCTTCATTTACAGTATTACATATTTTAGTTTAGATATCATCATTAATAAAATAAATAACTATATCTACTTTTTATGAACTACCGGTTTTGGGATTAAATGATTTATTATTATTTGTTTGTTATATTATATCCGTATTAGGATTCTGTTCTTAAATTATCGATGTACGATTCTAAGAATAATAGTTAGTGATATTTTCTGATATATCTGTATTAGGATTATAAGTTATATTGGTATCAGAAATTTATTATTGATTTAATGTAGTATTATTTAAAGAAGTATTTTAGTTTTTGAATACGGATGATTATTCTTACTGAGCAGTATGATGCTAATGAGTATTGTGTAATTAAGCATTATTATGGGTATTTTATTGGAATTAATCAATATATAAAAAATATTTTTATCGAGTATTGTTTATTTTATTAAATATTTTATTCCATCCTTATTCATCGTCTAATATATTCTATACAGTATTTATAATTTACTGTTATTATTCTTGATTGTATAATACCGTATCAAATATTATCGAATATCTTTTTTGTCTAATCATTATTTATACATGTTATAAATTTAATTTATTTTTTTATTTCTTTTAATTTTATTCTTTTTGTATAATCATATTCAAACATTTATAAAAATAATTATTTTAATTATTATGGTATTTCGCCTGTTAAAGATTCGATAACCTTCCAATATTCATCGTATTTACAATTTATAATATAATTATATAATTTATCCGCTTGTTTTGATTCGGTAAAAGGAAATACTTTATATTTTATTATAAATATAATAACGCCGAGTGAAAATATATCAGATTCTAAACGGTTATTAGTTAATTAATAATATTCCGGAGCAATATACGGTTAAGTCTAATATGGTTAAATGTCTTAATCCTACTATATGTTTAAACACGACCCGAAATCAATTAAATATATTTTATCATTATTATCAACAATTATATTCTCAAGTTTTAAATCTCTATGAACTATTTTTTATGATTAGAGATATTCTAAAGCATCTATTATTTACATGATATATTTGTTTTATTATAATTTCGAAATTTATTATTATTCAACTTTGTCATATAAACAAATACATTGATAATCTTCAAAAACTATACACGCATATTTACGTATTTTATTAATATTTACAATTTTTATACGTCCTGGGTTAAAATATGCAACGTATTTAATTATATTGGTATGATTTAATTATCCTAGTATATTAACTTCTGTTTCAAATTATTTTTATTAAAGATTTTTATATATTTTTATTATATATTTCTTTTCGCGATCCTTTAAACAATGAGCTTTATATACTTTAGATTATGACCCTTAGTCTATACATTGGGTTATAACGTATTTATTTTCTAATATAATCATTTAATTAAGAAATTTATTTGGTTTATAATTATTAATATATTTAACAAAATATTGATAAAAAAATAATAAAATAAACCGATATTAATATTTAATTTATTAACGATTATATAGTTTGATAATGGGTTATATTAAATTATATAAATATTACAATATATTCAATCATGTATATTATTTGTTATAATTATAGCATTGTATTTATTTATATATGTATCAAATAAATATTGTTGAGATTGAAAATTCTTATCATTATATATTCTTCATTGATTTTTTATATACTTTTAAATATCCGTTTTACAAATATTAACTGAATAATAGATAAATAGTTACATCATGATTCGTATGAATATCGTTATAGGATTTTTATTGATTATTCTTCATTGATTTTTTATATACTTTTAAATACAGATCATATATTATAAGAATAACAATAGAAATTTTTATTGATTTATATAAGCATCGGTTGTGTATTATTGAGTATTTATCCGAATACTAATAGATAATCAAATAAATAATACAAATAACTATATTGGTTTATAATATGTATCAAATTAATTAATGAATCAGATTAGATTTAGTTGTTACCTTATGCGATTATTTTTTTTATAAATTTCGTATTAATCCGGTACATCTTGATATTTCGTATCTTTTATTTTATCAATTAGCATTTGTTTTAATTCTTCTTCTGATTTTTTAGTGTCGGATTCTAATTACTGTAATATTAAACATTTTTATAATAATTGATCGATTCTTGTTTTTACAGGAAGAGTTTTATATATTTATTCCATAATATCATATAATTCTTTTTCGTTATTTTTACAGAATATATCAGAACTCTGGCAAAGTTTATCCATATTTGATATATCGTCGAGCTTGTACATCTCTTCCAATTCAACATTTAAACGTTTATAATAGATTATTTATTTATAATATTCATCTATAATATGATTATTATTTTATAGTTAGAAATATGAGTTACCAACACCTTTGTCCATTAGTTTATATCCGCTGTATAATAATCCCCCAGATACAAAATTATTACAATAATTCTTGATTTTATTAAACCATGATTTTTTCTTCTCTTAGAATTATTCAAATCCTGTTCCGATTGATATAAGTTTTATATATGGTAACTTTGCTTTTCTCATTGCTAGTAATAATCCTATATAAGAAGGGTCATTTGCGTATACACCACCATCAATACATTATTATTCTTTGTCTTCGATTTAAACAGTTTCGTAATTAAAATATGTTGGTGCTGCTGATGTCGACCGCAGCGCTTCCATAAACGTAATATGATTGTATTTATCATTATCAGAATCAAAAATCACAGGTATCATTTCATCAGTTCCTTCATTTGATATTACAGAAATTACACATACACGTTTTTGGAATTATTATTATATTTGTTTTAGAGTTATTTTTTCTACATCAATTTTTAAATTTTTCATTATAATAGTTTTAACCAGATTTTCTAATACATCCGATTCGTATTTAGATTAGAATAATTATTTTACAAGAGATTTTTTGTGTTTAAACACTTACTTACTCATTTGTATAAATAGTTAGTTTATAATTTAAATATCTAATCCGACCGCTAAACATAAAGCAATAATTCCTCCAATACTGGTGCCGATGAACATATCAAACACATCATTAATCTTTACTTTTTAACCATCTAGCTTTTTATTTAATTTTTCTTATAAATTGTTTAGTATATTAATTTATAATATACCCTTTATACCACCGCCGTCTAAAGATAAACAGGCGTAATTTAAATCTAATCTGTCAAAATCTTATTATGATTTATTTTATTCCATTTTATTAAATTATAAAAAATTGAATTTTATATCATAAATTAATTAAAAAATATTATTATGGCCACAAAGACAATTGTTAAAGACATGATTAATGCTATTAAATAGGAACATTTTCCTAAAAATAAATAATTTAATTAAGAAAAGAAACAATAAATTTATCAAATTTTTAAGGATACGTATGATAAATAGTATTTAAATGATGTCGCCAAAATACTTAAACTAAATTTAGTAGAATAATAAATTTAAATTGATTAAAAAGATAACATATCTGATTAATTAGGTACCGGTTCTCGCGTAGAGAATATTAAACCCCCTGACTTATAACTAGATATTTCGGCAAATACAGATAATACATAATTAATTTGTAAATTAGATACGTGTAGTAACGAATCGTATAGTAAATCCGAAACAATAATATTCAAAAACGAACTTCATCATATATAAGTAAATTAAGAAACTTTAAGTGAATGGATGTAGTAATATGAAGAATTATTCAAATATGTTAAGAAAAACAAGAAAATGATTACTGATAAATGCAAAAAACAGGAATATAGAGACTTGTATGGTTGGTATATAAAACAAGATAAACAAAC
>Ga0222714_10002350_pt1 | contig 20127 bp, 29 predicted proteins | sample C33_3DmetaG_FD_165048 | JGI IMG/M metagenome (GOLD analysis project Ga0222714, IMG submission 165048) | Estuarine water microbial communities from San Francisco Bay, California, United States - C33_3D | ecosystem: Environmental > Aquatic > Marine > Unclassified | place: USA: California...
CTTCCGTCATGGGCGCCTGGGCGACGTTGGCGACGGCGCTGAATCTGCCCGCCAGCATGGTGATCGAGGCGTTGATCGCCGGTGGACGGCTGCCCGAAGATACTGACGTTTTGACGTTATCGCTAGAAATGGAAGCCAGCGCGCAAGCCAGCAAGGAAGCGGCCGCGATAGGCATGGCGCATGAAATGGAAATGAAAGCCAACTCGTTAATGCGTGCCGAGTAAAGCCGATCTGTTCTGGCGTCGGGTACACGCGCGCGCCTCCGCGCTCGTACCCGAAAGCACGCGGGACTTCCTGCGCGCGTTTGACGTGCTGCGTGCCAACCTCACAGGCCGCCAGATCGAGGAATGGATCGCGGCGGGCGCCGTGGATCGCCTGATTGCCTACGCCTTGACGGACGCGGACTTTGCGACGGCGTTCAGCGGCTACCGCGCGCGCATCCAGCTTGTCACGCGGGACGCCGCGGCCTACTTCGGGAAGGCGATCCCTGGCGTACCCGTCAAGACGGTGGGCGTCGCCTTTGACTACCTCAACCCGCGCGTCGTGGACGCGGTGCGGCAGTTGGATAGCAAGATGATGCAAACGCTGGCCACCGATACCCGCCAAACCGTGCGGGACATTATCCAGAAGGGGCTAGAGTCCGGCGCAGGGCCGCGACAAACCGCGCGCGCTTTGCGTGACGTGCTGGCGCTGTCGCCCAACCAGTTAGCGGCGGTGCAGAACTACCGCGACGCGCTGGTGGCTGGCGATAAGGGCAAGGCGCTCGGCTACGAGTTGCGCGATAAGCGGTTTGACGGGATCACCAAACGCGGCGCCTTGACGCCCGCGCAAGTAGACAAGATGCAAGCGGCCTACCGTTCCCGCATGATCGCCTTCAATGCCGAAACCAACGCCCGCACCGCCACGCTGGACGCCTTCAAGCTCGGCCAGGAACTGTCGTGGAAGGACGCCAAAGACAAGGGCTTATTGGGCGAGCGCGACGTGCTGGTGAAGCAATGGAAGGGCGTGATGGACGACCGCGAGCGACCGGAACACGTGGCGCTTGAAGGCGAAACCGTCCCGATAGACGTGCCGTACTCGAACGGGGAAATGATCCCTGGCGAGTCCACCTATAACTGCCGATGCCTGAGCATCGTTTACGCAAGGATGGCCTAATAATGGGAGCCGCACGCACACGGCGACGCATCAAGGAACGGGACGGGCTGTCGTTTGAGTCCACGCAGGCACCAGGCGCGCATATCCACTTGCAGAACCCCGTTGGGCTGAAGAATCAATACCCGCAATGGATCCACGAGAACGCTTGCCAGTGGGAAACGCTGGCGAGCGAAACGTTCCAACGGCACGATCCTACCGCGTTCGCGGAGTTTGTCGCCGCGGCGCCTGACATCCCGTTGGAAAAGCGCCTCACGGCCGCGATTGAGGCGATGTCGAAGGCGGGCAGCGACTTGCACGTGGCGATGCAAGACAGCGCCAAAGGCCAGCACCTGGTACTGTGCGGGGCAGGGCCGAGCGCGAACCAGCACGCCGCGGAATGGTGTCCGCAGGCCGATCAAATATGGGGCTGCAATAGCGCGCTGGTCTGGCTGCACGCCAACGGCTACCAACCGACGCACGGCTTTACGGTGGATCAGACGCCGGAGATGCTCAACGAATGGCGCTCGACGCCAGACGTCGAGTACTTGCTGGCTTCCACGGTGCATCCGCACCTGAGCGAACTGCTGCACGCCCGCCAGCGCCGGATTCGCTACTTCCACAACTACGTTGGGATTGAACACCGGCCCGTCGAAGTGGACGGCGAGATCGTTCCCTACGAAGCGTGGCTCTATCAGATCCTCTTTCCCTCAACGCTGCAATGCGGCAGCGGCCTCAACAGCGTAAACCGCGCGCTGGACTTGGCGATCTTTATGGGCTTTGCGCGCATCACGATCATTGGCGCTGATTGCGCCTTGCGCGTGGACGCGCCCGCGCCGAAGCCGGAAGAAGGGCTAGAGGCGCATAACCGCTGGCTGCGCGAGTCCGTCGTGATGCACGCGGACGGCGGCCACGCGCTGACGTCCGGCGCCACCGCGATTACGCTCACCGGCGTCATTGACGGGCGTGAATGGCTGACGAAGCCGGACATGATTATCAGCGCCGTGCATCTGGAAAAGGCGCGCCAAGCGCACAACCGCCGCGATCCTGGCCGCGTCGTCTTGATTGGCGACACGCTGCCGAACGCCTTGAAGGACAAGCCGGACGACTACCTCGCCCGCTTGCCTGCCCTGATTGACGGCGATGGCAAGCCGAGCGCGCTGGTTGCTGAGATGGCGTTTTGATGGCGTTTGTGTTCGTGATGTGCTAAATTCCCACAACGTAGGCAGAGCCTACAAGGACGCAGCCCGTGGCTGATCCAATCGACGTACCGAAAACGTACACGCAGGACGAGTTCGACGCACAACTGGCCGAACGAATGGAAACCAGCGCTGGCGCGCTCAAACGGGCGCTCGACGCGGAACGCGACGAGAAGAAGGAAGCGAAGGCGGCAACCCGAATCCTTGAAGCAAAGTTCGCAGAGCTAGAGCAGACGGCAAAGGCAGCAAAGGTCGGCATCAACTCCGCAGAGTTGGAACGGCTACGTCAAGAAGTGAAGCTCGATCTGGACAAAACGTACCAGCCCGTCACGGAACGCGCGGCCCTACTGGAAGCCGAGAACCGTCGCATGAAGCTGGATCGGGTGGTCAAGAGCGAGATGGCCAAGTCGGGCGCGCGCGCGGATCGGATTGAAGCGTTATTCAAGCTGACGGCGGGCGAGTACGACTTGACGGAAGATGGCAAGCCGATGCTCAAAGAACGTCCAGGCACGCCAGTTGAGAAATACGTGTCCGAGGAGTTGAAGGCGCTTTATCCAGAGTTTTACGAAGGCTCTGGCAGTAGTGGTGGCGGGGCCACCAAATCGCACGCCTCTAGCGGAGGCGCTCGGATCATTCCCGATGGTGCGACTTGGTCGAAAGCCGATATTGAGGACATCGCATCCGGCAAGGCCCAAGTTCGCTAACACTACACCTAATAGGCGCCCACAATGTCGAACACGATTACGAATGTTCTCCCAAAGTTGCTGGCTCAGGGGCTTCGCGCGCTGCGCGAAAACGCGATCCTGCCGCAACTCATCAACAAATCCTACGACACGCTTGCCCAACAGAAGGGCAACGTCATCAACATCCCGATCCCGTCGGCGATCTCGGCGCGCGCCGTCACGCCTGCCGTGACGTATGCGGCAAACGTCGATAGCAGCCCTACGGTCGCGCTCGTGACGCTGGATCGCTGGATGGAAGCACCGTTTCAGATGAACGACAACGACATGGTGTCGGTGATGGAAGATACGATGCCGATGCAGGCGTCCGAAGCGATCAAGGCGCTTGGCAACGACATTGACAACTACATTCTGTCTAAGTCGACGGGCTTTTACAACATCAGCGGCACGGCTGGCACGGCCCCGTTTACCACGCTGTCCGTGGCGGCCTCGGTCGCACGCAAGCAGCTTAACAAGTCGCTGGCGCCAGTGGATGATCGGTATGGCGTGATCGATCCGGACGCCGAAGGCAACCTTCTGCTGAACTCGGAAATCCTCAAGTTCAACGAGCGCGGTGACGGCGGTGGCATCATTGGCGGCGGTGTCGGGCGCAAGCTCGGCATTGATTGGTACATGGATCAGAACCTGACGGCTGCGACGCACACGAACGGTTCGGCGCTTTCGACGGCCACGGCAACGTTTCTATTCAACGGCACCAACGCGGCGGGCGCTAGGACGATTTCGATCATTGCCACCGCATCCGGCACCATCAAGGTTGGCGACATCTTTGGCGTCGCTACCGGCGTGCAGGGCTTCTACGTAATCACGGCTGATACCACGATGGTGTCCTCGACGACGCTCTCGGTGTCAATCTACCCTGGCTTGCGCCAGGCGTATGCGTCGGGCGCCACCATTACGCTTGCAACGGTTGGCACGGCGGCGGCCAGCGAAGTGTATGTTCCAAACCTTGTGTTCCACCGTGATGCGTTCGCGTTTGCGTCGCGTCCGCTGGTGGGTATTTCGGGGAACGGCAACACGATCCAGTCGCAAGTCGATCCGGTCACCGGCATTGCTCTGCGCCTTGAAGTGAGCCGCCAGTACAAGCAGACGACGTTTAGCTATGACGTGTTGTACGGTTGCAACGTCGTGCGACCGGAGTACGGCGCCATCGTGCGCGGATAGTTCTGATGCCAGCGTAAGGGCGGCGCACCCCGCCCTCACGCCCATCGGGAATAGCTTATGGCGATCACCATTGTGGCAACCGTCGGCAGCGCAACGGCGAACAGTTACGTCACTGAAGTCGAGCAGATCGCGTACATGGCAACGCACCTCAATGCGTCCACGTGGACAACGATTACCGGCTCGACGTGTACGGAAACGGAAAAGGCTGCGATGGTCGAGGCGACGCGGGAACTCACCGCGCTCGCGTGGCAAGGGACGCGCACCGATAGTACGCAAGTGCTGTCATGGCCTCGCGCGTGGGTAAGCAACCCTGACTCGCCCAACTTTGCGTGGGATTATTATCTCTCGACCGTGGTGCCGCAGCGGGTCAAGGATGCAACGATGGAACTGGCGTTCCAGTTTATCAAGGCTGGCACGACAGACATTGCCGCGCTCGATCCGAACCTGGGCGTCATCAATAAGACGGTGGACGTGCTGTCCACCACATATCAGCCCTACCAGCGTCCAACGGGCTTAGGGCGCTTTCCTAGCGTCATGCGCTTTATACGCCCCTTGCTTGAAGCGGTGTCGTTTATGACGCCACTGGTGCGCGGGTGAGCTACGCCGACGACGCGACGGGCGCGCGAAACGATCTTGCGGACGCGGGTGCGTCGGTGACGTTCACGCAAGCGACGCCTGGCGTGTACGACGAAACCACGGACACCTTTACCGGCGCGGCCACCGTCACCGTGGCCGGCAGCGCAGTGGAAGTGGGCGGCGATCCTAACGTGTACGCGGCGTTGGAACTGGTGCAAAGCGAAGCGCCAACGTTGTTGTTTAGCTCGTCCACCTATGGCGCCTTGCCCGCGTTGGGCGCGTCCGTCACGTGGGGCGGCGCCGTCTATACGGTGCGTTCGGTGGATGCGGTAGCGCCGGACGGCGTAGCAATTCTGGCGACCATTGTGGTGGCGCGATGAGCTTCGCGGACGATCTCAAACGGTTTGCCGTCAAGACGCAAGGCAAGTCCAACGCCTTGTTCATCAACGTGGCAAAAGACGTTAAGAGCAGCATTGTTGACGGTTCAGCGGTGACCGGCGCACCAGGGCAACCCGTTGATACGGGCTACCTAAGAGACTCGTGGCAACTGACGTTTGAGGGAAAACACTCGGCGCTTGTGTCCACCAACGTCGCGTATGCGCCGGTGATTGAGGACAACTTGCGTTCGTCTTTCAATCCACGCGGGGAACAACCAGAGCGCAAGCCGGGACGAAAGTCAATCAAGTCCATCGTTGGCGGCTTCCATTCCGTCAAGCTCACCGTTGGCGCGTTTGATCGCATCGTCGAAAGCAAGCTGGCCGAGTTAGGCGTATGATTAAGCACCAACTGGCGCTCGTTGCCCTCAGGAACCGCGCGATCACGCTGTCCGTCTGCACAACGGGCAGCGCAACGCTGGCGGCCACCACGACGGGCTACACGCGCGCCAGCGGTTCGTTTATCACGGACGGCTTTGTTGTCGGGCAAGAGATCACGCCGACGGGCTTTGCCGCCAACACGGTGGCCATCGTGACGGCGGTGGCGGCTCAAACGCTCACAGTCGGCACGGCACGCGCCGCGGAAACGTCTGCCGCCGCCCGCACGATTGCCGTGGGGCTGCCCGCCTTGCGCGCGTGGGAAAACTTGGCCTTCACGCCGACCGCAGGCCGTTGGTGGGTTGAAGAAGATTACTTGCCTGGCCCCGTCGCGCAGATCACGCTTGGCACCTACGGCCAAGTTGAGACGTTGCCGCAATACGTCCTCAAGCTGTACGGCGTCGCCAACACCTCGACCGCGGCGCTGTTTGCAATGGCCGACGCGCTGCTGCTGCTGTTTCCACCACGACAGGGGATCGTGCTGTCCGATACCAATGTCGTCATTGTCAATACGAATCCTGCCCCGTATCGCGGCCAGTTAGTGCAGTCCACGGATGGGGCGTGGGCTGTCATTACGATCACTGTTCCATGCATTGTGCGTTCCGCAAATTCCATCTAGGGGAAGTCTATGACAATCCAGACCAACAGTAACGTCCTCGTGGCCTTGCGGAAGGAAGTGACCGCTGGTGTCACCGCTACCGTCACGAGCGCTTTTCAGGTTCGCATTATTGGCTCGCCTGGCCTCACGTTGCAGCGCGCGCCGATCACCTCGGCCGAGCTACGCGCCGATGGCTCAGAAACGATGGGTCGGCTCGGCGGCAAGTCCGTGGACGGCTCGTTCGACACCGAACTGACCGCCGGCGGCGCGATCGATTACCTCGTCGAGGGGCTGATGCGCTCGGCGTGGGTCACGTCCACGGCGGTGGCGTTTTCGTCGCTGACGTCGCTGGCGATTGGCACCAACAACGTCACCGCCACCGCAGGCGATTGGGTCGGCACGCAGGGCATCCGCGTGGGCGACGTGTTCAAGCTGTCCACCGGCGTGTCGGCCAACGCTGATCTCAACAAAGTTGTGATCGCGGTGACGTCGCTCACCATCACCACAACGCCTGCCTCGTTTACCGTCGCTGCCGCTACGTCAACGGGTACGCTGACGGTGCTAAAGAAGGTGAAGTCCGCGGCGACGCCAACCCGTCGCTCGCATACGATTGAGCAGTACGACGAGGACACCGATCTGACGGAACTGTTCCTCGGCTGCCGTGTGGTCGGCTTCAAGCTGTCGGCCAAGCCGAACGAAGAAGTCAAATGCTCGTGGATGTTCAAGGGTATGGATCGGTCGATTCTCACAACCGGCACGTCGCCCTACTTTACGTCGCCTTCGCTCACGACCGGCATTAGCATGATCGCGGACGATGCGTCGGTACTGTACAACGGCGCGCTCGTTACCACGTTCACCGGCATTGACCTCGACTTCACGATTGCGGCTGACGCGCAGTCGGTACTGGGTTCGTTTGTCTCGCCGGACATTTTTGACAACATCCTGAGCGTCAAGGGAACGATCACCGGCCTCCGGTCGGACTTTTCCAACCTGACGCTGTACGACGCGGAAACCGAGTTTGCCGTCAACGTGCTGTTTCAGGAACTGGCCAGCGCGCCAAAGCCCTGCTTCAACGTGTTCCTCCCGCGCGTCAAGATTTCGGCACTGTCCGCGCCCGTTGGCGGGCAGACTGGCCCAAAGATTGAAACGCTGGAACTGATGGTGGGTACGAAGGTTGCAGAGACGGGTTCGGATGGCACGATTGCCACCTTCTCGTCAAGCGTCATCATTGATGGATAAGTAGGGCGCACGCAAGCACACTTGCGCGCGGTTCGTCGGTTCGTGCTGGATTCTGCTCTCCCCCTGCCGTTGGCGTATTGGGGCAACCTGGACGCTGGTGTGTGCAGCGGCAGGGGCGAGAGCTTCCTTCAGGGAGCGCACACCCGCCATGACAAAGAAAATCAGTATCCCTAGAGCCAGTAGCACCCCATTTAGCCTGGCCAGCCGCTACGCGGCCGACACCGCCGACGTCGTGATCTATGATCCCGCCGATCTGGGCGCAAAGATCGACACCGGCTTGCGTGTGCGGATCAAGTCCTTGTATTCCAACGAAGCGCGCGAAGCCGTGCAGAAGGCCACCGCCGCGCTAACGCTGGCCGATGGCAAGGTTGAGGACACGCAGATCGACTGGGCCGTCAACCTCTTTGAGCAGACGGTGGCGATCACCGTGGCCTGGTGGGACGAGAACGGCGCGCCTGATGGCATCTGCGAAGCCGCAGACGCCGAGCCAACGCCCTGCACCGAGCCAAACGTGCGGCGCATCTACGACGATCCGCGCACCGGCTGGATGCAGAAGCAGGTACAGGCTGCGTACTTGGACTTGGGACGTTTTTTTCCGACGCGGAACGCCAGCTAATCGCGTATGGAAAACACGTGTTCACGCTGGCCAGCCGTGGCAAGGACGGCGCTACGATGCGCTCGCATCTGGAAGTCGCCGCACGGCGCGGCAACGCCAGCGCGCGCGCGGAACTTGTGGCGCCACCGTTCCCGCGTCGGTATGCCTACCTGGTCGAGTGGTTCTTTGAGCTACACCACGCGCGCGGGGCGGGGATGAACGGGCCGGCGGCGCTGACGTGGGTGGACTTCGACGCCTGGGCGCGTTGCACGGCGCGCACGCCGTCGCCGTGGGAGTTTAGCGTCTTGCGCTCGTTAGACGGCGCGTTCTTCGCATCCATTGAGGCGACGCAATAGCTATGGCTGATCTCGCCACACTGTCCATCAAGGTTGACGCCTCTGGCGCCGTTACGGTACTCGACGAGCTTGGCAACAAGCTTGGGGAAACGGGCAAGCGGGCCGCAACGCTTGGCGGCACGATGGCAAAGCTCGGCGCCGTTCTCGGCGCTGGCGTGATCTTCAAGAAGTTTATCGACGAAACGTCTGAGTCACAGTTTGCGATGGCGCAGCTAGAGGCGCGCGTCAAGTCCACGGCGGGCGCGGCAGGGCAGTCGGTTGGGCAACTCTCGGCGATGGCTAGCGAGATGCAAAACCTGACCACGTATTCAGACGAGGCGGCAATGGGCGCGCAAGCGCTGTTGCTGACGTTCACCAAGATCAAAGGCGATGTATTTCCTGCCGCGTTGAAAGCCACGGCCAACCTTGCGACGGCTATGGGTGGCGACTTGAAAGGCGCAGCCATTCAACTGGGCAAGGCGCTGCAAGATCCTGAAACGGGCCTCACGGCGCTGCGTCGTTCTGGTGTGTCGTTCTCTGAAAGTCAGCAAAAGGTGATCAAGGCGTTATTCGACACCGGTAAGGTAGCCGAAGCGCAAAAGCTCATCCTAGCCGAGCTTGAGGTAGAGTTTGGCGGCGCAGCAGAGGCGGCACGCAAGACGCTTGGCGGCGCGCTTTTGGGATTGAAGAACTCTTTTGGTGAACTGTTTGAGGTGTCAAAAAGTAGTTCAGGCGGTATTATTTCTGCCTTGAACGCGGTGTCGGACGCCATGAAAACGGTTGCGGAGAACGGCGCGGCGTGGAGTGGCGTGATTGCTGGTATTGCGACGGCCATTGGGCTTGTAACCGCGGCGCTGGTGGCCTTCAAGATACAAGCGTTAGCGGCTGCATCGACGCCAATAGGCGCAGCAATAGCCGGTGCCGTGTTGATGATAAGTGGCGGCGTAGCCTTTTTTACCAAGCAACTGGCCGACGCGCAAGCAGAAGTAGATGCCTATAAAAAGAATCTTGAAGGCTTAAATGCGGCTACTTTGACGGCGTTAATTTCGGCTACGAAAGAAGATATTAAGTCTTTGGAAATAGAAAATGAACGCGCAGACGCGCTAGGCAGCGTTGGGGAAAGACTAAGCGCCCAAAAAGTTAAGCTGAATAATTTGGAAGCAGCTTTTAAGGCGTTAAGCAGCACTGTAAAGTCTGCAACAGGAGAGGTGATTGCTACGATTGATTTGGAAGGAATAGCAATGACCAAGCTCATCAAGTCCTACGAGGACAAGGCCGATGCAACGCGCCGTGAGATTACCTACGTCAAGTCCCATACCGACGAGCTAGTGGCGCAGGCGGTTCGTGAAATTGAACTCGCGGCCGCGATGGATAAGGTCACGGACGCGGCGGCCCGGAAGTACGCGCAGATGGAACGGCTGGACAAGCTCGGCACTGGCGCGGGCGTGTTCCCGATTGCAACGGGTTTTCAAGGCGGCAAGGCACCGGCGGTATCAAACGCGCTTGGCCAAGCCGCTATCATGGAGGCGCACGCGCTTGGTGAAGCAACAGGCAAAGCTAGGGGCGAGGCGCAAATTGCGGTACAGACACAGACAGAAGAACAACTCAAGGCCATTCAGGAAAACTTTGTCAAGCAGTTTCAGCAGACGTTATCAACGGGCATTGCTAGCATCCTAGAAAACGGGCTGTCCTCGTGGCGCTCGTTCTTTGACTCAATCAAGTCGATGTTCCTGAAGCTGGTCGCGGACTTTGCGGCGGCCAAGATCATGGACAAGATTATGGGCAAGGGCCAGAACACGGCAGGCGCAACGGGACTGGGCGCAATGTTGGGCGGCGATTTTGGCAAGGGTGCAGGCGGTACGGCAATGGCTGGCGCCAGCGTGGCGCTGACGGCGGGCATGATTGGCTACGGCGTTGGTGGGATGACGCGCAACACAACAACGGGCGCACTGGCGGGCGGCGCAGCAGGGGCCGCATCGGGCGCGGCACTGGGCGCGTTGCTTGGCCCGATTGGGGTTGGTGCAGGCGCGCTGATTGGTGGCTTGACGGGCCTTGTCGGTGGCTTTCTTGGCGCGTCCGCAGCGGCGAAGAAGTTTGCCACCGAGATGGTGCAGCAGCAGAACACGCTGATGGCGGCCGCGCAAGCGTTTGTAGATCGCGGCTTGACGGGCCAAGCGAAGATACAGAGCGAACAGAACAAGCTGGCGAAAGAGCGCGACGACTTGCTGAAGGCGCTAGAAGCCAACTTTAAGGCGGGCGGGTTTGGCACGGGCGGCGCGGCAAACTATCAACGCACGGTCGAGGAGATCGGCTTTGCGTATGATCGCCAGAGGAAGGCGCTGGAAGAAACCACGAAGGCCGTCGAGCAGCAGATCGTCGCGCAAGAAGCTGCGGCGGTAGCAGCCGAGGCGTTCAATGCGTCGCTCACGGCGATGGACTTGGATGCGCGCCGACTGGCGGCAACGGGCTTTGACGAGCAGTCCGCGGCGACGTCGCTGTTTACGCGCCAGGCGCGCGAGTACGCGCAAGCGGTCAAGGACGGCTGGTCGATCGAGCAGCTCATCAACTTGCAAGAAGTCCAGGCGTTGGAAGCGTTGAGCGCGGCAGCAAAGAAAGCATCAACGGACGTGATCTATAGCGCCAACTCGCTGGCAGCGATGGCCGACCAGGTGGTTGAGGTGTCGGCGGCGTGGCAGAAAACGATTGACGGGCTGTCGGAAGCGCGCAACGCGGCCGAGCAGACCGCGAACGCCATCCGCAAGACCGTGGACGCCACGCGCACGCTGTTCGACACGCTGTCCGGCTATATGAAGTCGCTGCTGGTTGGCACGTTGTCGCCGTTGACGAAGTCGCAGCAAGTCGCGGAAGCGCGCAGCCAGTTTGAGGACGCGGCGCGCAAGGCCGCGTTCGGTGACTTGGAAGCGGGCGGCAAGGTTACGGGGCTGGCCAACACGTTCTTGCAGTTGATGAAAGACACGTCGCAAGCGTCGGCAGAAGCAGCGCGGGCGCTCGTGCCGAAGTATTTCCGCGATCAGATGCCCGCGGTAGAAGGCACGCAAACGGCAGAATACCAGCAGGCGTTTGCGGACGTGGCCGCCATGATCGACGCCGCCACGCTTGGCGTCGGTGGGCAGTTGGACATCCAGGTGCAGCAGTTGCGGCAGGCCGAGCTACAGACGGCGATTCTTGGCCGGATGCTGGCGCAAGCCAACGCTGCCGCGCGGGGCTTGCCGTTCTTTGCTCACGGTGGCGATCACAGCGGCGGCATGGCGATTGTGGGCGAACGCGGGCCTGAGCTTATTAACACCGGACGGGCGCGCATCTTTTCGGCGGCCGATTCCGCGGCGGCGTTTGCGGGCAACTCAGGCGCCACGGTGGAAGAACTGCGGCGCGTCATTGCGCGACTGGAAACGCTAGTGCGTGTGACGGCGGCCGGCGCGCAAGAAACGGTGAAGGCCGTGGCGCGCGTCAGCAATGACGTCGCCAGCTTGACGCGCGAAGTGCGCTTGTCGGGCGAGGCGGCGGCGTGAGCGAGCAAATCTATCTCGTCGAGTTGACGGGCTACGATACTACGGTGTCGGCGGTCGTGACGAAGTATTATTCGACGGGCGTCGGCTATATCACGTCGCCAAGCGAGACACCGGCGAACACGGCCTTTGATCCGCGCGTGATCCAGCCCGCGCTCTTGTCGCGCAACTTGTTTGGCGGTGGGCGCACGTCGGGCAAGACGCAGCTCACGTATGGCGAAATCGTCCTGGCGAATAAAGACGGCCAGTTGGATACGTTGCTCAACCTCGGTTTTGACGGGCGCGCGGTGACGATCCGGCGCGGCTTGTCGGACGCGGCGTACCCTGGCGGCTTTACGACGGTGCTGGTGGGCGTGGTTGAGCAGATCGACTGCTCGGTGGACACCGTGACGGTGCGGCTCAGGGCGGCCGACTTCAAGACGGACATCCCGTTCCAAACGTCAAAGTATGGCGGCACGAACGCCTTGCCTGCTGGCGTGGATGGCGTGGAAGGCGACTTAAAGCGCAAGCCGAAGCCGATTCTGTACGGCAGCGTCACAAACATCGAGCCGCCGTGCGTCAATACCGCGCGCTTGATTTTCCAAGTCAATGACGGCGCGGTGAACGCGATCAGCGCCGTGTACGATCAAGGCACGTCGCTCACGGCGGGCGTGGCGCGGGCCAGCCAAGTGGCGCTAGAGTCCAACATTCCGGCGGCGGGCCAGTTTGACACGTGGCTTGATGGCGGGATGTTTCGGCTTGGCTCTGATCCCGTCGGGCCGGTGACGTGCGATACCGCAGAAGCGGCAACGGCAGCCTTGCGGTATCCCGCGCAGATTGCGGATCGCGTGCTGAAGAACCGCCTGGGCTTTACCGCGGGCGTTATCAGCAGCGCCGACGTGACGGCTTTAGACTTGGCCGCGCCCTACGAGTGCGGCTTCTGGTGGGACGAGGAAACGACAGGCACGGACGTGTTAGACGCCGTGCTAACGAGTGCGGGCGCATCGTGGGGGCCGGACATTACTGGCGTGATGCGGATGAAGCAGTTTGTGGCCGCCACCGGGACGCCTGCCTACGCCTTTGTCTCGACTGACATTATCGGAAACGTCTATCGCTCACCGACGGCCGATCAGGATCGCGGCGTGCCAGTTTTTGCCGTGATTGTGCGCTACGCCAAGAACTACACGGTGCAAACGTCCGGCGTGGCGGCAGGCGTGACGGAAGCGCGGCGCGGCGTGATCGCGCAAGAGTGGCGGGACGCGCGCTACACCGACGCGACGGTGCAAACCAAGCATCTGCTGGCGGCTGAGATCATCGTTGAAACGGGCATTGTGAGCGCGGCCAACGCCCTGACGGAAGCCACGCGCTTGCAAGTGCTGCGCGGGACGCGGCGGGATCGTTACGAGTTTGTGGTGCCGCAGGACACGGACACGATTGCGCTCGACTTGAACAACGTGGTGAGCATTACGCACCCGCGTTACGGGCTGGCGACCGGCCCGTCGGCGCGTCTGATTGGGATTGAGCCGGATGCCCAGGCGAAAACCTTACGCTTGACGGGGTGGGTATAAATGGCCAACGCGATCCTCGGTTTTCCAATGACGGGCGACAGCACCGCCGCGGTGTTTGCGGGCGGCTCATGGGTGGCCACGCTGCCGCTAACGAACTTGCAAGACGACCGCCTCGCGCGCGTGACGCGCTCGACCACGGCGTCGCTGGCCAACGCGCAGTTCACCATCGACTTTGGCGTGTCGGAATGGGTGCGGTTGGTGGCGCTGGTCGATCACAACTTCTCGCGCACGAGCGCCGTGCGCGTGCGGGGCAGCGATACGGCGGGCGACTGGTCGGTGCCAATCTACGATTCCGGCTGGTTCGACGGCTGGCCGATCACCTCGCCGCTTTACGTCGCGCCGGTGGGCGATCCGTCGTGGCTCGATGGCCGCATGAGCGCAGCCGAGGCCGCCAACTATAACCTCTCGGCCATCTATATTGCGCCAACGGCAAAAGCGTCGCAATACTGGTTGATTGAGATCAGCGACATTGGCAACACGGCGGGCTATGTGCAGATGGGGCGGCTGGTGATGTCGCGCGCTTGGCAGCCGACGATCAATATGAGCGTGGGCGCGACGATTGGCGTAAACACGGAAACTACGTTGCAACGCTCGGACGCGGGGCCGAAGTACTTTAACGTGCAGCCGCGCGCACGGTCGGCGGCGTTTACAATTCAGAATATGGACACGGACGAAATCTTTACCTACGCCTTTGAGATACAACGGCAGTTAGGGCTTTCCAAACAGTTATTTTTTGTCTGGGATGCCGAGGACAGCGTGCATCTGTTCCGGCGCTCGTTCTTGGCGACGTTGCGCGACTTGTCACCGCTTGAAGCGGCGGCAACAGATTTTTACACGGCGGCACTTTCTTGTGAGGAGGTACTCTAATGGCAAGCGTGGTACTCAACGGACATACCTACTCGCTGGCAATTCTGTCCGGCACAGACGGGCGCGATTATGCCCGCCCCGAAACAATTACCAGTTCTGGCGCAACGCTGTGGGACTTATTTTTTACCGACTTGGTAGCAACGCTGGCGGCGGCCACTTCGCTTAACGGCCTCGCACCGGGCGCGGCTGGCGGCTATGCACGTTCCAACGGCACCGCATGGGTGCGCGTGCAGGGCGTCGCCGCAGCAGATGTTACCGGCCTTGTCTCGTCGTCACCCGTTGGTGGCAACTTATTTCTGGCAACTAATTACGGAGGATTCTAATCATGGCAGTGACCTCGACCCCTATTTTTGCGCAGACGCCGTACGTCAAGACGCTGACGCTCGCAGCACAAACCGCTTGCACCACACGCGGCCCAACCGCCACCGCAAGTTTGGCAGGCGCCAATATTACCGCGTTCGTGCCAGTCTCGACCAACGGGATGCGGATTGACAGCATCCAGGTCAACGCCGTGTCTACCGCCATCGGACAGGCCAGCGTTGCCAACGTGGTCGGCATCTGGATTTGGGACGGCACCACGGCGTTTTTGTGGGCCGAAATTGTCACAACGGCTATAACGCCGTCTGCAACGGCAGCGGCGTTTACGCAGACCTTTACGCCGTCCCTTCCCCTCAACCTGCCCGCCGCGTTTGCGTTGTATGCCAGCGTCGGCGTCACCACGACGGCGGCGGGTTCGGCGTTACAGGTGACGGCGTTCGGCGGGGCATACTAACGTGCCAACCAGCGCCTTTGCTCCCCCAAGAAAGACTATGACGGCGGCGCCAGGGCCGCAGGCGTTGACGTGGATAACAACTCTGACGGCAAGACCCTTAACAGCATCGCTAATATGGGCAAACATCTCTAAATATGAGTTTTCGTCCTATTACCTTTTTTTCAACGCTCTAACGCCGTTCGCGGGCGTGTCCATTCGCGTGGAAGGATCACACGACGGCGGTGCAACGTATGGCTCGTTGTGGAATGGCTCATATCAGACCGGCACCGCATCGCCAGTAGGATTGACAACAGAAAGCGCGTCAGCGGTACACATTATTAACGATAATGTCGCCGACGCTGGTGTTAGCTATCCTTACACAATGTACGGCGGGATGAATGGAACCTGCACATTGACGTTTAGCCCGATAGCCAGTCAAACGGAACAAATCAATCAAATACCAGACCCAGTCATGTTTGGCGGTCTAACCTATGCCTATCATAGCGGCGGGAGCCGCGTGTATGCAAAGGCAAACGCCGCGATTTATCAAACGACAACAGTAGGACAGCAACTTAACACGTTAAGATTTACAGCGTCCGGTGGCAATCTTCAACGTGGCTCAATTAGTATTTACGGAGTGCAAATATGAGCAATATTCCTCATAAAGTAATCAACGGCGTTGTGATTGAGTTGAGCGCAGCGGAACTTGTTGAACATAACGACCGCGTAGCGGCACACGAAGCCGCACGTCCCGCGCAAGCCCTTGCTGAACTGCGTGAGCAACGCAACGCAAAGCTCGCCGCGTCGGACTGGACGCAAGCGCCGGACGCACCCACGGCAAACGCGGCGGCGTGGAAGGTGTACCGGCAAGCGTTGCGCGATCTGCCGCAGCGGACGGTATATCCGAACGCCCCACAGTGGCCGACGGCGCCGTGACCGCAGGCGTCAAGCGCGGCCTCACAATTGCCCTCACCTCGACGTTTGTCGGGGCAGCGGCGATTCCGTTCCTGATCGCGCTCTGGCGCACGAAAGTGGACGTGTCGGTGTTTGACGTGCATCTGCTACAAGAAGTCACGCACGTCGTCCGCGACTCGGCGCGTGCGGAAGAACAACGGATGCTCTTGCTCGATGTGTTATGCGCGACCAAGCCAGCGGATCGGCGATGCCGTTAGATATTACGGTGTCGTTTCCGACGGTGTGGCGGGTGGTTCAGAAAGTGGTTTTCCTCTTTCGCAAGGTGGCCCCATGAGCGTCGTATCCTTTGCATTGCCCTACGTCCTGCCGCTGTTCCTCGGCTCGGTCACGTCGGTGTGCTATCAGTATGTGAAGAAGGCGAGCGCGTGGGTGGACGCGCAGCCAGGACAGATTCACGCCTTCCTCGTGGGCGCGATCGCCATTGTGCTGCCGCTGGTGGGCAAGGTGGTGCCTGGCTTTGAGGCCACCGACTTAGCCGGCGTGGACGCGCAGGCGGTGCAGAGCGTCCTCGCGCTGGCCGCGGCCAAGCTCACGTTTGCCATGCGGAAGAAGTAGCATGATCCGGGCGGGCGTCCCTGCGAACACCAACTTGGCGGCATTGTCGCCGGTAGTGCGACGTCGCATTGAGTTAGTGTTGGCAGGGATGCTCGCCGCAGGGTTTCGGGCCGTGCAGTTTGATACCGTGCGAACGGTCGAGCGTCAAGCGTTCTTGTTTGGCAAGGGCCGAAGCGCCAGTCAGTTATTGTCGGCAGGACTAGACGCAAAGTGGGCATGGCCAACGTGTCCCGACGGCGTCGTCACCAACGCCGCACACGCCGCGCAGTCGTGGCACGCTCATGGGTGCGCCTGCGACGTGGTCGAGAACGACAACAGCCCGTGGAACGCTTCTCAGGCGTTTTGGAACACGTTGGGGGCGCTTGCGCGAACACATTATCTGACATGGGGTGGCGCGTGGCGTATGCTCGACTTGCCGCATATGCAGGCGGTAGAGTGTCCAATGTCGCCAACGCCTGACGATCGCGCGCTGCTTCAGCGCGAGGGCATGGCGGCCGTGTGGAAAAAGTACCGACTCGATTAGCCGTGTTTTGTTGGAAATATGTCCCTTAAGCCCTTCCGGTATGCTACGGCACCGTTGGACTGAGCAGGACGACCGGCAGTTGTTGGAACTTGCGGCCACCTACGGGAGCGACCGTCCGCCCATCGTCGCCGCAATGGGACTGAGCTACGGCAGCGTGGATCGACGCGCCACAATGCTTGGCCCGCGATATCGCGCCGCCGTGGACAGCTTCGACGCGCGGATGCGCGCGCAACGCGAGGTGGCGCCGATCCCGCCAGGCTCGAAACTGGCGGCGCTGCTCGACATCCCGCCCGCGCCGTTTGCCGTAGACATCCCCAAGCCCGCGCCGTCGAAAGAGCAACGCTTTACGACGGCGGTTTTGTATGGCGACACGCATGTTCCGTTTGAGGACGCGGCCGCCATCAAGGTGGTGCAGGGCGTGATCCGCGACGTGAAGCCGGACATCCTGGTCAATATGGGCGACTTGGTGGACTGCTTCCAGATATCGCGCTTCGACAGCGACCCGACGCAACTCGACACGCTGCAAGCGAACATCAATGCCGCGCGCGCGCACTTGCATCAGATGGCGCAGATCGCGCCGCAAGCCAAGCGCGTGCTACTGGAAGGCAACCACGAACATCGGCTGTCGCGCTGCCTGGCCTCAATGCAAGGCGGCCACCGCCATATCGCGGCGCTCGACAAGGTGCAGGAAGCAATCCAGTGGCCCAACCTTTTGCAGCTTGCCAGCATCGGCTGGCAATGGATTCCTGAGCGCGAGCAAAGCCGGACGAGCGTCGTGCCGAAGATCATCACGAAGCACGGCAACGTCGTGCGGAAGTGGTCGGGCTGGTCAGGCAAGGGCGAGTGGGAAAAGTACGGCAGAAGCGGCGCCAGCGGCCACACGCACCGGATGGGCTGGTTCACGCACCGCGATCATAACGGGAACGCCAGTTGGATCGAAACGGGGTGTACGTGTAAGCTGGACGCGCCGTATGGCATCGACTTTGACTGGCAGCAGGGCTGCGTGGTGGTGACGTGGAACGCCACGCAGCGGCTACAGCAGGTAGAGTTCGTAAGTATTCGGGACGGGCAAGCGATGTGGCGCAACCGAGAATACGGGGGAACGGGGAAATGAAGCGCGATCAGGACGAGATGACGGAAATCGTGCGCGAACTCACGCGCCAAGATGTTGGCGTCGAGGTGGATCGAGTGCTGGATGCGTGCATCGAGCATCACGCGCTGCAAGGCGAGGCGGCGCAAATGACGGTAGAGTTTGTTCGCGAACGATTGAGCGCGATTTTTGTGAGCCAGGAGGACAATGACTGACCGCGTCATTCATGTCCAGTGCGATCATTGCGGCACGACGGGCGTGCGTGTGGACGAGGACGGCCGCGACTGCGTCTGCGGCTCGTGCATGGGCCACGGCTACCTCAGCGAAACGCCGGACGACACGCACGCGCCGCAGCCCGACATTCGCCACGCCGACCTACGGACGCCGGATGAAGTGGCCGCCGCTTCCTAGACGGATGCAAGGCGTGGGCGGCCCCGTCGTCGTGAAGCGCCGGAAAGGGCTGCTCACGGAGGACAGGCGCGAGGCGTGGGGGCTGTGGGACGCCGAGCATCGGACGATCTGGATCGCGCCTGGCTTGCCGCGTGAGATGCAATGGCGCGTACTCTATCACGAACTCATGCACGTCGCGCTATCCGACAGCGGCCTAGAAAACGTCTTGCCTGCCGATGGTGTTGAGGCGTTGTGCGACGCCGTCGCGAGCGCGCGGATCGTCGAGCGCTTAGGCTAACGATCCAACGGCAGCGCGGGCTTGCGCGACAGGCGGCGCGCGCGCAGAGCTTCCGCATACCGCGTATTCTTTGCGCGCTGTCGGCAGGGATTTGAGCAATAGTCTGATTGCTTGGCGTCCCGCGTCACATACGGGGCGCCGCACCCGCACACGCGCGCGATCAGTTTCTCGCTGCGCGTCTTAGCCCAACGACGACACGCGGCGTTGCCGCACGTTTGCCGTGGATGCACCGCCGTAAACGGCTTCTGGCACAGCGGCGCTTTGCAGACGCCGTAGAATACGCCCGCCTTGATGAATCCGTTGCCCGCGCGCTTGGGCTTGGTGGACGGCGGTAACTCAGCGGCGGGAATCCGCGGCGCCCGCCGGACACCGCACCGGCAGCGAATCTGCGCGAAGCCCAGTAGTGGCTCGCGCTCGTCAAACTGTTCTGTGCCGCACGTTACGCATTTCACATGGTGCCGCGGTTCGACGACTGGCCGCTACCGCCTTGCTCGACTTTTGCTTTCGGCGCGGCGGCTGGCACCGTGCGCTCCGGCAGATGGCGCGCGCTGTCGTACTTGCGCCCGCCCGTATTGGCGGCCTCGATGTTCAGTTGGTTGAGTTGCTCTACGCTTGGCATTGATCCGATTCAAGATTGGCTAGGTAAACATGGCGCGCCGTCAGCACCTTTTGGATATGATCCAGAAACTCGTGGCTTGTGATCGTGAAACCTGCGGAACTGGCCACGGTCGTGACGCCAACCGTGCGGCGGTGACTATCTAGCTCGAAACGCATGACGTCAAGGTTCCGTTAGAAAGGGTAAGAGTCAGCGTACCTTTTGGCGCAACGTCCGAACGATAGGCGTGTATCTCGACAATCTGGTTATCGTCCGTGTACGCCACGCCGCGCAAGGCGTCGAGGGCTTGCTTGAAGCGGTTATCCAGATCGCCCGACTTGCGGGATCGTCGCCAGTCAAAGACCAGGGCGACGGCGCCATCGGGGAACGCGATCTTGCTTGTGCCGTGTTGTTTCTTGTACGCGGCCCGCACGGTGAGCCGGTACCGCGTGGCCTCGGTGGACAGGTGGATGCGGCCGCGGTTGTGCCGCCAGTAGACATTCGCGGACGGCGGCTCCGGCAGTTGCAGGACGATGGATTTCATTTACCAAGTGTTGCTAGGTGCCACGGCATCCGCAACCGACAGGCGACGTAGCGCGCAATCGTGGCCGGCAATGCGTCGC
>Ga0222714_10002351_pt1 | contig 20125 bp, 17 predicted proteins | sample C33_3DmetaG_FD_165048 | JGI IMG/M metagenome (GOLD analysis project Ga0222714, IMG submission 165048) | Estuarine water microbial communities from San Francisco Bay, California, United States - C33_3D | ecosystem: Environmental > Aquatic > Marine > Unclassified | place: USA: California...
CGTTTATGTAGACCGTATTTTGGGAATTTTGCCGCAGTCAAATGTGCGTAAGGCCCAAGAGGCGTTTAAGCGCCTTGTCACGATTAACCCTCAGCGCATTGTCCCTGGGCATGGTCGTGTAACGACAGTGGCCCAGGCGAGCCGGGATACGGGTGACTATTACAATTTTCTAATTACTAACATTGGCAATGCGGCTCGCAACATGGATTCACTGGAAGAAACGCTTGATAAGTTTTCTAGGCCGGACCAGTTTGTGGGTTTACAGAACTTTTCTGAACTGCATCGCGCCAACATGAATCGCGTATTTGTCGATTTCGAGGCGAATCCTTAATCGGTTTAAGGTTACGAAAAGCCCCCTGCGCTCATAAAAAACCCTCTGCGGACAGAGCCCGCAGAGGGTTTTGCATAACGTAGAGCGCTTACTTCTTAGGGGCGTCTTTGCACTCTTTTTTGTCTTTGTTTTCTGCTTTTGTGCAGTCAACTTTCTTGTCATCCATTTTGCCGCCGCCATGGCTCATTGCGAAGGCGGGTGCTGAGACAGCAATAAGGGCAGAAGCCAGAACAGTTAGTACGGATTTCATCAAAATTCACCTGTAGAGTTGAGATTCAAATAACACGTTTTGAGCGTCGCAATCATGAAACAATCGCAGAACGCCATCAGAGTATGGAGACTTGCCCTGGCCGGCGTCAAGGGGCTTTTAGCCCCAAGCCCACTTAAAGCTAGTTTTTTTTTATTGTTTCTTTTCCCCGCGTTTCTTTTAGCCCAGACCCGCTTCCAGCCTAACGATTCGGCTGTACTTTTTCGGTTGGACTCCCAGTTCAATAAGACCGATGATCTGCAGCAGGCCCTGAGGGTTTGGCAAGCCAATCCGCAAGACATGGCTAGCGCTACCTCCGCAGCGAAAACCGCCTTTTTGGCAGCCTCGCGGCATGGAGATCTCCGCTGGCTAGGAACGGCAAAGGCAATGCTCGATCCATGGTGGGTCAAGCCAGACCTCCCCAGTGACACCCTTTTCGTTCGCGCATTGGTTCGGCAGGGCATGCACGATTTTGGGGGCGCTCTAAGCGATCTCAATGCCGCTATTTCTGTTGATCCTAACCAGTCTGAGTTCTGGGCTTGGCGCTTTGCGGTTTATATGGTGCGATCCGACATCGCCAAGGCAAGCGCGGAATGTCAGGCCATAGGGGATCGCTTTGGGGCTGCAGAACAAGCGAGCTGCAGCGCGGTACTGCTCTACCGAACAGGTAGACCTAGGCTCGCCATAGAAAAACTAGATGAACTTGCCCGTCACCCTGACTACCAGGGGAAGAACGCAAAAGAATGGCTTGCCTTTCACCAAGGCGAGGCGCGCCGAGTGGCAGGCGATGTTCAAGCCGCTAATAAAGCCTGGCAGTCCTACCTGAAGCAGGGCCATGCAGCACACGGTATTCAGGTCGCTCTATTGGACGGTCTTATTCAAGCGGGTGACTTTACTTCTGCTTCGAGCCTTAACATGGGGCCGCAAAGATCGGACGCCCTGCTTGTTTCTGCCATACAGGCCGCTCAAGCGCTTAATAACGGTCAAGAGTCGGCGCTTCGCGCTGACATCGAGCAGCGCTTAAGGCAGCGCGAGTTACGAGGCGAATCGCTCAACGAGAGGCCGTTCGTCAAGTACTACCTCTATGTCAGGCAAGAGCCGCGCAAGGCCCTTGAAATGGCAAAGGAGTCTTGGAAGACCGAACGCGAGCCTGCAGACGCACTGCTTTTTGCCCAGGCTGCGCTTCGCAGCGGTGAGCCACTTCAGGCAGCAAGTCTGTTGCAGTGGCAGACAGAGACAGGGTACAAAGAGCCAGAGTTTGATCGGCTCTTAGGGCAGATAAAGAGCGCCACTGTGTCCAAGAGCAGACAGTGAGGCTGATGCCGCGCTACTTCAGCCGGGGTTTCTTTGGACACCGAGTCCGGCTGCTATTTTTTTTCGTCTGCCTCATGTCGGGCTCGGTTGCCTGGTCTCATTCAAGCAGCACGAGTTTCATTGAGGTCTCAGAGTCGGCAGAGAACCCTCTCACGGTTCGCCTTGACATACCCCTGCGGGACATTGCACTGCGAGTCGATTTTGATCGCAACGGTGATGGGGCGGTTACGTGGAGCGAAGTGAAGGCGCAGAAGGCTATCGTTACTGCCTGGATTAAAGACGGCCTTCGGTTTCAACGCGAAGGGCAGTTGTGTGCTCTCACTGATAGCGATAACGACTGGGCGACAGCTAACTACGGCGAAGAGGTTTACTTAAGTGTTGTTAGTCAGATCAACTGCCCGAATGCCACAACCGATGGACTCCTGAGCTTGCGATACAGCCTTCTTTTTGACCAGGATGCCCTGCATCGAGGGCTTCTCAAGGCAGGCCTTGGTGGTACGTCCCATAGCGCAATTCTGAGTCCAGATCGGCCTGACTATCGGTTCGATGCCTCGGCATCGGGCTTTTTCTCGGTTCTCAGTGGCTATTTTATTGAAGGCGTATGGCATATCTGGATCGGCGCCGACCACATTCTATTTCTTATAAGTCTTCTACTGCCCTGTGTTTTTCTGCGTGAGTCCGCGGGCTTGGGTCATTGGCGTGCCTCGCAGCAGCTAAGGTCCTCACTAATAAGTGTTCTGGCTGTGGTGACCGCCTTCACCGTTGCACATTCCATAACGCTAGCCCTGACAGTCCTAGAAGTTATTAGCCCTCCTGCTGGGCTTGTCGAGCCCATCATCGCAGCATCCGTAATCGTTGCAGCACTTGGTAACCTAACAAAAACCCTGATTCATCTCCGGTGGCAAATCGCCTTTTTGTTCGGTCTTATTCATGGATTCGGATTTGCCAGTGTGCTTGCCGACCTGGGTCTACCGAGCGACCAACTGGCATCAGCCCTTTTAGGCTTTAACCTTGGAGTGGAGTTTGGTCAGTTAGCCATTGTTGCCTTGTTTTTCCCCATTGCGTGGAGGCTAAGAGCGACCGCCTTTTATCGCTGGGGAGTGGTTTTTGGTGGCTCAATTCTTATTGCAGTCATCGCGTCTTACTGGCTTATTGAGCGTTTATCGTGACAGTTCAGAAGCAGTGAAAGCCCAGTGTAGAGGCTACTGGGTTATTGGGCGAGGGATGCCTTAAGGCCATCCTTTAGAGATTCAAGAGGTCTGCGACACCGCCACCGATTTGAGTTGTGCCCAGACCCATGAGTCCGTTTCAAGCGAAAGCTGCTCTACTGCCCGTCGGGTAACCCTAGCTAAAAGAAGATGTTCTCCGTGCCGCAATCGTACGAGGCAGCTTGCAGGGTGTGTATCGGTCTCGATGGCCTCAACACGAACTTTTAGGGTGTTTTGAATAGAACTTGTTGATGGTTCCTGTCTGGCCAGGCTCACGTTATTGGCAGGTAAATAAAGTCGAACCATCGTGCCTATGGCGAAACCCTGGTCGCGAGCCCAAAGCGTCGTCTCGTCGATCTTGATGCCACTGAGCTGGTATTGGGAATCCACCTGGCTAACCCGTCCACGAAGGACAACACCGCTTTCGCCATTTGAAGACTGGGCAAAGGACAGACTCGACAGGACATGGTTCACAGGCCCGTGGAGACTGCATTGTCCTTTAGTCAATAAAACAACATGGTCGGCGAGCCGGGTTAGCTCATCAACGCTGTGCGTGACGTAAAGCATCGGAATGTTTAGCTCTTGGCCTAATTTTTCAAGCCAGGGAAGAATGTCCTGTCGGCGGCTAAGATCGAGCGATGCAAGCGGCTCGTCAAGCAGTAAAGCGCGGGGTTGCGTGGCAAGCGCTCGGGCAATGGCAACCCTTTGGCGTTCGCCGCCCGAAAGGCTTTGTGGGTGACGGCCCAGCAAAGTCCGGATACCCAGAAGGTCAATAGCCAGTTCAAGCGACTCTTTTATTCCAGGGCCATTCGCTCTCTTTAAGCCAAAGTGCAGGTTCGCCATGACGTCAAGGTGCTCAAACAGGCTGGCCTCTTGAAAGACGTAGCCAAGTTGGCGACGCCATGTGGGAAGCCATTGACCCTCAAAGCTGTTCTGCCAGACCAGGTCCCCAAGCGTAACGACACCTTGGGCTTTTTCAAGACCCGCCACTGCCCGAAGTAAGGTTGTCTTACCCGACCCTGATGGTCCAAAGAGAACCGTTACCCCCTTATCGGGAAGGGTGAGATCAACATCAAGCTTAAAGTCGTCTCGAGCAAGTGAAAGCTTGACGGTTATGCACTGACGGGTTGTCATGGCATTACCCTGTCGTGACGCTTTTTAAGGCGTGTAAGGAAAAGAAGGACCCCAAACGAAAAGACCACCATGCCTGCGGCAAGCCAGTGCGCCTGTGTGTATTCCATGGCTTCAACATGGCCAAAGATCTGGGTTGATACAACCCGTGTCTGACCGGGAATGTTTCCACCAATCATTAGGACAACGCCGAACTCCCCGACCGTATGGGCAAAGCTAAGGACAGTTGCGGTGAGTAGTCCAGGCTTGGCTAAGGGCAGTGCCACGGAAAAAAAAGCGTCGAGAGGTTTTGCACCCAAGGTTGCGGCAACCTCTAAGGGTCGCCTGCCAATTGCCTCAAATGCATATTGAATGGGCTGCACGGCAAAAGGTAAGGAGAAAATAATGGACCCAATAAGCAGGCCCGAAAAAGAAAAGGAGAGTAAGCCCAGCCCAATTGCCTGAGTGACCATCCCGATCCATCCGTCCGGTCCCAGCACAACCAATATGTAAAAACCAAGAACAGTAGGTGGCAGAACCAGGGGTAGCGTAACCAAGGCTCCAACTGCGGCTCGCCACTTTGACTGTGTTTGTGAAAGCCACCATGCCAGCGGAGTTGCTACCAACAGCAAAATAAACGTGGTGGCTGTTGCTAGCTGAAGGGTAAGACCAATGGCCTGCCAGGCTTCGAAGCTTATGGGTAGGGTAGGCAAAGGGCTCGGGCTTTCTTTAGGTTGAAAACAGATTCATTGGGGTGCTAGAGCGTCGTAGCCGAACGACTGAATAATTGCTAAGGCTTTATTGCTACGAAGGTAAGTCATGAGTGCCTCTGCAGCGGGGTTTTGCAGTCCTGTCTTCAGCAAAACAGCGTTTTGTTGAAGGGGCTTGTGCATACCTAAGGGCACGATCCAGCCAGAGCCCTCTTTCAGTCTTCCATTGTCAAAGACCTGCGACAAGGCAACAAAACCAAGCTGGGCATTCCCGGAGGAGACAAACTGAAGGGTCTGCCCAATGTTTGAGCCCTCAACAAGCTTTGATAAAAGTAAGGGTGTCAGCCCCATTTTTTCAATAACCTCCATCGCCGCCGCGCCGTAGGGCGCAAGTTTAGGATTGGCTACGGCAAGCTTGTTAAAGTCTCCTCGTTTTAAGACTTCTGCCGTCTCGTTGATTAAACCGGGCGTCCTGCTCCACAGAACAAGCCGTCCACTGGCATAGGTGAATGGGGAATCAACGACTGCAAGGCCCCCCGTGACTAATTGGGCAGGGGCCTTATCATCTGCAGCAAGAAAGACCTGAAAGGGGGCTCCGTTCTTTATTTGTGCATAGAGCTGCCCCGTTGCGCCAAAAGCAAGTTTTGTCTTGTGGCCGGTATCGTTTTCAAACGCCTTGGCAATAACTTTCATGGGCGCTGTAAAGTTAGACGCAACCGCCACGGTGACCTCGTGAGCGAGCGCAATTATTGGAATAAAGTATGCAACGAGGGCAAGAAAAGTTCTCATCAATTTAGGCGTTTAACGGGCTACCTTGCGAGTTTATATTGAATAGTTCTTTACCCCGGCTTGCCATTGTAGGTGGTGGATTCACGGGTGCAACGGTTGCCGTACAGGCTGCACGACGCTCCCCCATTGCGCTGGATATCGTCATTATTGAGCCCAATGCCGAGCTGGGTCGGGGACTGCCGTATCGAGGAAGCGACCCTGACCATCGTGTCAATGGGCCTATTGCTACTCACTCCATTGATCCTCTTGATACCAGCCATGTGCAGCGTTGGCTTGAGAAAACCCATCTTCTTACGCAAGATCCAGGTGCCCACTGTTCTTTTGGTACCTTTTTGCGTCGAGGCGATTACGGTCGTTATCTTCATGAGGCCGTTCAAGAATTCGCGAGCAGGAATGAAAGTGGCTCCACGATTCGTCATCAGCGCAGTCGTGTTGACCAAATTCACCTTACTGCGAACCAGGTGGCGCTCAAGCTGCAGACAGGCGAGAGTCTCCTTGCCGATTCGGTGGTGCTGGCCTTTGGAAACCCTGCCGCCCGGGTGCCCCCAATGCTTCAAGACCTAACAGAGCATCCCTCTGTCATAAGCTCACCCTTAGCGGGCGATGGCCTTCAGGCCCTGTGCCAAAGGCTCACCCCCGGCTCTCAGGTGGCGGTCATGGGAACAAGCCTTACGGCAGCCGATGTTATTTCAACGCTTCTGCGTCAAAGCTCTGGTGTACGTATTACGGCCTTTTCAAGACGAGGGCTCGTTCCGCATCGGCAACGTCCACCTGATGCAAAGGCGCAGCAGAATCTTCCCCAGACGTGGCTTGTTGATCGTATTAACGGCCAAGTTCCAAGCTATCTTGACCCAGGTTACGGGTCCGCATGGACAGTGAGGCATTTATGCGCGGCCATGCGACAGCGTATAAAAAGCCTCACAAGCCAAGGCATGCCATGGCAGCAAGGCTTTGATGAGGCCCGCGATGTGGTCTGGCAGTTCTGGCCTTTGCTTGGCCATGCTGAAAAGCAGCGTTTCTTTCGTCGGCTTCGAGTCTGGTACGACGTGGCCCGTTTCCGCTTGCCCCCGCAGACGGCCGAGAGTCTCGACAAGGCCGTGGCAGCAGGCCGTCTATCTTTTTGTGCTCGGTCACTCGTGAACGTAAAGGCCTTGAACAATGGGCGGCTCGAGCTTCAGTTCCAAAGGCAAGGGCAGTCAATTGAGCAAGAGTTTGACGCACTGATCAATTGCACGGGTTTTGATCTTGGCGGCGACATTGATCCCCTGACACTCGCAGGCAGGATGGTTAAGTCTGGGCTTCTTGTTCGAGATCAGAGCGGCGTAGGGTTTCGCGTTGATCAGAACTGCCGGGTTATGGGTTTCAGCGGCCAGTCCTCCCCACGAATTCGTCTGGTAGGGCCGGCAACGGCAGGCGTGTTCGGGGATTCTTTAGGGGCTATGTTTATTGCTGTCCAGGCGCATCGTATGCTTCCCAGCCTTTTTGATGATCTGGGTTTAATGCCCTACTTTTGAGCGCCCAGATTTCACTGCTTGATGCATTACAAGAACGGCGTGCTGGGCCTTGCGGGCCGAGAGATCGGCGATCTGGTGTTGGCAGGAAAAACCATCGGCCACAATCAAGGCGTCTTCCGGGGCAGCATTGACGGCTGGAACAAGGCTAAGCTGGGCCATCGCCTTAGATGCCGTCTGATGTTTTGCATCGTAGCCAAAGCTACCTGCCATTCCGCAACAGCTCGATTCAATAAGCTTCACATCGGCCCCAAGACTTTTGAGAGCCTCGATGGTGGGACTCATAGCGCCAAGGGCCTTTTGGTGGCAATGGCCGTGCACGTAAAGGCTTTGGCCTTTAAGCGCATCGCTTTTTTGAATGCCACCTTGGGTTATTTCTTTCATCCACCACTCTTCAAAGAGCATGGCCTGCTTGGAGAGTTGTTGGGCCTTATCCCCAAGCTGCATCACCAGCCATTCATCGCGAAGACTTAGGATGCAGGAGGGTTCAAGCCCCACGATGGGCACGCCGCGGGCGATGGCGGGCTCAAGCGCAGAAAGGCATTGCAGTGCCATGGCCTTGGCCTCATCAATTTGACCCACGGACAGCGAAGTGCGCCCGCAACAAAGCGGCGTCTGGGCTGCCGCTCCGGAAAGCGCAACCTTGTAGCCCATGCCCGAGGCAAGCTCGTAGGCGGCAATAAGGGTCTCGGGTGCATAGGCATCGTTAAAAGTGTCGGCCCATAAGACAAGGTCGCATTCCTGAAGTGAGCTACTGACAAGCTTTTTACTTTTCGATCGAAAGCCTTTTGACCGCCATACAGGTAGAGGCCGGCTTGCTGAAATACCCAGAAGTTTTTCAGTCAGAAATGCCATTCCCGGAAACCAGTTTCGAGCATTCAGTGCAAAGGCAAGACCAGGTATCGCACGTACAAGGCCAGAGAGCTTCGGAAGCTCTGCAATGAGCCTTTGCTGAAGGGAGAAGCCGTGCTTTTGGCCTGTCTGGTGGAGAACCTCGATCTTCATCTTGGCCATATCCACGCCTGTTGGGCACTCCCGTTTGCAGCCCTTGCAGCCCACACATAAGTCGAGCGCCTCGCGAACAGCCTCGGACGTCATGCCCCCCGAGATCTGACCACTAACGGCTAGCCTTAGGGTGTTTGCACGCCCGCGCACCGAGTGCTCTTCTGTACGAGTCACCCGATAGCTGGGGCACATGGTTCCGGCATCGAACTTTCGACAGTGGCCGTTGTTATTACACATCTCTACAGCCTTGGCAAAGCCAAGGGCAGGGTCGTTACCCGTGCCTGGTGCACTCACTTTAATGCCGAAGCTGCCGGGATCGCCCTTCACCGAGGGGTCGTTACGAACATTCCAAGCGGACCAGTCGAATCCGGGTGTGACAGGCTTAATGGTGTAGTGGGCTGGGAAACGAAAGAGTGATCGATCGTCCATGCGCGTGGCTCGCACGATCTTGCCCGGGTTCAGGCGTCCTGATGGGTCAAAGGCATCTTTAACCTGTTCAAATGCTTTTGTAATGCGCGGGCCAAACTGCCACTGCACCCATTCGCTGCGTACAAGGCCATCGCCATGCTCGCCCGAGAAAGCACCCTTAAAGCGACGCACCCATTGCGAGGCTTCTTCTGCAATGGCTCGCATCTTCTGGGCGCCATCACCACGCATGTCAAGAATGGGGCGAACATGCAGCGTGCCCACCGAGGCGTGGGCATACCAGGTGCCTTGCGTGCCATGCTTGGCGAATATTTCAGTTAGCCTTGCTGTGTATTCCGCAAGATGTTCAAGGGGCACCGCGCAGTCTTCAATAAACGAAACGGGCTTGCCATCGCCTCGCAGCGACATCATGATGTTGAGACCTGCCTTGCGCACTTCCCACAAGGCAGACTGACGGGCTGGTTCTATGAACTTAACGGTTGCCTTGGGAAGACCATGATCGGCCATGAGGACGTCCAAGGCTTCAAGCTGTTGGGTTAATTGGTCTTTGTTGTCGCCAGCGAACTCCACCAAGAGCAGTGCGTCAGTCTCCTGGTCGTTGACATTGACAAGCGCATCGGCAATAACCGAAGCAAAGACCGGGTTGGCCCGGCAAAGCTCAATCATGGTCCGGTCTACAAGTTCAACCGCAACAGGTTTGAGCTTCACAATTTCTTTGGCGAGTTCCATGGAGGTCTGGAAGTTCGGAAAGTTCACAACCCCAAGAAGTTTGTGGGCCGGAAGCTTTGAGAGTTTTAGGTGGATAGCCTCAAAGGTTGCAAGCGTTCCCTCCGACCCAACAAGCAGATGGGAGAGGTTCAGACTGCCGTCTTCGGTGTAGGGCCTTTCGCTTTGAGGAAAGAAAATGTCGAGGTTGTAACCTCCAACCCTGCGCATTACTTTGGGCCAGATGTCTTGAATATCAGTCTTTACAGAGTCGGAGATTTGGAAGAGCCGTGAGACGAGGTCAGAGAGCCGCCGACTCGAGAGGCGCATATCCCCCTTGTCACCGAATCGTCCAAAGTATGCCTGAGTTCCATCATCAAGAATGGCGTCAATACCCAGAACGTTATGCACCATGTTGCCGTAATGAAGCGACCGTGAGCCGCATGAGTTGTTGCCGGTCATGCCTCCCAGAGTGCACTGGGCTGCTGTCGAGACATCCACGGGAAACCACAACCCTTTGGGTTTTAGCCGCGCATTGAGGTGGTCAAGCACCAGGCCCGGCTGAACAACTGCGGACTGGTTCTCAGTGTCAAGGTGGGTTAAAGAGCACAGGTATTTACTTGTATCAATAACCAAGGCCTCGCCAACGGTCTGGCCGCACTGCGAGGTTCCCGCGCCGCGAGGAAGCACTGCAACGCCCTCATCACGGGCAATATCAAGCGCAATTCGCAGATCGAAAGCTGTCTTTGGAAGTACAACACCCAAGGGCATGATCTGATAGATAGAGGCATCGGTGCTGTAGCGTCCACACGCGGCCTCATCAAAATGGATATCGCCACGTACCTCCCGTCTTAGTCGCTTTGCAAGACGCGAGCTCGATCGCTCCTGGGGCTGCCTAGGGTTGGTAAGTGTATTAGGACGTTGTGGGGCATTCATTTTGTCTGCTCGCTCTGTAACTGCTCTTCCTTTAAAAGGTCCACTACGATGTCGCACTTGGCCTTCAGGTGAGCTATTAAAAGGGTTGCAAGCTTCTCGCCATCACGTCTCGTAAGGGCACGGGCAATTTGAGCATGCTCACGCACGGCCTTATCCCACTTCGACTGATTCAGGTTAGATCGAAACCGTAAGGACTGAAGCCGAGCGTTGATGGCACAGTAGTTTTCTTTGAGCACAGGGTTGTGCGAGGCCTCAGCGATAAGTGAATGAATGTCGGAATTTAAGCTGTAGTAGCGCGATAGATTCCCACGTTGGTGGGCCGCCTCCATGTCTGACTGAAGTTTTTGAACTCTAAGAAGCTGCTCGGGGCTCGCCCTTTGGGCGGCCAACTGCCCAGAAAGTCCCTCAAGGGCGGCAATGACCTCGAAGGTCTGTATTACCTCTTCAATGGACATTCGAGGAACCACCGCGCCCTTATTGGGCAGAATATGAATGAGGTTCTCGCCGGCAAGCACCTTGAATGCCTCGCGCATGGGAGTGCGCGACACCCCCATTTGCTCGCAAAGCATTCGCTCACTCAACCGAGAGCCAGGGCTTATCCTTCCTTCAACAATGGCGTCACGCAGGCGGATTACTACGGCCTGGTGAAGACCCTCTCGTTTAATTGGATTGACCTTAGAAATAGAACCCAGCTTCACGCTCATTTACGCTCATGTAACCCAGCTTCAATATCTGTGTGCCCACCCACTACGTTCGACTTTGAGACAGGCACGATGACGATAACGTATGACTTTTAAAAATTTGTATACATAATACAGCTCTTGAGCCTAAATTGAAGGGTGCCTTTGTATTAATTTAGTTTAGCGAAACCAGGGTTTGCCCCATTTGACGCAGCCCCGGTTGCTCAACATACTAAGCAAAGGTTTTGTATACCGTATACCATTTGCAGATATAAAACTTTCTAAGGGGTCTTTTTTATATGCAGCGCGATTTTCCTCAGGCAATCAATCCTCGGGTGGGCCTTAATCGGGTGGGTCAGGGCCGCCATTTTCTGCAAATACCAGGCCCAAGCAATGTCCCCGATCGTGTTTTAAGGTCAATTGATTTCCCAACGATTGACCATCGAGGGCCCGAATTCCAGCAGCTTGGCTTAAAAATCCTCGAGGCCATCCGCCCTGTCTTTGGCACTCGCAACCCGGTCGTAATCTACCCGTCGTCAGGTACCGGTGCCTGGGAGGCCGCACTCGTTAATGTGCTTAACCCCGGTGATCATGTACTTATGTACGAGGCTGGGCATTTCGCGGCTTTGTGGAAGCGCCTCGCCGATCGAATGGGTCTAAAGCCCGAGGTCATGGAGGGGGACTGGAGGCAGGGGGTTGACGCAAACCAAATTGAGGAACGACTTCGCCAAGACTCCTCCCACTCTATTAAAGCAGTCTGCGTTGTTCATAACGAGACATCCACAGGGCTTACAGCCGACATACCTGCTGTACGGGCGGCACTCGACAATGCCAAGCACCCCGCTTTGCTCTTGGTGGACACCATCTCGTCGATGGGCTCCGTTAATTTTCAGCATGATGAATGGGGAGTGGACGTTACCGTCTCTGGTTCTCAAAAGGGCCTTATGCTGCCCCCGGGCATTGCCTTTAATGCGGTAAGCGACAAGGCCATTGCGGCAAGCCGTTCTTCCACAATACCTAAGTCGTATTGGGCGTGGGATGAAATCTTGGTGGCTAACGAGAAAGGGTTTTGGCCCAGCACACCGTCAACCAATCTGCTTTACGGCCTTGCCGAAGCCCTTGACATGCTCTACGAAGAAGGGCTCGATAACGTCTTTAAGCGGCATATTCGGCATGCAACGGCCACCCGCGCTGCCGTTGAGGCGTGGGGTCTCGAGGTTTTTTGCCAGAATCCCAAAGGCTTCAGCCCTGTTTTAACAGCCGTCGTAATGCCGAAGAAATCTGATGGCAGTTATTTCGATGCCGATGCCTTTCGACGTACAACGCTTGAGCGTTTCAATATGTCCTTGGGAACCGGCCTTGCTAAGTTGGCAGGCTGGGTTTTCCGAATTGGGCATCTTGGCGACTTCAACGACTTATCCTTGCTTGGTACCTTAGCTGGAGTTGAAATGGCACTGCAGGTAAGTGGAGCTCCTATTAAACAAGGGGGCGTACAGGCTGCAATGAATGTTTTAGTGAATCCCAGCTAGTTCCTGGGGGTGTGTGGTACCAAGGTAGTGCAAACCTGGTTTTACTCAACAAAAGGAGACATCTATGCGTTCAATCCCTTCTTCCCGACGAACTATCCTTGCCGGTGTTGCGGCATCCATAGGCCTTGGCCTTACTGGTTTGGGTGCTGCCCACGCTCAGACCGAGATTAAGTTTGGTCATGTGGGTAACCCCGGTTCTCTCTTTGAGGCCTCCGCTAACGAGTTTGCTCGCATTGCCAATGCGAAGCTCGGCAGTAAGGCAAAAGTCGTAGTCTACGGTTCAAGTCAGCTTGGTGGTGACAAGGAAATGGTGCAAAAGCTCAAGCTTGGTACGCTGGACTTCGCCCTGCCGTCCTCGGTCATGACCTCCGAGGTGGATCTTTTTGGTATTTTCGACATGCCTTATCTGGTTGCCAATCGCGACCATATGAAACGTATTGAAAAAGAGGTTGTTCGCCCGACACTTTTCCCCTTGGCTGAGCAAAAAGGTTTGAAGGTTCTCAGTGTTTGGGAGAACGGTTATCGGCACATCACGAACAACAAACGCCCTATTGTCAAACCGGAAGATCTCCAGGGCATTAAGCTTCGTACGCCTAAGGGTAAGTGGCGTGTGAAGATGTTTCAGGCCTACGGTGCGAACCCCACACCCATGTCTTTTTCCGAGGTTTTTACCGCCCTCCAGACCGGTGTGATGGACGGCCAAGAAAACCCCCTTACCCAGATTTATTCGGGTAAGTTTCAAGAGGTCCAAAAGTATCTCTCAATGTCGGGCCACGTTTACACGCCTGCTTTTCCCACTGCTAGTGTGAAGCGTTTTAACAGTTATCCCGCGGATATCCAAAAGGCGCTTACCGAGGCTGCTGTTGAGACTCAGTCGTTTGTTTACGCGACCGCGATGAAGATGGAAGGCGAGTTACTCGACAAGATCAAGGCAGCAGGTACCAAGGTCAATGAAGTCGATGGTAAGGCCTTTGTCGCTGCAAGTAAGGCTATTTACGAGGAGTTTGGTCAGGACGTAAAGGGTGGTAACGATCTTATTGGTAAAGCGCAGTCTCTGCGCTAAGCCAAGAGCCTCTTGAAAACCTAGTTTCAATGACGGTTCCGACGCAAGCCGGTACTCAAGACCAGTCTGATCTGGGCTGGTCTTGGCGAACCCTCTACGGGCGAGCGCTTGAGTGGCTTGTTTTTGTTTTAATGATTGTTCTGTTTGTTGAGGTCACGCTTGGCATTGTGTTCAGGGCAATGGGTCAGTCGCTCTCCTGGTACGACGAGGTGGCATCCATTTTCCTGGCCTGGCTCACTTTTTATGGGTCTGCACTGGCCTCGTTCAAGCGGGCCCACATTGGCTGCCCTGAGCTGATTGACAGCTTTCAGCCGGGTCTAAGGCGTTGGATGGCGATCTTTTCTCAGCTCCTTGTTGTGGGCTTCTTTGGTTTAATGGCCTACGTCGGTTTTCAGATCATGCCCATTCTCACAACCGATTTCATGACCAGCCTTCCAGATGTTCCTATGAGTCTCGTTCAGTCGGTTATCCCCATCTCGGCCTGTCTTATTCTTATTTCTGAATTCGACGAGCTCTTTCGGCTTGTCTTGGGGCGACCATGCCAAACCCTCTCCGGGCATTAATTTTCTTTAGGCGGTAATCAGCTATGGCCACCATGTTGATCCTCTTTGGGGTCGTGTTAGCGCTGGTCCTTATTAATGTGCCCATTGCAGTTGCCCTGGGCATTGTGGCCACGGCAGCGATGGTAATAACCCAGGGAACAGAGAGTCTTCCGAACCTGCCTATCATTGCCTTCAATGGGGCAACCAAGTTCCCCCTTCTTGCCATTCCGCTATTCATTCTGGCCGGCGCCATTATGAATTCATCCGGCATCTCGCAGCGTCTTATTAATCTTGCCTCGGCCCTTTTTGGCTGGATACGGGGCGGTCTGGCCCATGTCAATGTGGGTGTCTCACTTTTCTTTGCCGAGATCTCAGGCTCAGCGGTGGCTGATGTTGCGGCACTGGGCTCGGTACTCATTCCAGAGATGAAGAGAAAAGGTTATCCCGCCTCCATGGCGGCTGCGGTGACCTCGTCTTCGGCCTCTCTGGCCATCATTATTCCTCCCTCTATTCCCATGATTCTCTATGCCGTTATGGCAGAGGCGTCGGTGGTACAACTTTTTGTAGCCGGAATCGTTCCTGGAATTTTAGGGGGTGTAGGAATGATGGTGATGTCGTACTACCTTGCCAAGCGCTATAACCTCCCCCGAGAAGATCGTTTTTCAGGGCGCCGAGTTCTTACGGCATTTAAAGAGGCTTCTTGGGCGCTGCTGCTTCCAATGATTATTCTTGGAGGTATTTTCGGAGGTGTGGTCACTGCCACAGAAGGGGCCGCCCTTGCCGTTATTGCGGCCTTATTTATAGGCATTGTGATTTACCGAGAGCTCAATTGGTCGCACTTGAAGGCATCCATTATGGAAGGCGGCCTTCAGACCGCTGTGGTTATGCTAATGGTTGCAACAAGTGCCCTACTGGGTAGCGTACTTACCGAGCTTAATGCGCCACAGCAGATGGCGCAGGCGGTAGCAGACTTCACGCAGAACCCACTGGTTGTATTGCTGTTACTTAATATTCTGTTTTTGTTTCTTGGTGTTTTTCTTCACTCGGCGGCGGCAATCATTCTGGTTGTCCCTATTGTCATGCCCCTTGTGAATCTTGTGGGTATCGACCCCGTGCACTTTGGGATCATCGTTACGCTGAACCTCGCCATTGGTCAGCAGACCCCACCAGTTGCTAGCGTGCTCATGGTTTCCAGTTCCATTGCCAAATGCAGCGTCTGGGAGGTCACGCGAACCAACGTCTACTACATTGGTGTTCTTCTTACCGTTTTGCTTCTAGTAACCTATGTGCCTGTGACCGGCATGGGCTTGGTGGAACTCTTTTATCGCTAATGTGAGCACAATGGGCTATGACTGAACTGCTTATTGAAGAACGATCGGGATATGTCGTCACCCTAACGCTTAACCGTCCCGAGAAACTCAATGCAATGACCAAACCCCTTTGGATGGCCTTGGGTCAGGCGGTTAGCCGTCTCTCACAAGACAGTGCGGTTCGGTGTCTCATCCTGCGCGGAGCGGGGGAGAAATCGTTTTCGCCCGGTAACGACATTGCCGAGTTTGCGACCGAGCGCTCAAATAAAGAGCAGGCCATAGCCTACGGAAAGATCATGCACCAGACGGTGCAGGCGCTCGCCAACTGTCCTCACCCCGTCATTGCGCAGATTCATGGTATTTGTGTTGGTGGTGGAATGGAAATTGCTTCCCTTGCCGACATTCGAATCTGTGGAAAGTCCAGCCGGTTCGGTGCGCCTATAAAGAACCTTGGTCTGGTTATGGCCTACGATGAAATGGCCCCCCTCGCCCGTCTTGTCGGCCCTTCGAAGGCCCTTGAAATTCTCTTAGAGGGTCGTATTTTCCCAGCGGACGAGGCGCTGCAAATAGGGTTTGTCTCGCGTGTGGTGGACGATGAGCGTGTTGCCTCGGAATGCGCGGCCACCGCCGAGCGGGTGGCATCTGGGGCGCCCTTGGTTGCCCGTTGGCACAAGAAGTTTGCTCGGCGTCTACTGAGTTCATCTCCATTAACAAGCTCTGAGCGCGATGAATGCTTCGACTGCTTTGATACCGAAGACTTCCGTCTTGGTGTAGAGGCTTTTCTTTCGAAGCAACAGGCCCAATTTGTTGGCCGCTGAATCTGTGAGTGCGAGTCCTTTGCCTCCCAGCCGCTCTGGGCCACTTCATGGCATCAAGGTTCTTGAACTTGCCCAGATCATGGCGGGCCCTACCTGCGGAATGATGCTCGCAGACATGGGCGCTGACGTTATTAAGGTTGAGAAGCTTCCCGGGGGTGACGATTCGAGGGGTTACAAAGAGCCTCTTCTTAATGGCGTATCTGCCCCCTTTTTGGTCTTGAACCGTAACAAGCGTGGTATTGCGCTGAATCTCAAGCTCGATTCAGCTAAAGAGGTTTTAAAGCGCATGGTTGCAGGCAGCGATGTGCTTACAGAAAACTACCGTAAGGGCACCTTGGAGAAGCTTGGCCTGGGCTACGATGTGCTTGCTGAAATCAACCCGCGTCTCATTTATTGCGCAGTCTCTGGCTACGGTCGAACGGGCCCGATGGCCGATGCCCCGGGCTTCGATTTAATCGCCCAGGGGTTCTCGGGGCTCATGAGTTTTACGGGCCATCCCAACATGCCGCCAGCCAAAACGGGTAACTCCATTGCCGATATCAATGCAGGCATTCTCGCTTCTGTAGGTGTCTGTGCCGCGTTGGTTGAGCGCGCTAGCACAGGCAAGGGGCAGGTTGTTGAAACCTCGCTTATGGAGGCAGCCATTCAACAGACCTATTGGCAGGCGGCTGTTTATTTTGCAACGGGGGTGTCAGCCTCGCCTCTTGGTTCCTCTCATCCGCTTACTGCGCCTTACCAGGCCTTCGCCTGCTCAGACGGGTTTATTAATATTGGTGGGGCAAACCAGGCAAACTGGGAGCGCATCGCTGATGCGCTTGGGCACTCCGAATGGAAAATGGACAATCGCTTTAAGACCAATACCGATCGTATGAATAACCTTGATGCCCTGGTGAATGAGATTGAACGGGTGACCCGGTCTCAGACGGTTGCCCATTGGCAGGCTGTTTTTGACGCGGCAGGCGTTCCTGCAGGGCCAGTGCACACCCTAGCGCAGGCATTAACCCACGAGCAAACGCTGGCAAGAGCAATGGTGGTGAATTCGAAGCATCCGAAGGCAGGTCATGTGCAGGGTATTGGCCACCCCATTAAGTTCTCAAACCATACCCAGCTTATCGAGTCGAGTCCTCCCCCAATGCTTAGTGAGCATGCCTTTGACATTCTCACTGAGTTCAATTACTCGAAAGCAGACATTGATGCACTCATTGCACAGGGCGCTGTGGCATCACCAGGCCTAGACCAATAGCTCGTGGTCATCTTGTTGTGACTTCGCAAAACTCCATTGCATCGCCCGTTATTGTTGTCGGCTCTGGCCTTGCGGGCCTTACCGTTGCCCTCGAGCTTGCTGCGACGCACAGGGTCGTGGTCTTGGCCAAACGCTCCCTTAATGAGTCCGCAACCGCCTGGGCGCAGGGTGGCATTGTTGGAGTCATCGATGAGCTCGATAACATCGAGGCGCATGTTGCCGACACCCTTGAGGCCGGGGCCGGGCTTGTCGCTGAATCGGTCGCCCGAGAAATTGCGAACCACAGTGCAGACGCCATTCAGTGGCTTATTGATCAGCAGGTTCCTTTTACAGAGGACCCGCAGGGCCCCAAGGGCCTTCATCTCGTTCGAGAGGGTGGTCATAGCCACAGACGTATTGCGCATGCAGCCGATGCCACGGGCAAAGCCATTCAAGATGCAGTGCTCAAGCAGGCTCAAAATCACCCCAACATTACGCTGCTCGAAAACTATTTGGCGCTGGACCTCGTCCTTCGTAAACACTTGGACCAGCCTCTAAGCCCGAGTGACGAGCATCTTGAGAAGACTTGTTACGGTGTTTACGCACTCAACCTTCAAACAGGGCGAGTTGAAACCATGCCAGCGTCGTCGGTGGTGCTGGCTACAGGAGGGGCGGGTAAGGTCTACCGCTACACCAGTAACCCCGAGACAGCCACGGGCGATGGCATTGCAATGGCATGGCGGGCCGGATGTCGTGTTGCAAATATGGAGTTCATTCAGTTTCATCCCACCTGCCTTTACCATCCGCAAGAGCGGACCTTCTTAATTACAGAGGCCCTGCGAGGCGAGGGCGCCTGGCTTGAACTGCCCGATGGCACAAGGTTTATGCCAAGCCATGACGCGCGTGCCGAGCTTGCGCCCCGCGATATTGTTGCCAGAGCCATTGACTTCGAGATGAAGCGCCATGGCCTTGACTTCGTTCACCTGAATGCAACCCATCTTGGAGAGGCCTTTCTCAAGGAGCATTTCCCAACCATTTACAGTCGTTGCCTCGCACTTGGAATTGATATTTCTAAGCAGCCTATCCCTGTGGTGCCAGCCGCCCACTACACCTGTGGCGGCGTTGTCACCGACATGTCGGGCCGGACCGATCTTGCCAATCTTTTTGCAGTGGGCGAGTGCGCATGTACCGGCCTGCACGGTGCCAATCGCCTTGCAAGCAACTCCTTGCTCGAGTGTGTGGTCGTTGGCCGGCAGGCGGCCAAGGTCATTTCCGCCCTCGGCGAGGTCATGCAGCACGAGGTGAAGCCCTGGGACGAAAGCATGGTTGAAGATGCCGATGAGACCGTGGTCATTGCCCACAACTGGGATGAGCTTCGGTTACTGATGTGGAATTATGTGGGTATTGTGCGAACCGACCGGCGACTTGAGCGCGCACTGAATCGTATTAAGCTTCTGCAGGATGAGGTTCAAGATTATTACGTTAACTTTAAGGTAAGCCGGGATTTGCTTGAGCTTCGTAATCTTCTTGACTGCGCCCAGCTAATTGTTGAAAGTGCCTTGTCGCGTAAAGAAAGTCGTGGCCTGCACTACACGCGAGACTATCCGAAGAGCCTCCCGGTGGCTTACCCTACGGTTCTCACGCCATAGTTCCCCTTGGCCTTTAGAGGGATGGCCTTCGGTTCGTATACTCATACTCTTACTACTAAGCCCGCATGAAGGTGTTTATGATTTCACTCAACGTCAACGGTAAGACGCACTCGGTCAAGGTTGAACCCGACACACCCCTGCTCTGGGTCTTGCGTGAGCAGCTTGGCCTTACGGGTACGAAATACGGCTGTGGTATTGCCCAGTGTGGTTCGTGCACGGTCCTTATCGACGGCGATGCTGTCCGTTCTTGCGCTCTTACGGTCTCTGCTGCGCAAGGCAAATCCATTCGAACGGTTGAGGCTCTGGCCAGCTCGGGCCAGCTAACCAAGCTTCAAAAGGCATGGGTTGAAAACCAGGCGCCTCAGTGTGGCTACTGCCAGTCCGGTATGGTCATGGCAGCAACGGCGCTTCTCGAGAAGAATCCAAATCCAACCGATGCAGATATTGACGCCGCAATGACCAACATCTGCCGCTGCGGAACCTACCAAGAAGTCCGTCGAGCCATTCGCTCTGTCGGCCAAGCCTAGCCAAGGGGAATGCTATGAAAACGCTGTTTTCTTCCAATACAGTTCAATCGCGTCGTCAGTTTGTTGTCGGTGCGGCATCCGTGAGTTCCGGTCTTGCCATTGGCCTGGAACTTCCCTGGGGTATGGCCAAGCTCTCGGCAGCCCCCGCCACCCAGCAAGTCTTGCCCGCTTCCCTCAAATCGAGTCATCCTGAGATCGGCGCTTGGGTGGTCATAGAACCCGACGACCGGGTGATCGTGCGGGTTGTTCGTTCAGAGATGGGGCAGGGCACTATTACGGGGCTCGCCCAGCTCTTGGCTGAAGAGCTTGAGTGCGACTGGTCCAAGGTGCAGGTCGAGTATCCAAGCCCCGGTGAGAGTCTTAGGCGCAAGGACATCTGGGGCTCCTTCTCCACAGGAGGAAGTCGGGGTATTCGAACCTCGGAAGATTATGTTCGTCGGGGCGGCGCAGTCGCCAGACAAATGCTCGTCCAGGCAGCGGCAAATCAGTGGAG
>Ga0222714_10002354_pt1 | contig 20108 bp, 20 predicted proteins | sample C33_3DmetaG_FD_165048 | JGI IMG/M metagenome (GOLD analysis project Ga0222714, IMG submission 165048) | Estuarine water microbial communities from San Francisco Bay, California, United States - C33_3D | ecosystem: Environmental > Aquatic > Marine > Unclassified | place: USA: California...
AGCGGATTTTTGCCTTGCTTGAGCAGGGCCAGGGCGTCGGCCCCTTGGTCGATGGTTTGGCGCAGGCCTGGTCCTTTGTCGGCCGCGGGCGGATGACCCGTGCGGTCCAAAGCTTTGACGAAGTCATCGATTCGCCCGGTCTGCGCGCCTTCGGGCTCTATCACAAGGCGCTTGCGCTAGCGTCGGTCGGGGATTTCGAAGGCGCCGACGCGATCCTTTCCCTGCCTCCCGAACAAGGGATGCAGCCTACGCGCCGAGCCGCGCTTGCGCGGGCAGAAATCCTGAGCCAACTCGGCAGAAAAGACGAGGCCATTGCCCTTCTTCAGAACTTTGCCGGTTGGACAAGCGATCCGGTCTTCCTCGACAAGATTGCCCGGCTGGACTCCGGCGAGGCCCTTCGTTTCGATTTCGTATCGAGCCCGGTGCAGGGGATGGCCGAGGTCTTTTTCTCGGTTGCCGCCGCAATAGAAGGCGATGCCGACAACGATTACACCCTGCTCTACTCCCGCGCCGCCGAAGCGCTTGATCCGGCCCATAGCGAAGCGATCATCCTCTCGGCCAGCCTTCTGGAGGCGTTGGGTCGTTATGACGAAGCCACCGAGACCTATGCCAAGATATCCAAGGACGATCCCGTCTATTTCAAGGCCGAACTCGGCCGAGCGGCGGCCCTTGACAGCGCCGGGCGCACCGACACGGCCATCGAAGTCTTGAACGCTCTCATCCGCAACAGCGGTGAATTGCCTGATGCGTTGGCGACCCTTGGGGATATGCTTCGGCGGGGCAATGATTGGGCCAATGCCAACGCGGCCTATACCCGCGCGCTGGCCGCCTATGGGCCGAACGATCCGATGCGCTGGATTATCCTCTATACGCGCGGGATCACGTCCGAGCGCATGGGCAACTGGGCCGATGCCGAGGCCGATTTTCGCGCGGCGCTGGTTTTGCAGCCGGATCATCCTTCGATCCTCAATTACCTTGGCTATTCGCTGGTTGAACGGCGTGAAAAGCTGGACGAAGCGCTCGGCATGATCGAACGCGCCGTCGCCGGTCAGCCCGACAGCGGCGCCATCGTCGATAGCCTCGCCTGGGTGCTTTACCGACTTGGCCGCTATGATGAAGCCATTGTCCACATGGTCCGCGCCGCCGAGCTGGAGCCCCTCGATCCAATCGTGAGCGACCATCTGGGCGATGTGCTCTGGGCAGTCGGTCGCGAAGCCGAAGCGCGGTTCCAGTGGCAGCGGGCGCTGTCATTTGGCCCCGAAGAAAAAGATGCCATCCGGATCCGCGCCAAGCTTGCCAAGGGGCTCGACAAGGTTCTCGAGGAAGAGGGCGCCCCGCCCCTCGCGGTGCCGCGTGATGACCGTTGAGGCCTTCGCGCCAGCCAAGGTCAACCTGACGCTTCACGTCACGGGCCGCCGGTCGGACGGCTTTCACCTTCTTGAAAGCCTCGTCGTGTTTCCTGATATCGGCGACCGCCTGAGCTTTGCTCCCGCAGAGGATCTTGGCCTTGAGGTCCGCGGCCCTATGGCCGAGGGCGTCCCGACCGACGAGCGCAACCTCTGCCTGAGGGCAGCGCGGCACCTCAGCCTGTCGAAAGGCGCGCGGATCACCCTTGAAAAGCATCTGCCGCATGGCGCCGGAATCGGCGGCGGCTCGGCTGATGCCGCGGCGACGCTTCGCGGCCTTTCGCAGCTTTGGGATCTGCCTCTGCCCGAAGCCATCAAGGCCGCCGAACTGGGGGCCGATGTTCCGGTTTGCCTCGCCGCACCCAAGGCGATGGTGATGCGCGGGATTGGCGAAAGTCTGTCGCCAGCTCCGGCATTGCCATCGTTCTCGATGCTCCTCGTCAATCCGCGGGTGGAAACTCCCACCGGCCCGATCTTTGCGGCGCTCGCCGCCAGCGGCAGCATCAACAACCCGCCGATGCCCGAAATGCCCGCAGGCTTTGCCAGTCTGGTTGATCTCACCGGCTGGCTCCGGCTCACACGGAACGATCTTGAACAAGCGGCGGCAGATTTTGCGCCGATCCGCGCGCTAAATGCGGCTATCGAGGCGCAACACGGCTGCGCATTTGCTCGGATGTCGGGATCGGGGAGCACCTGTTTCGGCCTCTTTGAAAACACGGCGCTTGCTGAAGCCGCAGCCGCTGCGATCCGTCGCTCTTGTCTTGATTGGTGGATTGCCGTCGGCGCGGTTAGTTGATCCGCTCGACGACATAGTCGGCAAGATCGATCAGCATATCGCGCAGCGGATGCTCTGGAAGCTTGGCCATCTCGTCCTTGGCTTTGGCGACCCAGGAAATCGCTTCCTGCCGCGCCGCTTCGACCGTGCCATGACGTGCGAGGATCGCAAGTGCCCTTTCCAGATCGCCGTCGTTCTGCTGGCCCTTCTCGATCGTGCGAACCCAGAACGCGCGCTCGTCGACGTCGGCCTTGGCCACCGCCTTGATCACCGGCAGGGTCAGCTTCCGCTCGCGGAAGTCGTCGCCGATGTTCTTACCGATAGCCGAGGTGCCGCCATAGTCGAGCACATCGTCGACCATCTGGAACGCCACGCCCAGTGCGTCGCCATAGGCGTAAAGGGCGCGCACAGTCTCTTCGTCCATTCCGGCGATCACACCGCCGACCTCTGTCGCCGCCGAAAACAGCGCCGCGGTCTTGCCACGGACAACCTTGAGATATGTCTCCTCCGTGGTGCCAAGATTGCGCGCGGCGGTCAGCTGGAGGACTTCGCCCTCGGCGATCGTCGCCGCCGCATTGGCGAGGATGTCAAGCACACGAAGCGAGCCGGTTTCGACCATGAGTTGGAAGGAGCGGGCGAAGAGGTAATCCCCGACCAGAACGCTCGAGGTATTGTCCCACAGAAGATTGGCTGTCGGGCGGCCCCGGCGCTGGGTGCTTTCATCCACCACATCGTCGTGCAGCAGCGTCGCGGTGTGGATAAACTCGACCGTTGCCGCCAGATGGATATGGAAAGGCCCGTCATAGCCGCACATCCGCGCGGCGGCGAGGGTCAACATCGGGCGCAGGCGCTTGCCGCCGGCCTCGATCAGATTCGCTGTCACCTCGGGAATGCGCGGCGCGTGCTCTGAGGCCATGCGCTCGCGGATCATCGCATTCACGCGGCCCAAATCCCCGGCCAGCGCTTCGGCCAGGCGCTCGTGAGGTTTGGTTGCTGCGAGATCTAGGCTCATAACGGCTCCGTCAGTATGATAGACAAAGAGGGGTCAACCACTTAGGTCTTTGACCATGAAGGAACTTCTGCGTAGCAACAACCCGGCAGACATCGCTTTCGCCAAAGCCCTTCTGGACGGCGAGGATATAGACTGCTTTGAAATGGACGTAAACATGAGCGTCCTGGAAGGAAGCATCGGTATTTTTCCAAGGCGCCTCATGGTGCTGGATGCTGATCTGGACGAAGCGCGGATCGTTCTGTCCGATAACGGGTTCAAGGGGCTTTCGTGAGCGAAGCGTTGACCTGCGACGAATTCCTTGGCGGCAGGATCCACCTTTGGCAGCCAAGAGAGGGGTATCGCGCCGGGGTCGATCCGGTTCTTCTGGCGGCCGCTGTCCCTGCCGTGGCCGGGCAGGACGTCCTTGAACTTGGATGTGGGGCGGGCGCGGCGATCCTGTGCCTTGGAGCTCGTGTAGAAGGGTTGAACCTGACCGGCGTTGAACTGCAAACCGATTATGCCGCTCTGGCGCGGCGCAATGCTGACGAGAACGGCCTTGTCCTTGAGGTCTTCGAGGCTGATCTACGCGCCCTGCCCGCCGATCTGCGCCAGCGTCATTGGCATCACATCTTGATGAACCCGCCCTATTTCGACCGCGGGGCCTCAACCGCCTCGGCGGATGGCGGGCGTGATTTGGCGCTTGGTGGAAACACGCCGCTCGCCGACTGGATCGACGTGGCTGCGCGGAGGTTGCGACCGAAGGGCACCCTGACGATGATCCAAAGAATCGAAAGGTTGCCCGAAGCCTTGGCCGCCTGCGAGGGTCGGATTGGGTCGATCATCGTCCGGTCACTCTCCCCCCGAGAGAACCGCGCGCCCAAGCTTTTTCTTCTGCAAGCGCGCAAGGGAGGCCGCGCCGGGTTTCACCTTGCGCCGCCCCTTGTGCTTCATGCCGGACCTACCCATGTCAAGGATAGGGACGACTACACCGCCGAAGCGCGGGCAATCCTGCGGGATGGCAAGCCTCTCCCTATCCGGCATTAACCTGCCGTTCAGGATTGGGCTCGAGACTGCCGGTTCCCGCTGATCGCCGATACGCCGCGTGACAGACGGGGAAAGTTGTGCTCGACTGATAGTGACCCAACCAAGAGAGGAGACTCCCATGACCATGAGTTCGCATCTGAATGAGCTTAAGAAGAAGCACCAAACTCTCTCGGATGCGGTAGAAGCGGCGCAGCGCGCCCTCTCGGCGGACGACCTTGAGATTGCCAAGCTGAAAAAGCAGAAGCTTCAGATCAAAGAGGAAATCGCCCGCCTTTCGGCCTGATTTCAGGCTGACCCGCGCGCCGGACGGCTGGCCCGCGCGGCCAGAGATGCCCCTGCCGTTATCAAGATGGCGGCGGCCAGAAGGCCCCAGCTTGGGGCGGCAACCCCGGCTGATACCAGAATCAGCGTCGAGAGAACCGGCGCTGCATAGGAGGCGACACCCAGAAGCTGGATGTCGCCTTTTTTCACGCCGATGTCCCAGACATAGAAGGCAAGGCCCACCGGCCCAAGGCCAAGGCCGATGACCGAAAGCCAGCCAAGTGCGCCGTGGGGCCAGGCCGCCGTTTCAAATCGCAGATGCGCCGCGGCCGAGAGTGCGGCGGTCGCAAGGCAGAAGACCGCAACCGAGCCGGTCGGCACCGCGCCGAAGCCGCGCGAGAGGATCGAATAGCCCGACCATGTGAAGGCGCAGACGAGGGCCAGCGCATAGCCCAGCATAGCGCCGTCAACGCCCGTTGTTCGCTTGCCCATCAAGATCACCGCCGCTCCTGCAAAGCCGAGAAGCGCCCCGGCGACGTGGCCACGCCGTAGCTTTTCTCCCGGCAAGAGCGCCGACATGAGTACGATCAAGAGCGGCCATAGATAGGCGATCAACCCCGCCTCGGCGGCCGGCGCCATTCTGAGGGCGGAGAAATAGAAGAAGTGATAGCCGAACAGGCCCGCTGTCCCAATGAGATAGACCTTGAGCGGAACCTTCCCAAGCGCGCCAATCTCGCCACTAAGCGCGAGCCAGATCAGCCCCACAAGCCCCCCGATCCCGAAGCAGATCGCATTAAGCATCAGTGGCGGCACCGGCGCGCTGCCGACGGTCAGGAGCGCCAGCGAAGACCACAAGATCACGGCGGCAAATCCGACGAGGGTGGCCTTCGAACGGGTCATGGAGCCTCCGAAAGGAAAAGGGCCGGGAAAACCCGACCCTTGTAGCTTGCTTTCGCAAGGGCGCAATCGTCGTCAGACGAAGAACTGCCCGCCGTTCGCAGAAATCGTCGAACCGGTGATGAAGCCCGCATCATCCGAGGCAAGAAAGGCGACGATCCGTGCGATTTCTTCCGGCTCGCCAAGGCGACCGACGGGGATCTGCGGGATAATGCGCTCATTGAGCACCTTCTCGTCGATGGCGCGAACCATCTCGGTGCCGATGTAGCCCGGGCAAATCGCATTAACGGTGATGCCGGCGCGTGCGCCTTCCTGCGCCAGCGCCTTGGTCATACCAAGATCGCCAGCCTTGGCGGCCGAATAATTGGCCTGACCGGCCTGACCTTTCTGGCCGTTGATCGACGAGATGTTTATCACGCGGCCAAACTTGCGATCGCGCATCCCCGACCAGAGCGGATGGGTCATGTTGAAAACGCCCGACAGGTTGGTGTCGATGACCTCTTTCCACTGCTGTGGGGTCATCTTGTGGAACATCGCATCGCGGGTGATGCCGGCGTTGTTCACTAGGATCTCGACCGGGCCGAGATCGGCCTCGACCGCGGCAACGCCGGCGGCGCAGGCATCATAGTCGGCGACCGACCACTTGTAGGTCTTGATGCCGGTTTCCGCGGTAAAGGCGGCAGCGGCTTCATCATTGCCGGCATAGTTGGCGGCGACGGTGTAGCCCGCATTTTTCAGCGCAATCGAGATTGCGGCGCCGATGCCCCGCGATCCTCCGGTAACCAAAGCAACGCGAGACATGGCGATTCTCCTTCAAATTCTCAGCGAAATCAAATTATCGTGGTGGATGTCACAGCGCAATAAAATTACGCTGCGACGCCGCATTCAGGGCGTTCTTACGGACGCTCGAGGCACATGGCGACTCCCATGCCACCCCCGATGCAAAGCGTGGCAAGGCCGCGCTTGGCGCCGCGGCGCTTCATCTCGAACAGCAAGGTGTTGAGGACGCGGGCGCCCGAGGCCCCGATCGGGTGGCCGATGGCGATGGCGCCGCCGTTCACGTTGACGATCGCCGGATCCCAGCCCATGTCCTTGTTCACAGCGCAGGCCTGCGCGGCGAAGGCCTCGTTGGCCTCGACAAGATCAAGACCGCTGGCCTTCCAGCCCGCTTTCTCCAACGCCTTGCGCGAGGCCATGACCGGACCCACGCCCATGATCGCCGGATCCAGACCAGCGGTCGCATACGAGACGATCCGGGCGAGCGGTTCGATACCGCGGCGCTCGGCTTCCTTGTCGGTCATCATCAGTGCGGCGGCGGCACCGTCGTTGAGGCCCGAGGCGTTGGCCGCGGTCACAGAGCCATCCTTGGCGAAGGCCGGGCGCAGCTTTTGCATGGCGTCAAGGGTCGCGCCGTAGCGGATGTATTCGTCGGCGTCGACAACGATGTCGCCCTTGCGGGTCTTGACAGTGAAGGCTGCTATCTCGTCAGCGAAGCGTCCGGCCTTCTGCGCGGCTTCGGCCTTGTTCTGGCTGGCCACGGCGAATTCGTCCTGCATTTCACGGCTGATCTGCCATTGATTGGCGACGTTTTCGGCCGTCTGGCCCATGTGGTAGCCGTTGAAGGCATCCCACAGACCATCGCGGATCATCGTGTCGATATAGCTCACATCGCCCATCTTCACGCCTGCGCGCAGGTGGGCGCAATGGGTCGAAAGCGACATATTCTCCTGGCCGCCTGCGGCGACGATTGCGGCATCGCCCAGTTGGATATGCTGGGCAGCGAGCGCCACGGCGCGCAAGCCCGAGCCACAGACCTGATTGATGCCCCACGCGGCGCTTTCGATCGGAAGGCCGGCGCGGATATGCGCCTGACGGGCCGGATTCTGACCCTGACCAGCCGTGAGAACCTGACCGAGGATCGTTTCACTGACCTCGCCCTTCTCGATGCCCGCGCGGGCAACCACGGCCTCGAGCACGGCGGCGCCAAGCTCGTGCGCGGGTGTATTGGCAAAAGCGCCGGTGAAGCTGCCCACGGCGGTGCGGGCCGCGGAGGCAATAACGACGTTGGTCATACGGAAATCCTCTCCTATCCAAGCCAAGGCGGGAGGGCGTCCTGATCTGCCAGACGGGGCCAACCCGCGATCGAGGCCTGTTTACGGAGTCTTGCCATGCAGAGCAATCCGAATGGGCGCAGGCCGCCCTTCGCACTTGCAGCATTGCGTTTGGGTCACAGTCGCGCCAGCGGCGGACCGAAAAACCGCCCTGTCATGCAATCGACACCAAGCCCCATCAGGCAGCTTGCCTCTTCCGGGGTCGAAACGCCGGGGGCGACGGTAAACATGTCAAACTGCTGCGCCACGGAAACAAGTGCCCCGACGACGACTTGATTATCAGCCTCTATCCCGATCTCGCGTACGAAGTCGGGATCGAGTGAGGCGAGGTCAAAGTGAAACCGGCGCAGGGTTTGAAAATTTGTCTGACCCGATCCAAAGCAGCCCAAGGAAAAGGCAACCCCCTGACACTGCATTTCAGTCATGAACCGACGGACAGCATCGTGCAGGGCCATTGCGGAGGGCTCGTCAATCTCGAGGATCAGGCGCTCGCCAAGATAGGGGCTGACAGCCAGACCTTCTTCCAGCGCGTATCGCCATCGGCTGTCGGCAAGCGCGCGCGCCGACATCGGGACCTTCAGGCGCAGATCGGGCCGGGCGGCCAATGTAGCAATGCCCATTTTCAGGGCCACGGTATTGATATCGCGGCCCAGCTCGCCCTCTACCGCTGCCTCGGCATACGCGGCGCGCGGAATTCGTCGGCCAAAGTCGTCGTGCAAGATCAGCCGCGCCTCGTAGAAGGCGAGATTGACCTCTTCCCCCGTCGCATAGACCGGTTGGTATTCGAGGGCGGCGCGACCCGCGTAGATTGCGGCCGCAGCGGCAGAGCCGGCCCCCCTTCGGGCATAGACAACAGACCGATCACGAAGATACCCGGCGCTTCCATCGGCGGGCTCCAGTATTTCCTGTCGAACAAAATGCATGGCATCACCCGGACTGATCGACGCCATGATCGCCGATCGCCCCTAACCGCCGGTAAACAATTGCCTGCCCTCTTGAATTCTCTAGTGTCAAATCGTGGAGGAGCGATATGGCGCGATGCGGCTGGGCGGGGCCCGAAGAGATTTACATCGATTATCACGATACCGAATGGGGCGTGCCGGAATATGACAGCCGTGCGCTTTGGGAGAAGCTCATTCTCGACGGTTTTCAAGCCGGGCTTTCGTGGATCACGATCCTCAAGAAGCGCGAAAATTTCCGCGCCGCCTTTGAAGGATTCGATCCCGAAGTGATCGCCGGATGGGGCGAGGCCGAGGTTGACCGCCTTTTGCTTGATCCCGGCATCATCCGCTCGCGCGCCAAGATCGAGGCGACCATCGGCAATGCCCGCGCCTATCTTGCGATCCCCGACTTTGCGGATTTCTGCTGGGGCTATGTGGGCGGTGCGCCGATCGTGAATCGCTGGGCCGGCCTGACCGAGGTGCCAGCCTTCACCCCCCTTTCGGAGCGCGTCTCAAAGGACCTCAAGAAAGCCGGCTTCAAGTTCTGCGGGCCGACGATCGTCTATGCCTGGATGCAGGCGGTGGGCATGGTCAACGATCACCTGATTTCCTGCCCGCGCCACGGCGAGGTTTGATCACCAGCGATCAAGCGCCTTTTCATCCTCGTCGCGGGCTTCGACCCACTCCGCCCCCGCGCGCTTCAGTTCTTTCTTCCAGAAGGGCGCCCGGCTTTTGAGGTAATCCATCAGGAATTCCGCCGCCTGAAAGGCATCGACCCGATGCCGCGAGGCGGTGGCGACCATCATGATCATCTCGCCCGCCTCAAGCCGTCCGTAGCGGTGAATCACCAGGACATCCGCCAGCGACCAACGCGACCTTGCCTCGTCAACGATGGTGGCGATCGCTTTTTCCGTCATGCCCGGATAGTGCTCGATTTCCATGGCGCTGAGGCTGCCTTCGACGTCGCGCACGACGCCGGTAAAGCTCACCACTGCACCGGCATTGCCCACGCCCCCGGAAAAGGCATTGAGTTCTGCGCCGGGATCGAACCGGGCCGGATCGACACGGACCGTCATCAGCCGCCCGTCATCGGCGGAAAAAAGGCGACTTCGCGCGCGCCCTTCAGCGAGGCATTGAAATCGGTGAGCTCTTGATCAATCGCCACGCGCGGCGCCCGCCGGTCTTCAAAAGCGGCGGCATAGCGATCCTCTCGGCCGCTCAATTCCTCGACAAGTTCGGCCACAGTGGTCGCCCCGGTTTCGATCCGCTCGCGGTGGATACCGATCCGTTCGCGGACCCAAGCGAAATAGAGAACCTCGATCATTCCGCGTCCTTCAGGTGAGGGAGCGATTTCGAGAAATAATCCCAGCCCGTAACCAGCGTCAACAGCGCGGCGATCCAGAGAAGGACGATGCCGAAGAACGTTACCCATCCGGCAGGCCCTTCGGACAATGGGGCAAGGCCGCCGACCGTGGGGCCACGGCCGCGCTCGATGAAATCGAGACCGGTGCCAAAGAAGAGAACGGCGATCGCCACCATCTGCGCGGTGGTTTTCCACTTGGCGAGCTTGGTCACGGCGAGAAGCTTGGCCGTCGCTCCAAGGAATTCACGCAGGCCGCTGACAAATACCTCGCGAAAAATGATCAGGGTAGCGGGAAGAAGGATCCACGGGTTCATTCCCGAAAAACCTGTGATGACGACAAGCGCGATCACCACCATCGCCTTGTCGGCAATCGGATCGAGCATGGCGCCAAACTTTGATTCCTGCTTCCACAGGCGGGCAAGGTAGCCGTCGAAATAATCGGTTATCGCCGCGCCAACAAAAAGCGCAAGCGCCAGCCAGTCTGCCCAAGGGCGATGGAAATAGAGGAACATGATAGCGACGCCGGGCGCAGCCAGCATGCGCAGCGTTGTCAGGATATTTGGCAAGGTCCACTTCATGAGTCGAACCTAGTCGCTCACGGCGACGTTTTCCATAGGCCGCGAACCTATCCGCGTTCGTGGAAAAAGCCATAGATCGTTTCGGCCATCGCATCGGAAATGCCCTCGACGGCCTTCAAGTCTGCCAGATTTGCGCGGCTGACGGCCTTGGCGCTGCCAAAATGGGCCAAAAGGGCGCGCTTGCGGGCGGCGCCGACGCCCGGCACGTCGTCGAGCGGTGTCGCGCCGATCCCCTTCGATCGCTTCGCCCGATGGGCGCCGATGACAAAGCGGTGCGCCTCGTCGCGCATCCGCTGGATGAAATAGAGAATCGGATCGTTGCGCGGCAAGGCAAAAGGCCTTTGACCGGGGCGATAGAATTCCTCCTTGCCCTGATCGCGGTCGATTCCCTTGGCCACACCGACGCAGGGGATGTCGTCTACGCCCAGCTCGCGCAATATCTCCATCACGGCCGAAACCTGACCCGCCCCGCCGTCGATCAAGAGGAGATCCGGCCACTGGGCCGTGGCGCGGTCAGGGTCTTCCTTGAGAAGGCGGCTGAAGCGCCGGGTCAGCACCTCTTTCATCATCCCGAAATCGTCGCCGGGGGAGAGGCTTTCGTCCTTGATGTTGAACTTGCGATACTGGCCCTTCTCAAAACCTTCGGGCCCTGCGACGATCATCGCGCCGACCGCGTGTTCGCCCTGGATGTGGCTGTTGTCATAAACCTCGATCCGCGCGGGCGACCCATCAAGATCGAAGGCCTCGGCGAGCCCCCGCATGAGTCTTGATTGCGTCGCGGTTTCCGCCATCCGACGAGCAAGGCTTTCGCGGGCGTTGCGAAGGGCATGGCCCACCAGGTCGGCCTTCTCGCCCCGCTGAGGCACGCTGATCTCGACCTTGCGGCCTGCCTTCTCGCCCAAGGCCTCGGCCATCAACTCCTGATCCTCAAGCCCGTGCGACAAAAGAAGCATCCTCGGCGGTTCTCGGTCGGAATAGAACTGACCCACGAATGCCTCGATCACCTCGGCCACGTCTTCCTCGCCCGAGATGCGCGGATAGAAATCGTGGTTGCCCCAATTCTGGTGGCCGCGAATGAAGAACACCTGCACACAGGCTTGTCCGCCTTCGATATGCAGCGCGATGACGTCGGCATCGGCAACCCCGCGCGGGTTGATCCCTTGGGCCGTCTGCACCTGTGTCAGAGCCCGAATCCGGTCGCGCAGGGCGGCGGCGCGTTCATATTCCATCGCTTCAGCGGCTTCGGCCATTTCTGCGGCAAGCGTTTCTTGAATGCGGGTGGTCTTGCCCGCCAGAAATTCGGCGGCATCAGCGACCGACGCCGCATAATCCACTTCGGAGATATTCCCCACGCAGGGCGCCGAGCAGCGCTTGATCTGATAGAGGAGGCACGGGCGCGTGCGGCTTTCAAACTGGCTGTCCGTGCAGTTGCGAAGGAGAAAGACCTTCTGAAGCTGGTTTAGCGTCCGGTTGACCGCGCCGGCGCTGGCAAAAGGACCGTAGTAGTCTCCCCTTTCCTTCTTTGCCCCGCGATGCTTCTTGATCTGTGGAAAGGCGTGCTCGCGGCTGACGAGGATGTTGGGGAACGACTTGTCGTCGCGCAGCAGCACGTTATAGCGCGGCTTAAGCTGCTTGATGAGGTTTTGCTCAAGCAAGAGCGCCTCGGTTTCTGTCCGTGTCGTGAGAAACATCATCGACGCGGTCTCAGAGATCATCCGGGCGATACGCGGGGACTGATTGCCGGGGCGGGCATAGTTCGACACACGCGCCTTGAGGTTCCGCGCCTTGCCTACATAGAGAACGCGGCTCTCGGCATCGAGCATCCGGTAGACGCCCGGCGCGCTTTCAAGGTTACGTAGATAGCCCTGAATTCGGGTGTAGCCGGAGGGCTGATCGGGCGAGTTTTCTGTCATCCGCGGCCGTTCCGTGATTCTGCGCTGCGCTGACATGTTAACAAGGGTAGAGCAAGAGGAAAGGCATCCACCATTTCTGTGGATAACTCCGTGGGCAATATCTGGGCAGGCGGAAATTTTCCTTGTTTTTCGCCCCCTTCGTTAATGTGCCTAAAATTTAGGCATATTTGCAACATACTGAAAAACCTAAACAAGAAAGTTCCAGAAGGGCAAGGGACTGAAATCATTGATGAAACGTTACCACGTCTCGGGCAAGCGCGGCGCGGGTGCACAACTTTTCAGTAGCGGCTATTCCACACCCTGTATATCGGGCGTCTTCCATCCCAGATGCTGCCCGCCATCGACACAGATCAACTGTCCGGTAACCCCCGGCGCGGCCAGAAAATATCCAAGCGCCGCAACGATTTCCTCGGGATTCGAACCGCGCCCCAGAACGGTCGCTTTGCGCTGGTTGTCAAAGTGTTGTTCAGACTGGCGGTGACCGATCATCGTCGGTCCCGGTCCGATGGCATTGACTCTGATCTTGGGAGCCAGCGCCCGAGCCGAGGTTTGGGTAAGGGCCCACAGGCCCATCTTGGCGATCGTATAGGTCATGAAGTCGGGCGTAAGTTTGCGGACCCGCTGGTCGACCATGTTGACGATCAATCCCTGTGCGACCGGTTCGCCCCTTTCATCGCGAAGGGGATCGGGGATCGCTCGCGCCACCGCTTGGGTTAGAACGAAGGGCGCGCGCAGGTTCGATCCGATGTGCCGATCCCAGCTTTCGCGCGTCGCGCTTTCGACCGTGTCGTATTCAAAGATCGAGGCATTGTTCACGAGGCAGGTGATCGGCCCGCCAAGTGCTTCGACCGCAGCGGCATGAAGCGCCTCTGTCTCGTCGTCCTGAAGGAGGTCGGCTTTCAGCGCCACGGCAGTGCGCCCCAAGGCCCGGATGTCCGCTGCTACGGCCTCGGCCCCGTCGCGCGAGCTTGAATAGTGGATCGCAACATCAAAGCCCGACTGACCCAGAAAGAGCGCCATCGCCCGCCCGAGACGAGCGCCACCGCCTGTTACCAATGCCCGCTTCTGCTGCATCGCCTTATCCCAGAACTGCGAAGATATACCCAATGTATAGCGTGGTCAGCGCGATGCCCCAACCTCGCGTGATGTCCTTCCGAAAAAAGACGAACGGGATCAACAGAAGCGACGCGCCGAGCATGATCCAGAAATCAAACTCGATGAAGCCTGGATCGACCGGGATCGGGTGAATAAGGCTGGCCACGCCCATGATCCCAAGCAGGTTGAACATATTCGAACCGATCACGTTGCCGAGGGCCACGTCGGCCTGCCGGCGAATGGCTGCCATCATTGTTGTCGCCAACTCGGGAAGCGATGTTCCTACGGCAACCAGCGTCAGGCCGATCGCGGTTTCGCTGATCCCGAAATCCCGCGCGATATTGACCGAAGAGTCGACAAGCAGGCCCGCCCCGATCGGCAGGCCAATGAGGCCGAGAACCAACAGAAGAATGACCTTGAGCCACGACATGTCTGGGTCCGCGCCTTCGATGTCTTCCTCCGCGTCGGCCAGATTGCTGACAATCCTGTGTCGGCGGGCTTCGCGGAAGGCGTAGGAGAGCATCGCGAAAAGGGCGATCAACAGGACCACCCCGCTTGTCCAGGTCAGTTCGCCGCCAAGACAGAGCGCGATGAAAAGAACGCTTGCCAGCACCATTTGCACATAGCTTTTGCGGGTTTCGCATTCGTCCATGCGCATCGTGGCAAGGATGGCGGGGAGGCCGAGAACCAGAAGGATATTCGCCGTATTCGATCCGACCACATTCCCAAGCGCGATCCCTGGCGCGTTATCAAGCGCGGCGCGGACCGAGATCAGAAGTTCGGGGGCCGAAGTGCCGAAAGCCACCACCGTCAGAGAAACGATCAGTGCAGGAACGCCAAGGCGGAGGGACATGTTGACGGCGCCCTTGACCAAGGCATCGCCCGCCAGAAGCAGGAGCACGAGGCTGGCCAGTGCGATTCCCCAATCCATCATGGATCAGGCCTTGCCGCAGGTGCACGGCCCTTTGCCGATGCGGGGGCGTCCGCATCGGGGGCATTTGGCATCGCGGCGCAACGTCATTCCTGGAAAGCGGAGCTTGCCAAACATCCCGAGCACGACCATCGCGATCAGGAAAAGGGTTATACCCTTGATCAACATCTAGAGACCGAACCGCGCGAAATCGGCGCGCTCTTCGACAGCGCCCATGGCCTCTCCGGCGAGGCGGGCACCAAGGCGCTGTGCCAAGGAAAGTCTCTGGCCATAGCGGCGGAACACAACCTCTTTACCGAGTTTCTTCTTCATCGTCGGAACAAGATGGCCGATCCCGTCGGCCAATCCAATATCAACGCCCTTTTGTCCGACCCAGACCTCGCCCGTGAAAAGATCGGCCTCGGGGCTGAGACGGGCTCCGCGCCGGGATTGAACCCAATCTTTGAAATAGGCGTGCAGATCTTCGAGCCAGCCCTTGAGCCGTTTCACATCCGTGGCCTTTTCGGGCAGGAAGGGATCAAGCATCGATTTGGATTGTCCGGCGGTGTGAACCCGCCGCTCTACACCGAGCTTGCCCAGAAGCTCGTGCGCGCCAAAGTTGGCCGAGATGACTCCGATCGAGCCGATGATCGAGCCACGATCGACGTAGATCTCGTCGCCGGCACAGGCAAGCCAGTAGCCGCCCGATGCCGCCACGTCTTCGACGAAAGCATAGACCGGGATGCCTTTGTCTTCCGCCAGCCGCCGGATACGCGCGGCAATCAAAGAGGATTGAACTGGCGAACCGCCGGGAGAATTGATCTCGAGAGCGACAGCCACGGGCTTGCCGCGCGAGAAGGCTTTTTCAATGACGGGGCCAAGGCTGATGTCATCGAGGCCGCGGGAGGAGTTGCTGATGCTCCCCTGAAGCCGAATGACGGACACAAGGGGGCCGGTTTTTACAAAGGGGATCCAGCGTTTCATGCCTCTTCACATAGGCCGAGGCAGGTCTGGGAACAAGGCACGCCTGAGGATAGTCGCGACAGAAAAGGCATTTTCCCTGCGAAAACGAAAAGCCCCCGCGCGCGGCGGGGGCTTTGGCCATTGAATGCCCCTAGAGGCCCTTGGCCCGATAGCTCGCTGCAACCCGGCTGATCGAGACGATATAGGCTGCCGTCCGAAGATCCTTGACGTCGGCGCGGCCATGCCAGACCTCGCGCATGGATTGGTAGGCCGTCCGCATTGTGTCATCTAGGCCAGACCTCACCAGTTCAAGCTCGTCCGCACCGCGCAGATAGGCCTGCTTGAAGCCGGGGCTCAGAGTCCAGCCCAGGCCCTTGTCAGCCGAGAGCCGCTCAAGCCCTTCCACCAGCATCAGCGTCCGGGCCTCTTCGGCCCGCCGCTGCATCCGTCCAAAGCGGATGTGGCTCAGGTTCTTCACCCATTCGAAATAGGAAACGGTCACACCGCCGGCGTTGGCATACATATCCGGGATAATCACGATGCCCTTCTTCTGAAGGATCTCGTCGGCGCCCGCCGTCACTGGGCCGTTGGCCGCCTCGATGATCATCGCGGCCCTGATCCGGTCGGCATTGCCGAGGTTGATCACACCTTCCATTGCGGCGGGGATCAGGATGTCACAATCGGCTTCGAGCACCGATCCGCCGTCGGCCTGATGGGTCGCATCGGGATAGCCTGCGAGCCCGCCGTGTTTGTTCATCCACTGGCGCACCGCTTCGACGTCCAGACCGTCTTCATCAAAAAGCGCGCCGTCGCGTTCGAAGATGCCGATGATCTTGCAACCGTCCTTTTCCGACAGAAATTTAGCCGCGTGATAGCCCACGTTGCCAAGGCCCTGCACGACCACCCGCTTGCCATCGAGGCCACCCGTCATGCCTGCCTTGGCAATATCCTCGGGGTGGCGGAAGAATTCGCGCAGCGCGAACTGGACCCCGCGCCCTGTCGCCTCGATCCGGCCCTGAATGCCGCCCGAATTGAGCGGCTTGCCGGTGACACAGGCCCGCGCATTGATATCCGTGGTGTTCATGCGGGCGTATTGATCGGCGATCCAGGCCATCTCGCGCTCGCCGGTTCCCATGTCGGGCGCCGGAACGTTCTGCGAGGGATTGATCAGGTCGCGCTTGATCAGCTCATAGGCAAAGCGGCGGGTGATCTGCTCAAGCTCGCGCTCGTCCCATTCGCGCGGATCGATACATAGGCCACCCTTCGAACCGCCAAACGGCGCTTCGACGAGGGCGCATTTATAGGTCATCAGCGCCGCCAGCGCCTCGATCTCATCTTGATTGACCGACATGGCATAGCGAATGCCGCCCTTGACCGGCTTGACCTGCCACTGAACTTTCATCCAGCCACGACCGGAGCCCGGTTGGTGTTTACGCCATTTGGCGCGGGGTTAGCAATCGCCCGACGCGCGGAGCTTTCATCTCGCGCAGTGGTGCGGGCGATTGCGGTGGTCAGGGTTCGCGCCGCGCAGGCGGACCCCGAACCGGACGGTATAGGTTGCGTTGCAGACGCGGATCTTTTCCTCAAGACCGGGGCTGAGGTCCATCAGCGCGACAGCGCGGTTGAACATGATATCGACGGATTCGCGGAAACTTGGTTCGGCGTGGCTGAGCATTCTCAGAAAACCTTTAGTGATGAATAGGGGCATTCTGCCCGATAACGGTTAATAACACCAAGTCAGGAGTGAAACTTTGTCGTTTCTTCATTTTGTCTGGTCATTTGGATTTGATTTTCGTCGCGGTGCCGGAAGGTCGCCTTCCAACCGGCCACAAGCCACGGAACCCGCATCGAGAGTCCCGCCCCAGCCACCTCGCTCCTGGACGTCAATGGAAGATGGCTGACCTTCGATATGCCCGGCCACTTTCGCCCCATCTCTCTCTGCGCTCTTCGTGCTTCCACAGCGCTTCCACGGTGGAGCTACAGACGCAAAAAGCCACCCGAGGGTGGCTAGTGCGTTGTAGTGAATGGTAATTTTGGTTGCGGGAGTAGGATTTGAACCTACGACCTTCAGGTTATGAGCCTGACGAGCTACCGGGCTGCTCCATCCCGCGGTATTTTTTGGTGAGATCGATTTAGAGAGAAGAGGATTTTATTAGGTCTGGCAGTGACTTACTCTCCCACGTCTTGAGACGCAGTACCATCAGCGCGACGGCACTTAACTGCCGAGTTCGGAATGGGGTCGGGTGTTTTGCTCGTGCTATGACCACCAGACCGAATAAAATCCTCTGTTTTCCAAGTCAGTACATTTGTTTCATGTGCGTATGCTTTTGATCTGTCCTGTTTGGCAGGGCTCGCGGGTTTCGCGGAGCTTTGCTGTTACTGGATCAAATCAAGCCTATCGGACCATTAGTACCGGTCAACTGAACGCATTGCTGCGCTTACATCTCCGGCCTATCGACGTGGTGGTCTACCACGGTCCTCAGGGATACCTTGTTTTGAGGGGGGCTTCCCGCTTAGATGCCTTCAGCGGTTATCCTGTCCGTTCATAGCTACCCAGCACTACCGTTGGCACGATAACTGGTCCACCAGTGGAACGTTCACCCCGGTCCTCTCGTACTAGGGGCAACTCCTCTCAAGTATCCTACACCCACGGAAGATAGGGACCGAACTGTCTCACGACGTTCTAAACCCAGCTCACGTACCTCTTTAAATGGCGAACAGCCATACCCTTGGGACCTGCTCCAGCCCCAGGATGAGATGAGCCGACATCGAGGTGCCAAACGATGCCGTCGATATGGACTCTTGGGCATCATCAGCCTGTTATCCCCAGCGTACCTTTTATCCGTTGAGCGATGGCCCTCCCACTTGGGACCACCGGATCACTATGGCCGTCTTTCGACTCTGCTCGACTTGTCAGTCTTGCAGTCAGGCTGGCTTCTGCCATTGCACTCAACGAGCGATTTCCGACCGCTCTGAGCCAACCTTCGCGCGCCTCCGTTACTGTTTAGGAGGCGACCGCCCCAGTCAAACTACCCACCACGCAGGGTCCCGGACCCGGATAACGGGCCGCGGTTAGACAACAAGCAAAGCAAGGGTGGTATCTCAAGGGAGGCTCCACCGAGACCAGAGTCCCGGCTTCAAAGCCTACCACCTATCCTGCGCATGCCGTGCCTGTTGCCAGTGCGAAGCTATAGTAAAGGTGCATGGGGTCTTTCCGTCTAACCGCGGGTAGCCCGCATCTTCACGGGCAATTCAATTTCGCTGAGTCCACATTTGAGACAGCGGGGAGGTCGTTACGCCATTCGTGCAGGTCGGAACTTACCCGACAAGGAATTTCGCTACCTTAGGACCGTTATAGTTACGGCCGCCGTTTACTGGGGCTTCAATTCGGAGCTTGCACCCCTCCTTTTAACCTTCCAGCACCGGGCAGGCGTCAGACCCTATACGTCGTCTTACGACTTCGCAGAGCCCTGTGTTTTAAGTAAACAGTCGCCACCCCCTGGTTTGTGCCCCCGCCCCATAGTTGCCTACAGAACGGGCCTCCTTCTCGCGAACTTACGGAGGTATTTTGCCGAGTTCCTTAAATGTGGTTCTCTCAAGCGCCTTGGTATTCTCTACCAGTCCACCTGTGTCGGTTTAGGGTACGATCTCATGGAGGGCTATTTCCAGGAACCTCTAAGCAGCCCAATCAATCCGATAAGACTGAACTACCCTCGAGATCCGTCACTTCCTCCTGGCCCAGGAATATTAACCTGGTTCCCATCGACTACGCCTTTCGGCCTCGCCTTAGGGGTCGGCTTACCCTGCTCAGATTAGCTTTAAGCAGGAACCCTTGGACTTTCGGCGAGAGGGTCTCTCACCCTCTTTGTCGCTACTCATGTCATCATTCTCACTGGTGATCTCTCCACCGGATCGCTCACACGCCGGCTTCACAGAAAGCGCTTCGCCTCCGCTATTTTGTGCTACCGCGTCGCTACCTGAGCACGGATTTGCATCCCCGCTCCCATCGCTCCGCAGTCAAAATAAAAGAGGCGTAGCACTATATCACACCACGCTCTGCTACCACGCACCAAAAGGTGCATCCTAAGCTTCGGCTCATGGCTTGAGCCCCGTTACATCTTCGCCGCAGGACAACTTGTTTAGACCAGTGAGCTGTTACGCTATCTTTAAAGGATGGCTGCTTCTAAGCCAACCTCCTGGTTGTTTTGGTCGTCCCACCTGCTTTCCCACTTAGCCATGAATTAGGGGCCTTAGCTGTAGGTCAGGGTTGTTTCCCTCTTCACGACGGACGTTAGCACCCGCCGTGTGTCTGCCGACTAGTACTCCTCGGTATTCGGAGTTTGGTTAGGATCAGTAAGTCTGTGGGACCCCATTACCCATCCAGTGCTCTACCCCCGAGGGTATTCGGTCGACGCTCTACCTAAATAGATTTCGCAGAGAACCAGCTATCTCCGAGTTTGATTGGCCTTTCACCCCTAGCCACAACTCATCCGGACCCTTTTCAACGGGTGTCGGTTCGGACCTCCAGTAAGTGTTACCTTACCTTCATCCTGGTCATGGCTAGATCACTCGGTTTCGGGTCTGATCCCACAAACTCATTCGCCCTATTAAGACTCGCTTTCGCTGCGCCTACACCTATCGGCTTAAGCTTGCTTGTGAGACCAAGTCGATGACCCATTATACAAAAGGTACGCCGTCACCGCTCAAGGCGGCTCCGACTGCTTGTAGGCGTCCGGTTTCAGGTACTGTTTCACTCCCCTCGTCGGGGTGCTTTTCACCTTTCCCTCACGGTACTGGTTCGCTATCGGTCAGTAAGGAGTACTTAGCCTTCGGAGGTGGTCCTCCGATCTTCAGACAGGA
>Ga0222714_10002356_pt1 | contig 20090 bp, 17 predicted proteins | sample C33_3DmetaG_FD_165048 | JGI IMG/M metagenome (GOLD analysis project Ga0222714, IMG submission 165048) | Estuarine water microbial communities from San Francisco Bay, California, United States - C33_3D | ecosystem: Environmental > Aquatic > Marine > Unclassified | place: USA: California...
CGATAGAATTCGATGCGCGTGCTTCACCTCTGCGCGAATCGCGACGAGAGATTGGACGTCGACGGGTGCGCGGCGGCGAATGACGTGCACATTTGCGAGCTGTCACCGCACTGCTCGGCGCGCCATGGATTACATTCTGCGCCCGACAGGCGTGGCGTTCGCGCACACTCACGCGGTGTGGCACGTCACGCACGACCCATGCATTCGTGGCGTCGTCTACGCGTCCTCCGCCGACGGGTCCACGCACGTGTGCGCGCGAAAGAACGCTGAAACGACGTCCGAATCGTCATCCTGGAGCGCACCGACGATGCTTGAGCGAGCGCACGATCGCGCGGTGCGCTGCGTCGCCGTCTCCCCGTGCGGGCGAATGCTCGCCAGCGCGTCGTTTGACGGTACGTGCGCGGTGTACGTGCGGGCGTCGCCGCAGCACGCGTGGAGGAGGGCGTGCGCGCTCGAGGGTCACGAATCCGAGGTGAAGCGTTGCGCGTGGTCCCCGAGCGGTTCTTTGCTCGCCACGTGCGGGCGCGACCGAACGGTGTGGGTGTGGGAAGCGCACGGGGAAGAAGAGTTTGAGTGCGTCGCAGCGCTGCATGGGCACGGAGGGGATGTGAAGTGCGTGACGTGGCATCCGAGCGAGGATGTGCTCGTGAGCGCGAGCTACGACGAAAGCGTTCGCGTGTGGCGCGAAGACGAGGACGGGGATGATTGGTCGTGCGCGCAGGTATTAGGTGGAGAGAGTGGTGATGGGGGTGAAGGGCATAGAGGGACGGTGTGGCGCGCGAGCTTTGAGCCGAGACGTCGAATGGATGGCGGCGCGGGCGCTCGATGCGTGAGCTGTAGCGGCGACGGCGAATTCGTGGTGTGGAATGGGTCGGGATTTTGTAACACTGAGCTCGCGTTTGGCGTGAGATTCCAGTGTGGGCACGATCAGGCGGTGTTGAGCTGCGATTGGGGGGCGAATGGATTCATCGCCGCGGGTGGTGGGGATAATTCGGTGCGCGTGTACGGCGAAGGCGCCGATGGCGTCTGGCGTCAAGTGGCGTGCATAGAGAACGCGCACGATGATGACGTGAATCACGTCGAGTGGTCACCGCACGATCCGATGGAGTTGATTTCATCCAGCGATGATGGAAGCGTAAAGACGTGGATGTTCGCCGTAGCGTAGAAGACACATTCTTTCAATCATACCGGTAGTTTGGTTTCAGGTTACATTCAGCACAATATAGTCAGTAGTGAACGCCTACGCACCAGCGTGGCATCCGCCTTGGATAAATCGCACATTCGAGCACGTTGCGAAGCATGAATTCGAATACGTCAGTCCGTTCTCGCCGCAAACTGGATCGTATTGTAAGATGCACGCCGAAGCACAAGTGAACCCGGTGCCAAATTTCTCCTCTTCGACGCGACAGGCGCCGGGAACGACGGCGTTTGCGCGACCCATTGCGGCACCTAAAAGCGCTTTTTCGAACGCACAGTTCGCCCAGCACGCGTTTGCGTATGTTCCAGAATACAAGCACACTGGTTCGAACGCATCTTCGACGCAACGGTCTCGACATTGCACCAACGCGGCGCTCTCGACATCTAATTCCACGCTTTTGGGAATGAAACTCATCGGAGGTAAACGCGTCGTTCCTTCCGGCAACAATCGCGCACCATCCGTGCGAGCGACGAATCGATTCGCGTTGAATAACGTCACGAGACTTAGGAATTTAAAGAGCGTAGACATGTCTCGAAATGAAGTCCTCGGTGGGGCGAACTCGGCTGCAAAGAAATCGCCTCGGCTCTACGAACGTTACGCCGACACTGGCATTCTATTCACTTTGCTATTCATCACTATCGCTATTCAATACTCTCGCACACTTCTCTCATAAAATTTGCACTCGCAAACCTATCACCAAAGTGCATGTCGTACCAATGATTCACGGCAACCGTAAACCCGCGCTGCCGAACGCGATGGAACCACATGGATGGCAAATACAACGTCTCCCCGGCGCGCACCTCAACCTCATATGCCGGCGGCGGCGACGTCCCAGCGAACGCGGCGTACGTCATGCGCTCTTCCCCGCCTTCATACACGGGATGGTAATGGCTATCGACGTCAACGACGCTCCATGATACGCGCGGCTCGGCGAGAGACGCGCAGCGAACGCGCCATCGAGGTTTCGGCTCGTCGTCTACAATCTCAAATTTCGCCGGCACGCACGGCGTGTATCGCATCATCGCGTAATCACACGGCGGGCGCAGGGTAAATATTTTCACCCCAGTCACGACGGTGTAGAAATTCTCATAGTAATCCTTGTGATACGCCGTCTGTGAGCCGTCATTTCCAATCCATAGATTGACGGCGTCTGGCTGCGCGCCCGCGAACGCCTCCGTAGCAAACGCAGGCGCCTCGCCAACATCCTCCTCGTACATCGCGCGCAGCGCCGGGTCGGTACGTAAATTATCATTCTGCATCGATGCGTACGCGCGATAATGTGGGATTCTCTCATCTACCGCTACCCCGTTCTCGAGCGAGCGAAGAAAATCATCCACGTCGACATCCACCGCGCGCGGCTCCACAAACAACCATGTCCCCTCACCGCCACCGTCGTCGTCTCCGCCATCGAACACGACATCGACATCATCATCCAAACCAACGACGCGTGTGCCAGTGTAATACACCGCGGCGTCGCCTCGCCCATGGGGCGCGACGTTGACCCGGATGACGCTCGAGCCGCTCGCGCGCGCGCGCTCCGCCACCTTGTCCACGCTCGACCACGCCGCGTGCGCGCGCCAATCATCCGTCGCGTGCGCGCACACGAATGGCATATTTTTCGCGAGATATTCCGTGGCGAACGCGAGCGCGCTCGGCGGTGCCGCCAGTCGAGGCACGTCGCGCGGCGCACAGGCTCTGGTGTCAATCATCGCCTTCAGCGCCGCGGCTTCGACGTCTGCGCGCGTCGTCATCGCTGCGAACGCGCGCGGCGCGAGGGTTGGCGTCGAGCTCCGCGCGCGCGCGCGCGTTCGCGGCGTCGACGGGGGCGCTCGCGGCGCGGAGTGTCGAGATGAGCTGCCGAACCGTTACGACGACACAAACCGCCGCACGAGCTCCAACGCCGCGCGCGTCATCCTTCGTCGCGCGCGCCGCACGACGATCGTAAAAGAGAGCATCGCAACGCACGGGTTCGATATGTCGACGCACGCGAGGCGTCCAGCGGTGTCGTCGCGCGCCGCATCGGTGGTCAACCATCATCACGGCGCAGAGGGGGAAGAGCTCAACGAACGAAACTATGCCACACCCGCGCGCGGTGCCGTCGCGCGCGCAGTCAAGGGGGAGAAATCGCATCATGCTATATTTTCTGACGTCACGGGCGCGTTCGATGACGAATGGTCGGCGTGGTCGATGAAGGGGACGCCGAAAGTGCAGCACGCGCCTGCGCGTCGGGCGCCGGACAGCGCGCGCGCGTATCACGGCGCCGGCTCACCGAGTAAAATGAAGTATACTTCGCCGTTGACGCGCGCAAAGAATGGAGAATTTATCGATGCGATTGATGATGCGATTGATGCGGCGATTGGGGCGACGGTGTCATCGATGTCGGTCGTGGGCTCGTGGCTCGGAGACGTGATACATTCGGCGGGAAGTAAAAAGAACGACGACGACGACGGGTATTCGTCCATCGCGCGGCGTCAAGTGATTCGAGATAAGGAGAATATTGGTATGATGACGCCGCCGGGGGTAAAGTCGTTCGGGGCACCACAGGCGAGTAATGCGATGGACATTGAGAGAGAATTGGCGGAGACGCGGGCCGAGTTGGCGGGGGCTCGAGCGCGCGAGCGCGACATGGCGAGCAAGTTTGAGTCGTTAAAAAAGCAAAATTTGGCGTTACAAAAGAGGCAAGTTGCGCGAGAGAATAAGCATGACGAGGCGAACGAAACTATGACGTTAGTGGAGCAACTCAAGGCGCAAGTTGAGGCGTTGATGAGTGAAAAGGCGCAAATGGCGCGCGACATCAACGCGTTGACTCGGGAAAATAAAGACATGCGCACGTTTATGGTGTGTAACGGATTGATCGCGAACGACGACGACGAAGAAGACGAAGACTTCGGTAATGATGAGAACAACGTCAATTCCATCACTGATGAGGGCGACATGTCCATAGCTTCGAGTGACATCGATGCGCTCTCGACGATGGACAGAGAAGCGCTCGAACGTGAAATCGCCGAGTTGGAAGCATCTTTGAGCGCCGCATCTTCGCCTTAAAGTGTTTCGACTACTGACTTGTATTATTATTATTATCATCATGATTTGTACTGTACTACTGTTACTTAAACGCGATCCTCTTCTTCATCCGCGAAATCCATCGAGACATCCACAGAGCCATTACCGAGCGCGCGCAAATCCAACGGCATCATATCCTGCTCAAACGACGCCGCCACGTCGCAATCGTCATCATCGCACGGACTCATGAACTCGGGGCCGGCGATTTTTAACGCCAAGTCCACCGTAAGCGGCGTAAGCGCCATAGATAAGATGACGACGACGACGAGGAGCTCGTCGAGGCCCATCGGGAAGAGCGACCCAGTCGATCCCGACGTCGCCTGGCCGAAAATAACAAACGCAAACTCGCCACCTTGGCTTAAGAACGCACCCGCCACGAGAGCTTCGCGCCAGGTTAAGCCAACTGCGGGTCCGAGCGCGGTGACCACGGCTGTCTTACTCGCCATGAGCGTCAATGTCATGACGAGCACGACGGGCCACAAGTGAAGCGCGAGAGGTAAATCAATCGTCGTCCCGATGGTGACAAAGAAGAGCGACAAAAATAATCCCTTGAACGCTTGGAGCTCGCGAATGATGGTGTGCGAGTACACTGTATCGGCAAGGACGATACCGGCTAAAAACGCGCCGAGTGAATCTGAAAAACCAATGGCGCTCGTGGCAAAGCTAAAGCCAAAGAGCACCAATAACGACATGGCGACAAAGACATCGTTGCCGCAGTCAGCTTTGGAGATGGCTTTATATCCACTCACGGCGATAAATCGACCAGCGAATGCCAAGAATCCAAGGTCGAGCAATGACGTTGCCCCACCTGCGGCGAGCAGCGGAACGTCTACGGCGTCGCCGCCTTTGCCGATGGATTGTAAGACTGGGAGCAAAATGATAAACGGCACCACGGCCAAATCTTGGAACAACAACACACCCAAAGACGCGGTACCAAACTTCGTGGTGAGCATTTTACGATCGGCCAAGAGCTGCAATCCAAACGCTGATGACGACAGCGAAAGTGCGAAACCAATCACCACAGCTTCCAACACAGACGACACTTGTAACATTTCGTCGTTACCAGGTTGAATGTACTCCAACACCGCCGTTCCGATGGCTGATCCTGCGGGTAAAAGCGCCGCGGCAAACGCCAGATTCACAAATAATACTTGCGTAAAACCTAATCCAAACGCATACTTGGCCAACGACGTCAAGCGCTTCACCGAAAGCTCCAAACCCATCTCAAATAATAGAAATTGAATCCCGAGCTCACAAAATTGATCGACCTCTTGATTTTCGACAAAAAGCCCGAACCGATGAAGCAGCAACCCTATTCCTAAGAATCCAAGCACCGGACTCAACGCAAGTTTTTTAAATAACGGCACGATGACCACCACTGACGCGAGCAACAGCCCGATGTCGATATCAACAGATTTCAACACCTTGGTCCATTCATTTTCATCCAACAGCGCTCCGGCGCCCGCTTCCCGTCGCGTCGCGTCGACAATCGATTCCACAAACAATCCAGGGTCTTCCACCGCCTCGACGAGCTTGCCCGTGGGTAACGCCGTCTCTTCGCGCGCACCATTGAGTAGTCCCATCATCTCTTGTCCCAACTCCACCCCGCGTTTGACAAACGACAACGGCGTCACGCCGTTCCCATCCGTAATCCTCGGCGACACCATCTCGAAACTCCTCGCCGTCTGATCACCTAAAAATGCCGGAAACTTTACATGCACTGCATCTATAACCGCATGCGCATCGCTGAATGATGGAAAATGAGCCGACGCGTACGACGCTGCGTCGCTCGCGACGGTGACCAACTCAATCCCCCCAAACGCGTGTATCACGTGCGAATCTCCTCTCGCGCGCCCTCGAACGCGCCGTCGCGTCTCAAAACTATGTTTCCCATCGCTCTCGTGCCCCACATTCGCCGCGCCGCGCCTGGTTGACGCGTGCTTTGAAGATAATGCACGCGCGGCGACGCTCGAGCCTGCGCAGGCGATCACCATCGTTCGAGCTCAACGCGCGTTCTCTCGCTCTCTCGCCTCGCGAACACCCAAGGAATGGGTAAAATCCAATCAACGCACGTCGCGTGAGCTTTCCCGCGCGTGTGTCGGCGCGTCGCGATCGATCGCGCGTCGAGCTGTCGCGGTCGTCGACGTCGACGGCGGCCACAACCCTCCGAAGACATAAATATCAAACTCGGACACATGACTCGTACTATACTTATCAAACAACACTATCGTTTTTTGAACGGTGTTCGTTGCGTCCGCGTCAGCTTCCAGCCGCACAACGGGACACGCGCGCTTCATCGCCGTCGCATCGACCGCGCGCGCGCGAACGCCACAGCACGCGCGACGACATCGCGTTCTATCGCACTCGCTCGTTCGTCTCGCCGATTCTCGTCGTTCGCGCGCATCATCGGCGCTCGGGACAGCATGAGCTCGGACGACGCCGGTTCGGACAGTGACGACTACACGACGTGTCCGCTGGAAACGCTGCTCGATCCGGAACTCACCGGGGCGGTGACGAAGTCATCCGTCATCGCGTTGCTCGAGGCGCAATCGGCGTCGGAGCTCGCGAGGACGTCGAATTTGTGCACGTGCGCGAAGACGTGCAAGTTTCGCAAGTACGTCGACTGCGACGAGTTGTGGTGGCCTCGATGCGCGGCGGCGTGGTACGAGCCCGGGCAGGCGCCAGCGTGTCCTGGGAAAGCGCCAAAGGATAAGAAGAGCTGGAAGAATGCGTACTTGGCGCTGAAACCTGAGGATGGGCCATCGGTGGAGGATGTGCGACGACGCGAAGCCAAGGTGGCCAAGCGGCTGGCGATGCTCGAAAAGTGGGCCGAGGAGAATAAAGCGGGTGGAGGGGCGATGCGTGGACGTGCGCTGGGTGGTGGTGAGGTCGTGGCACCGGTCGGAGAGGATAAGGATGCGATGCGGGAGTTTTACAAGACGGTGCGATCGAAACCAAAGGGGAAGTCTGCGCAGCGCTCGCACGCGCCGGTGTTTGGCGCGGATTGAAAACGACGACATAGTACAAAATGGATACATTCTTTACGCGCCATTCACTTACTTTCGTTCACTTTTAAACTCTTGTGTACCATTCCTTGTAAAGATCACTTTCACTTTCACAAAATTCGCTGCTATTCTGGCTGAAGACGTCGAAGACGTTGGGAAAAAGCCGCAAACGCATCCGAGACGCCGACGTCGTTCGCCGACGACTCCAAGCTCACACGACCAAACAAGCACGTCAAGTCATCAGATTCATCGTCGTCATCGGGCATAACTCGAAGTGAATCTATTCCGAGATCTTTTGACGTCGTGGTGACCACTTGCATGATCTTACTCTTCACTTCGACGGACAATTGAGCCTCGTGGGTGGCGAATTTCTCCATCAATCGTCGCAGGACGCCAGACACCATATCGAGAAACATCGCATCCATGGCGTCGTCAGATTCATGCTTTTTCACCAACATACTGCACGTGAGAGAGAGCCATTCACTGTTAACGCACGTTTCCACGCCCGCTGGATCGTCGGCAATTAACATAAAGTACGCGGCGAAGAAACGTATGAGGGATTCTTGGCACATTACGAGATGCGGCTCTGCTTCGCGTGAGGTGCATCCCAAACTTTCCATAACGTTACTCATCCATTCCCCCGTAAACTTTCCATTGAACAGATATGGTAGTAGTCTTTCGACGCGTTGTGCTTCGAGTAATGGATTCTCCGCAATGTGGCAGCTCACGCAACGCAAGAGGCCGATGACGAGAAATGGATCCAGCGAATGCCATTCCACGTCGTCTTCGAGCACAGACAAAATCGAACGAAATACATCCTCCAACGTCTCCAATGTTTTCCCTAATTCAGTGGCACTTATTCTACCCATAGCGTCGTTTAGTTCAAACTGTTCATCGTCCACGAGCGTTGCGATGTCGGATACGGCATCGATGAGCGTTTCGTACAAACACAGCGACGTCGACGCGTCCCGCTTTGCGGCTTGCATGATTTCTTCACGATTAGGTTTGCTCGCGTGATCTCCGTTCAATAACTCATGTAGAGCTACGTTGATTTCCACTCGGGTGAGTTGCGTGACGAGCGCGAGAAAACTCGGGACTTTCTTTTGCGCGCCGCCGCTCACGGCGCCGGCGAGCACGACGGGTGGCGGCGTGAGCTTCTCCGCCGTAAGCCATTTTGCACCGGAATACGTCGCCACAGCTGATACGAGCGCCATGGCCATGAATCGCACCTCTCGTGGAGTTCGAGAACTTAACACAATCCATAAACCCGACAAACAATCGTTCTGCCACGTCGCGTTGGCGGCTTCCGGTCGCGGTAAATCCACCCCTGGAGGTGCTTCCAGCCCACCCAAAAATGCCTCGTAAAATAACGTGTAGAGCAATGATAACACGCGTAATTGCACGTCCTCGCCTACTGCCTTGTGCAACACCGCGCACAGCGCTGGAATACACACCGCCGCTGCGCGTACGGCGTCATCTAACACCTCTGTGAGCGCAAACGTCAAATCAATAATTCCAACCGCCGCGCTCGCCAACGGCTGTTCGCCTTTACTCCGCACCAGCGCCCCAATCGCAGCTTCAAACGCGCCATCAACGAGTTGAAATCCTCTTCGACCTTTGCTCACGTTTGCATTCACCTTGGCGAGCGAAAACGCGAATACGCACGTCAACGCATCCGCCGCCGCTTCGTCGCTCAGTCCCGCGTACTTACCCCGTCGCGCCCCAGCATCAACGAACGTCCCCAGCCAATACTCCATCGTCTTACTCGCCGCAAAACGCGAACTCCTACAAAACGCTCGACACACTGAAAGCCCAAGCGTCGCGCTCATCATCGCGTCTTCTAATTCTTCCGCGTCGGCGCTCGCGCTCGTCTTTGGCTTCAACAAAGAATCCAAAAACTTACTCCCGAGCGCCTTAGCCACGCGATCGAACGCCTCCACCGGCGTCTGATCGTCTAAGACCTTTGTCGCGAGCAGCATGCCCACGAGTTTCTTCTCTCGCACGTCGCTCGACGCGAGCGCGATGCATTCTTCCAGCGTGGGCAAACTGGCGGCTTCATTCGTGACATCCTTGACGTCCAACACATCCACCTTGGACGACGCGCCGACGCGCGGGGGCATGACGAGTGCGGCGTCGACCACTGCGCGTATCGCGTCCGAGCGAAATAACGCGCGTCGAGCGATGCCGACGTCGCGCGTCACGCACTGAGCTCATGCGCTCGTGCTCACAACAACCGCACATCACATCAACGCGCGCGTCATTCATGGCGCCGCGCGTGGACGCCATCGACGGCGCCATCGCCGCCGTCGTCATCGCGCACGTCCTCATCGCGCCGTACACGAAGATTGAGGAAACGTTCCCGATACAGGCGCTCCACGGCGCGCTCGCGCACGGCTTGGACATTGATGCGTACGATCATCATGTGTTCCCGTGCCCCGTGCCACGCACGAGCATCGCGTCGTTCGCGCTCGCCATGGCGAGCGCGCCTTGGATTGCCATCGCGCGCGGCGCGCTGGGGAGGATGACGACGGGGCATGTGGAGCAGGTGGTGTGTCGAATGACGCTCGGGTGCGCGTGGGTCGCGTCGCACGCGTCGTTGCGGAGGTCAATTTCGGATGTATTCGGAGCGACGACGAGCGCGTTTACGGGGATATTGGCGTTGTGTGAGTTTCATTTGTTGTTTTATGCGTCGAGGCCGTTGATGAATGTGTTTGCGATGGTGTTGACGATGACGGGCGTCGGGTCGTGGGCGCGAGCGACGGCGACGAGAGATTCGAGGTTGACATTTCGAGCCGTGAGGCTCGTCACCGTGGCTGCGTTTTTGTTGCGTTGTGATGTGTTGCTGTTATTAGGTGGTATGGGCTTGCACATGCTCGCCACGGGATTGATAAGCGTGCCTCGAGCTGTTTGGGTTGGCGGGACGTGCGCGGCGCTCACCATCGCGGCTTCCGTTCTCGTGGATTCTTGGTTTTATCGATATTGGGTCTGGCCAGAGTTTTCGGGGTTTTATTTCAGTGCGGTGCTGAATAAAAGCGTTGAATGGGGCACGTCGCCTTGGCATTGGTATTTTACCGTGGCGTTACCGAAGAGTTTGATGTGCGCGTATCCGCTCGCGATGGCGTCGGTGTTCGTCGAGCGCCGCGCGCGACCGCTCATGTTTGTCGGATTATTCTATGTCGCGTTGATTAGCATTTTAGAGCACAAGGAATTGCGGTTTATTTTTCCTGTGTTGCCATTATTTAACGTATCCGCGGCGACGGTGTTGGCGAGAATTTGGAACGGACGCTCGAAGCCGGGAGCCGGGCGTAAATTCGTCACCCTCGCGGCGTTTGGAATGTTGTGTGCAAGCGCCGCGCTCGTGTGCGTGTTCACGGCAGCTTCTGCGGTGAATTACCCGGGAGGCATAGCGTTCAGCCGTTTACATCACGACAGAACGATTGCTCCCGTGCCGGGGATTGTCCATATCGACGTTCCGGCGAAGATGACGGGAGTAAGTCTCTTCGGTGAAGCTCCGCCGGGAAGCGGTTGGACGTACGCAAAAGAAGAAGAACTCCCCATCGAGGCATTTGAATCCATGGACGTTGATTATTTGGTAAATGCGTACGATTACGTCCCCGGTTACGAGGCTGTGCACGTCGTACATGGTTACGGTGGCTTGAACCTTCGCGCAAAGTCGCCGCTCGAGCTCATCAAAACAAAGCCCGAGATTTACATCCATCGCAAGAAGCGCGTTACAGAACTGTAGAAGCGCGGACTTAGACTGCGTGTGCATAAATCGAATTACGCAAATACTGTACTACTCTCTCATCTAGTGTATCTATCGTCGCGACGGCGGTCGTCTCTATGTCTATCGTCGCGACGGCGGTCGTCTCTAAATCTGTCTTCGTTGCGCCGATACGGCTCTTGTCGGTAGCCTCGGTCTCTATCCCGCGATCTCGATCGGTCACGATCACGGGCGAAACGATTGGTGCAATTGCGGTCATAACGCTCGCGCGAACGAGAACGCGAACGAGATCTTCGATCGCTTCCACGCCCGCGGTCGTATCCTCGCCCGCCGCTTCCGCGTCTGTCTCTCGCGTCGTCGCTCGCGCGCGGGTGGCCCGAGTCATATCCCGCCTCTTCGTACATTTTCAATCGCTTCTCCAAATCGTCTCGCAACGTACGAATATGCAACCACCCTTGGTACTGTTTGCCCGTGAAGTGATCTTGTCGTCGTTGGTCGTTATCCGTCGTGCTCATCAACGTCCCGCTCACCCGACACGTCTCCGTCAACTTGACGTGCTGCATGTTTTCCATCTTTAGCTTGACCTCATCCGCCCGCTGCTTCAGCGTTTCTAAATGCTCCAATTCTTTCTCTGCGCCGTCCACGTCGCCATCTTCGCCGAGCTTTTCCGCCTTTTCCGTGCTCTCCTTCATCTTTACTTTGAGCAACTCCAATACGTCGTTATCGGCGCTAGTACTAATCATCACCTGCGCCCGCTCGCGTTCGACGCGAGCTCTGGCGAGTCCGCGTTCAACTCGTCGATCGCAGTCTCGCACGAGATTGTCCAATACAGCTTTCGTGTCGCGTTCATATCCGAGCTTGGCTTTAGCTTCGTCGCTCAACGCTTGAAACGCCGCCTTGACGTCGTCGTCCCTGAGTTTTGTAAAGCTCTGCGCCGGCACCCAACGCGCGACGTCGCCATCGCTGCGCGTGTTTTTAAAGCACGTAATGTCTAGGCCGCACAAGTAGTACTTGCACACGTCATCGTCCTGCGCGCGCGTAAAGATGGAAGGTCAGTGCGCCGTCTCGTTGAATTGTCACACGCAAAAGTCAAAAGTAATCCATCCAAATGACGCACCGTATACGTGCGTTCGCGACCGGTTCTGTGTTCTAAGGGCACGTCACGTTCTGTGCCCATGAGCTGGTCGAGCATGGCGCGCATTTCTTGCGCCATCTTTGGCGTTGACCAACGGCGAGCGAGGCGCGTAGTGGAGCAAATATGTGCTCGCGTTGCGTCTTCATCAAGCGTACGATATAGTAGCGAGAATGACGCGACGCGTTGTACAAATCAATCAAACAATGGGTCATTAAAGCTACTGCATCGAGGTCTAGTGTGGCTATGGTGTCATGTCGGCTTCGGAAGTAACCGAGAAATGTGCGGCAGCGACTCGCCTCGACCTCTCGGCGCGTCCTCGGCGCCTTTTGCGACGTCCCATAGGCGATCTGCGTTCGTTTCCGCACGTAACTTTGCCGCCGCGAGCGCTTCACGCGCGGTACGACGCACGATAAGTGGGTGCGTCGATGCAGCCGCTGTAGGCTGGTGTCGTTTCGCGGACGAAGCCAAAGCGCCGCCGCACCGCGCCAAGACGCGCGCGTCTTCTTTGCGCACGCCGATACCGACTAAATCCTCTTCTGTGCACTCACGCGCTATTTCAACATCCAGCAAATCTTCACTGACGTATAGCGCAAAGTACTTGACCATACCGATGCGCGTCAGCCAGGCCTCGATGGTTTCTGAGCCTAAGATGCGCGCGCTCGAGCTTGAGCTCGCCGTCTCAGCGCGCCTCTCTGTGAGTCGTTCAAAATCGTCGTGCACCACAATTAAGTCGTCCTCATCATCATCATCATCGGCGTTGGTAACAGCGACAGCATTGTGAACGCTACTCGTATCATTACCGTCATTCGCACGCTGTGAGAGCGCGCTGGCGCACGCGTCGGCGTGCGCGTCTCGGTCCGCCTCAAACGTCCCGCTCAAGTCCAAACCGCAAATAGGACACCGCACGGGCGACGACGGCACGGCGACGTCATCGTCATCATCACGGAGTGGGCGTTTCACGGGCGATATGCCCACCCGGCGAGACGACATGCGCGCGCGCGCAAGTGACGTTCTCGCGCAACCACGCGGAGTAAAAGTAACCGACGCTGTACACTGTTCCTCATAAACAATTAAACAATGTGTACTGTGCTTATTAAGAGCGTGTGTGCTTTTAAGACCACACGCCCGCAAACGACCCGAAAAGCGATGTGTGTAATGGACCGCCACCTACGAATAGGCGCGCGAACGTCTCGTCGAACGCGTGGCAGAAAATGGCTGGAACCATCAACGACCGCGCGTCGTCATCTGCCCACAACGCCGCCGTCAAGCGCTCCTCATCGAATGGTACACACGGCGCGTCATGCACGAGCTCAAACTCTACCGCACATCGCGTCAAGCCATTGCCCATGGGTACGGACGTCATCAGCCACCGACGCGTGCGAATGTCAAACAGAGCAATCGTGCCGTGCCCGCCGCCGACGACGAGCATGTCGCGATCGATAAACGACAGAGAGCGCGCGCTGTCCGTATTTCGGCGCGGTAGCGCCACGGAATCGAACAGGTGCGAGGTGCGAAAATCGCATAAACCAATGTGCGTGCGCGAACCGGCGGCGATGATGGATCCATTCGTGGCGACGCACGATGTTTCGATGTAGCCGCGCATCGGATAATGATCGACGCACGACGCCGTTTCGACGTCAATGCGCGAGATGTGCCCGTGCGTAGTAATCGTCGCGAGTGTCGGGCACGATAGTTCATCCAGATATTTAACGCCGCGCACGCGCGTCGCCGGGCCCGAAGTGAATGGATACACCGTCTCGAGCGCGCCGAGCGACGTCGGCGCAGCCGCGCCAGACAATGGCGGCGGCGGCGCCCGCCAAATTTTCACGCACCCATCTCGCGCGCACGTAGCGACGATATCACGAGTGATAAAATCTGCGCCATACACCACGTCCGTGTGTCCGCGAAGCGCGCAATACGGCTCCAACGACGATGCCAACGACGATGTCTCGCATCCAGCCGCGCGCGAATCGTCGCTTTGAAATCGTAACAAACATACGTCGTGTGCGTCGCCTCCACTCGCGAGCACAATCTCTCGCGTCGCGTTCACGCACGTCGCATACGTCCCTCCACTTCCACCGTCGCCTCCACGTCGTATAAACACCTCTTTCGCGGCGTCATTGGTCTTCATCGATTCGCCGTCGTCCGCGCGCGACATCCGCCGCCGCCCGACATCCACTTCAAACACCCGATTACACTTCGTCCCAAACACCACCGTGCGCGCATCCACCCACGCGCATGAAAACACTTTATCGCAAGACATCCCGCACACGCGCGTGCGTAGCGACGGCTCGACGGCGTCGGACGCATCATTCCACGAATCAAATCGCTCGAGCGCGAGAAACGCGCGCGACGCCACATGTCGCGACATGCACCACGACGCGCGCGCGCCTCGCGCGCGACACAGCGTCGCGGCGAGCACCGACGACGATGGCATTGACGGCGCCGGCATCGACCGCCGTCGGCGCGCGCGCGCGTAGTAAACATCTTCGACATCGCTTTGCAGCAGTGCTGATTCGCGTCTCCACATCCGAGACATCCGAGACGTTCGCGCGCGCTCACGATAGCGCGCGCTGCGACGTCGCTCGCGATGACGCGCGCCGCGAAACGCGCGTGCGAAAATTATTTATCACGCATTCCGCGTCGCGTCGCCTCGGACGCGATCGTTCAAGCGGCGATGCGACGCGATGCGATGCGATGCGTTGCGTGCCGCATTATGTCGCGCGCGCGCGCGTTTTGACGTGTGGTGGCGCGCGCGGTGGACAGACGGCGGCATGGTGGACGCCGACGCGCGCAAGGCGGAGTCTTTAAAGGCACGAAGCGCGGCGGCGGTGCGCGAGGCGGTCGGACGTGGGCGTAAACGTGCGAAACGTGGGTTGCGGCAAGATGATGATGATGATGGTGGTGTCGCTGACAAAACAACGTCGACCGCGGTGGATGGCGCCGGGCGTGTGGGGTATTTCGCGGATGACGATACGATTGCATCGCGTGCGCGTGAGATTGCGACGCGGTTGAACGTGCCGTTGCCGATGTGGAACGGGACTGGCGCGAATGCAACGGATGTCGGGACGAGCGTCGGCGCGTGCGGAGCGACGGGGAAAACCGACGCAGAGGAACGCGAGATCGACGAAGACGAATGGGATGACGTGGAGATGGATGATTATGGGATGTACGTGGCCGATGATGGCGGCGCGGAGGAGGATGCGGTGATGTTGCGGGATGATAACGACGAGGACGAGACAAAGACAAAGACAAAGACAAAGACAAAGAAGAAACCATCGCGACGTTTGACGGATGACGAGCGCACGGGGCTGTTATCGACGCATCACACGCATGTGATGTGTTTGATTGCTCGAGGGCGATTGGTGAGCGCGGCGACGGGGAGTAGGTTGTTACAAGCGTTGACGGCGTCGTGCGCGCCCAAGCGGTTGGTTGAGACGACGACAACGTCGAGGACTATTGAAGTTCATGCGTTGTCGTCGTTAGTGGATTGGTTTGCAGGCGCTGTGTCGATGCCTATAGTAATAGACGACGATGATGGTGATGATGATGATGAGACGACGCGAGGGGTGGTGTGTGAAAAATTGATGGTTAATGACGCAAAACGACGCCGGCGAGCGTTTCGCGTTGCGGCGCATCGCGCCGGGAAAACATCTTGGGGAAGCGCTTATGGTATAGCGTCGCGACTCTCACTGGCGTGGTCTAGACGCGGACAACTAGAAATTGACGAAGAGTCGTGTGCGGCATTGTTTGCGGCGTTGTGTCAGGGATTGGGATTGACGTGCCGCGTCGTCGCGTCGCTCGAGCCAGTGCCCATTCGCGCGAGCGCGGCGCGTCTGGAATCTCTCGGCGTACTCGCGAATGCGAGGGTTAAACCGATTGTGTCCACACACGAGGTGAAAGGGAAGAGGAGCGACGATGATGGATGCGTTCGTCACTGGTGCGAGGTTCTTTGCGCGCGACATGGCGTGGAGGGTGACGTACAGGGCAACACTCGATGGGTCTCCGTCGCCCCGCGCGTTCGAGGTTCAACCGATGATGTCAACATCATTTTAGGCAACCGTAAGCGCGGTTCTACTGCCGACGCATCCTCGTCTATGCCATACGTCATGGCGTTTCATAGTAATTTAGGCGCGCGTGATGTCACGCGCAAGTACGCTCTGGCGTTTTCGCAAGCGTTGCACCATCGTACGCCAGATTGGAAATGGTGGGAACGCATCACATCATATGTCGAGCGCATCAATCGCGATGCCATGGCGCTCGACTATCCACCCGATGTCCGTGCGTGCATAGAAGCCGCGAACGCTGCGGAGTTGTTCGAGATGGATACGAGAAGCGCCAAGGAGCGTGTGCCCGGGACGATGTCGGAAATCAAAAACCACCCGCTCTGGGTCGTCGATCGATTCCTTTCTCGTTCACAAATCATCCACCCTCGCCACCCTGTCAAAGGATTCATCGCCGGTGAAGCCGTGTTTCCGCGGTCTTGCGTCAAGGAACTCAAGAGTGCTGAGCGATGGAAGAGTGAATGCAGACGCCGCGTCACGGATGAAAGCCTCGACGCGCCCATCCGCAAGGTGCACAGTCGAGCGTTACAAGCGCGCGTTAAAGCTCTCACGCGCACTCGCGAGGCGTGGTTCGCAGCTAAATCTGAAGGCTCCAAAGAGCGCCTAGAATCTGAAGAATGGCGCATCACCATGAGCGCCGCAGAAGATTGCCCAGCGGATCCATCCGCCGTCGTCGGGGACATCGCGCTTTACGGCGAATGGCAAACCGAACCGTGGACGCCGCCCGCCGCCGTGGGCGGTATCGTGCCCAAAAACGATCGCGGGAACGTCGACCTGTACGGCAACGCGTTGCCACCTCCGGGCACGGTACACGTCACCCTCGCGCGCATTTCGAAAACCGCACGCGCGATGAATATTGATTACGCGCCCGCGCTCGTGGGCTTTGAGTACAAGGCGGGCGGCAAGACGCTTCCGGTGTTCAACGGCGTCGTCATCTGCGAAGAATTCAAGGAGGAATTACTCAAACAGCACGAGCTCGCTGAAGAAGCTCGTGCGGTGGCGCTTGAGGCGAAATTATACAAGGATGCGTGCTTGAAATGGCGCTTGTTACTCGGCGCGATGTGGACTCGAGCGGCGCTGCGCGAAGAATTCCAACCGACGCTCGCCGAACCCGCGGTCGATCATACCGCAGCGCGAATCGCCGCCGCAAAAGCCATGAACGACGGCGTCATAGATATTTCCACGACTAGCGTGGTCGTAGAACCGCTCGCGAAGACGCTCGGTGCACAAGCCGTCGTCGAAGAACTCTAAATAGGAACGCTAGGACTTTGTTGTCGTCAAAACTCGAAGCGTACGCGCTCACGCGCGCTGTGTGCGTGACGCCAACATCACATGGCGAGCACCGCCCGACGCTGTCCCGTCGGAACATCGGATGCCATTCGCACGTCATGCTCGTGTGATCCTTCTCTCGGGCGCGTCGTGTTGTTCTACGCCTACGTGCCAGTCGCTCGTCCAAAAGAGCTCGGCGACGCCATTCTCAAAGCGTTTTCAAAGACGGCGCTCACTGGGAAGATTAGAATTGCCCGGGAAGGAATCAATTGCACCGCAGCGGGCGATGTTGATACCATCGATGCCTTTGTGGCGTACATGACATCGATCAAGGAGCTCGGGCTCGAGGACAAGTGCGACGACGACGACTTTTGGAAACGCGAGCTCGGCTGCGCGCACGCGTTCGCGACGTTATCCGTACGTGTAGTGGATGAGATCGTGCCATTTGGTGCGCGAGAGCTTGATCCAAATACCGTCAGTGAAGAGTGTGTGGATGCGCTGACGCCTGAGGCATGGCATGCGGCGTTGAAACGGATGCAGACGCTCGGCGTCGACTCCGGGACGTCGTTGCTCGACGTGCGGAATTTTTACGAAAGCCGGATAGGGCACTTTGAAGGGTCAACATTGGCCCCAATTCGTCGATTTTCGCAAATTAAGGAATATTTACAGCGCGATGGCGTGCTCGAGCAGCACGTGACGGGAAAAGAAATGTTTATTTTTTGTACTGGCGGCGTGCGCTGCGAAAAGGTAGCCGCCTACTTGACTCGACAGCTCCCGCCAGAAAAGCGCCCGAAAGCGGTGCACAAACTTAATGGTGGTATTGTGGCGTACAGCAAGCACATTCGCGGTGAGGAGAGTTTATTTAAAGGATCAAACTACGTATTCGATGCGCGCGGTTCGGTGAAAATAACCGACGACACGCCGGCGACGAGTTGGTGCGATGGATGCCAAAAGCCATCGACGCGTTTGGGTAAATGCGCTGGGCGTTTGTGTCATTATGTCATCATCACGTGCGAACAATGCCCAGACGATGCGACGTATTGTTGCGCATCGTGCCGCGAGCAAACCGAGGAGGCAAAAGGATTGGAAAAATTCAAGAGACGACCGTGCGAATGCGACTGTTTCGAGGCTCGCGAGCGTCGATGCGCGCCGCCGCCAACGCCAACGCCAACGCCAGTGTAAAATAGATAGCATATTTGTATTATTAGCGTATCATTGGTATTAAATCAGTTGGTGATCACCGTGCCGACGCCTTGGTCGGTTAAGATTTCAAGCAACAACGAGTGCTTGGCGCGTCCGTCGATGATGTGCGCGCTTTTCACCCCATTGTTCACCGCCGTGGTGCAGCACTGCACCTTGGGGATCATACCACCCGCAATAGTACCCGCAGCGATGGAAGCCTCCGTCTCCGCCATGGTGAGCTCGCGAATCAACGTTGAAGGATCGTCTTTATCCGTGCACACTCCCGGAACGTCAGTCATCAAAATCAACTTCTCCGCCCCGAGCGTAGCCGCAATCGCCCCCGCTGCGGTATCAGCGTTCACATTCAACGCTTGGCCATTCTTATCCATCGCCACGGTGGCAACCACGGGAATGTACCCTCCGTTGACCAAGTTCTTAATCACCGTCGTGTCCACCTTGGTGACGCGCCCAACAAATCCCAACTCTTCGCTCTTAATCTCCCCTCGTAATAAATTCCCATCCTTGCCGCAAATCCCAACAGCCTTACCCCCAGCACAAGAAATTAAACTCACAATCGACTTGTTCACCTTGCCCGTGAGCACTTGCTCGACAATTTCCATCGTCGCCGCGTCCGTCACGCGCAACCCATTCAAAAACTTAGCCTCGATGCCAACCTTCTCCAACATGGCGTTAATTTCCGGCCCACCACCGTGCACGAGCACGGGACGAATGCCAACCGTGCTAAGCAACACCACATCACGAATCACCGCGGCTTTTAATTCCTCAGATTTCATCGCAGCGCCGCCGTACTTCACCACAACCGTCTGACCGGCAAAGCGTTGCAAATACGGCAACGCCTCTGAGAGCACCTTGACGCGCATTTGATTTTCAGCCTCTTGCCCAGCGTTCGCCGCACGAACGAGCACCTGAAACAAACCATACAGAACCGAGGTCGATGTCGCGTCAGTCCACGCGATCGACGATGCGCACACGACGACGACGCGCGACGAAACCTTTCAAACGTTTGTTCCGTTTTGCCCTCAACGCGAGCACATCAATCACGCATTCGCGCGCGCGCACGCGACGCCGACGCCGACGCCGACGCCAAACATCGCGTACGCGCGCCGATCACGCGATGCGCGCGCGCGCGAATCGATGTCGCGCCCGATCGCGCGCGCATACGCACCGTGTTCGCGCGCACGCGGTTGACAGCACCAACGACGCGTCGCGCGCGCGTGTCGCGTCGCGTCACCACCGGCGACGCGCGCGTCGACGCAATCGTCGCACAGAGAGATGCCATGAATATCGTGTGTGTCGTATATAGCGCGCGCGCGCGGTTCGGGTGGCGCGACGACGGGCGACGCGTGCGAACGAATGACGGCACGACTGCGCGCGCGCGCTTTTTCACGCGTCATTCGTCCGCACGCGTGTCACATGGGCCGCGACGCCC